>Ga0326511_10002854_pt1 | contig 13940 bp, 18 predicted proteins | sample 0_2496_0518_D_FD_203701 | JGI IMG/M metagenome (GOLD analysis project Ga0326511, IMG submission 203701) | Bovine rumen microbial communities from UC Davis, California, United States - 0_2496_0518 | ecosystem: Host-associated > Mammals > Digestive system > Stomach > Rumen | place: USA... | reverse complement strand
TAGAATCCTAGTAGACTAGGTTGCTTTCTGCGAATTGTGGTAGAAGCGTAATTTTTGAAACCGTGGCTTTATAGCAAGTAAATAAATCCGTGTATACAAGATTTTCTTGCGTATACGGTAAGCGTGACGGACTTTGAGTTTCTGCTTTCTGACAGATTGCAGAAGATTAAATCAATGAATGAATTGTATGACTTGGAGCATAAAGCCTACATCTCATTCAGTGGCGGGAAAGATTCAACGGTGCTTAGTGCATTGATTGATTTGGCTTTACCAGACAATCAGATTCCTAGAGTTTACATAAACACTGGGATTGATTATCGGGCAATAGTTGATTTTGTGAAGGAATACGGTAAGCGTGACGGACGCTTGCAGATTATAAGACCTTCACAAAATATAAAACAGATTCTTGAAACTTACGGCTATCCGTTTAAGAGTAAAGAACATAGTCAAAAAGTGGCTTTATTTCAGCATAGCGGACTTGGTAAAACTGTATTAAATTACTTGGGAAAAGGAACTAAAGAAAGTTTTTTATGTCCTGATAAATTAAAATACAATTTTACGGCTAACTTTAAGTTGAAAGTTTCTGATAAATGTTGTTATAAACTCAAAAAAGAGCCAGTAGCAAAATGGAGCGAAGAAAATGATAGACCTATAACAATAACAGGGATAAGACAGGACGAGGGCGGACTTAGGCAAAGCGTTAAATCTTGTGCGATTTTCTATGATGATAACTGCAAAGAACTTAAAAAGTTTCACCCATTATTACCGCTGACAGATGATTTTATAAACGAGTTTGTAAAAGTTTATAAAGTTGAATTGTGTAAGTTGTATTATCCGCCTTATAACTTCAAAAGAACAGGTTGCAAAGGTTGTCCATATTCTACGGACTTACAGAAACAACTTGATATTATGGCTTGTTATATGCCTGCTGAAAGAAAACAATGTGAGATTATCTGGAATCCAGTTTATAAGGAATACCGAAGAATTGGTTACAGAATAGAAAGTACATTGTTTGATTGAGGGAGTTTATGGAAAAACAAAAAGCAATACTGAAAACTAAAACTTATAAATACAACAGATTAAAGGAGACTATATGATTTTTGATAAGAGCAAAGTATATACAATGTTTAATGCTGATGACTTGCAAGTCGGAGACATTGTTTATCTTGCGGATTCTGCACGAAGCATTAGGTTAAAAGTAGCGGAAGATAGTAAATATATTTCTAAACTCTCTAACATCTACGACGACGAAGAGGAAGAGTGTAGATTTGTAGATGAGCACAATGTTCCTTATAGTTTTGCATATCTTGTATGTCCAGAACGCAATGTAGAAGCGTTTAAGGCTTGGCACGAGGGCAAGAAAATAGAAATGGAATATGCAGAGCCAGATGAAAACGAAAGTTCTGTATGGCGACTTTTCGAGAACGAAGAGCCGAATTGGTACAAGTTTCATTACAGACCAGCGCAAGAAAAAACAGCAGAAAAAGAGTATCGTGCTTTTGCTTCTATCGATGAATTGACAACAGAGTTTGTGAAGCGTTTTAAGACAAAAACGCCGTCTTATGCATATCCGTTGATTTGGGTGAAGTCTAGTAAAAAAGACAATAACGACAGATACTTGATAACGGGATATGTTGACAACGAAGATTACAAGCAATTAGTAGCAATAGACAATAAATATTATAGCTTATGTGTATTGTTTGAGAATTTTCAATTCCTTGACGGTTCGACTTGCGGAGTTAAAGATTGAGCGGTAAGCGAAAGTATAACATTGGTTATGTAATCCAGAATTGGAAAATAATCAATATTATTAGTCGATTTTGTGAAATTGAGTGCATTAATTGCGGAAAAGTTCTTAATAAACGACTTTGTATAACATTGCAAAGTCCGCCGTTATGCAGTTGCTTAGACTTAGGAAATAAACAAAAAGAGAAAATTCAGGCGCTCAAAGAAAAATACAAGAATGGCGTAACAATGGAGATTTTGCAAGAATGGCTATGAGGAAAGAATGAAAAAATATACAAGTTATGATATATATTTCACGTTTGGCGATAACGTGAAGAAATACCGCAAGAAAAAGAAACTCACTCAAGCGAAACTAGCGGAAATTGTAGGCGTGAATCCGAATACTATAACATATATAGAAACAGGGTTTAGATTTGCGAGGGCGGAAACTTTAGCCAGATTGTGCAATGTGCTAGAAGTAACGCCTAAACAATTATTTGAATAATTACCCGCGTCGATATATACTAGATATATGGACTATCCAATATCAAGAAACGGCTATATATACGGCGCTCGAACGAAAAAGGGCTTCTTGAGAATGCAACGGCAAGGCATTCCACGCCCTTTATTTTCGTTGCAAGACAGACTAGCGCAAGCATTGGAGCGAAAATATAAATCGCTTGTACGAAAGATTATGAGCGATATTAGAAAGCATTTAACAAGCAAAGAAATGGTTGTAGACTCCTGGGAAGATGAGCAAGAGTTTTTACAGAAGTATTTTGACGATTTAAGGAAACAACAGCAAGAGCAAGAGAAGCGTAATAAAATGCTGAATCTTGTCAATGAATTAAAACAAGAATGGCAAGACACAACAGCAGAGCCAGAAAATCTACAGCAAGAATTAGGGCTTGACATAACGAATGAACTTGCAAAGGTTTTCGGGGCTAATCAAAAGGATTATATGAAGCGCCTTTTTCTCGACGCGGACGATAAACTTAACAGAATAGTGCAATCCTTTTCAATCGATAAACAAGAGTTTTTCGCCCGAAACCTTGACGAAATCAAACAGCGCTATATTAACAACAGTATGGAGCGCCTAAACGGGGAGAAAGACTTAATTAAAGCGAAAATCTTAACAAGAATAAACGACTATGCGCTAGGGTTTACCGATGATTTAACGCTTGACGACATAACGAAAGAAGCCTTTGACGCGGGGAAGCATTTAAGCCGCCTTTTTGCTCGCGACCAAATGCAGAGATTTAACAAGGCGTGTACTCTTGCAACTTTTAAGGCGGCGGGCGTAACAAAATTAAAATGGGTAACGTGTAACGACGGGCGAGTAAGAAACAAGAGTTACACAGACAAAAACGGCGTATATCATAGAGCGCATACAGAATTACAAGGTATGATTTTCTCTATTGACAATTTGCCGATTGAAATAGATGATTATAATTGCAGGTGCGGGCTTGTTCCCGTCGAATATTCAGAATAAAAAGAGGTGTAAAAATGGGTTGGACTCCAGTATATCGCAGAGTTTACGAAGCCAAATTAAAAACAAAATTATCTTGGAATGAAATTGCGAAAAGAGCAAAAATCCCGTTGCATTCGTGGATGACGGGCGTGCCTTATTGTAATCCTTCTGACGACGATTTACGAAAAATTGCACCAGTGCTGAATACTACATATGAATGGCTTAAGTATGGCAAGAAGCCAGAAGCCGACGACACAAGCGGGAATGATTAAGGGGTAAAATATGCAATTAGGAGCGGCTATAGTTGCGGGGGATAATACTGCCCTTAAAATGGCGAAAAGCCTATTAGATAATCCTATGATTGTTTCAACGGGCGTTATTCCGTGGGCTATATCGCTTGAAGTTGAAAATTACTCGAAACAATCTAATGCGGAAGTTGCAAAATATCCCGTAGTCGTACCAGGCACGGGAATAAAGCAATATTTATCTGATAATGTATCGCCTGAGCCTTTAAGTTGGAACTTATCAGGATATATTCCCGGTAATATTGCACTTGAGAAAACTTGTTTATTCACGCCTATTCTTGACTTGAATTGTATGCTTCTTTGGCAAGCATACAGAGAAGGCGCGAGAATTATGTACAAAGATATGGATAACTTTCCATATCTGAATTGTGTTATTTCTCACCTTGAAACGTATTATCAAAAAGATGTAAAAAACAAAATGGGCTTCAAGATGACTTTGCAAGAAATCAAAGTTATAGATATGAATGAAGCCGAAATGACAGAAACCGAAAAGAATGCAGACGCAGATGTTGCGGGCGGTGCCAGTGATATGGGTTCGACGGCGGCGAGCAAAGTCGGTAAATCTGAACTTATGAAATTATTGCAAGGCGGGCGAAGTTTATTAGGATTGTGATATGACAGTATTTGATTTTATTGAAATTAAGAAAGAACTGATTGCTACTCTTGAGGGCGAAACCGACGACGGCGGTGCGCTCGTTACCGATGTAAAATATGCGGAAGGTACAGTGAGAAGTCGCAAAGACGGCGACTATAGAAAGCAGGGCAGAAAGTGGGTAAAAATCTACGAAAAAGAGGGACGCGGCGCGAGTCTTGCCGTTACTCACGCAGTCAAAAAGATTAAAGCGGCGCAAAGCGTCGATGAACTTATGGACCTGGTAAACGCTAATATCTCACGCTTCTACGATAAGAACGGCAAATTATTGCCAGTAGTTGCACGCTTGCGCGACGCGGTAAACGAGAGCAAGGCGCGTATCAACACAGAGCGCAAAGCGAAAGAGGGCGAAAAGCAGACTCAAAAAGTAAAAACGACGAGCGACGAGGATAAAAAACAGCCGTCAACACCCGCCGAAACACCGACGCAGAAAATCGAAAAGCCAGATTTTTTAAACGGGCGTTTTAATGGCAAAGTATACGGCAATGCAAAATATGGCTATCGTGTCTATGTTGACGGCAAAGAAAAGAGTATAACAGCGGAGCAAAAGAAACAAGTTGACGCTTGGCAGAAACAAGAGAAAGAAAAGAAAGAAACTCAAAAAGAAACGCAGAAAAGTGTTACTAACTTAGAAAACCATTTGTTAGATATAAGCCTTGAAAATTCCGCGCTTGATATTTCGAATCTTGCAAGCAAAGCAATAAAAAATCCTAGTGATTGGGAGAAGTATAAGAAAAGCGATAATGTGTTTTCGTATCCGTCAAACATTGCGAAAATGGAAAAGAACGCAAATACACCAGAAGAAAAATCAATCATAGAGCGCTTGAAAACTGATAAAGATTTTGCGGATACAGTAAATAAAACTTATATTCAACTTGTTGAAAATAAGATGAAACAGATGAAAGATGAACAATCTACTAAACAAGGTTATGATAACAGGCAAACGCAAATAGATGATTATATTAAGGCTAACGGGAAACCCGATATAGTTAAAAATGGCTTTTGGAATGGTAAAGTATACGGAAGCGAAAAAAGCGGGTATTCTGTTTATATTGACGGCAAGAAGAAAACTCTTTCAGAAGCCGATAAAAAACAATTCGGATTAAAATAGGGGTAAAAAATGCCAGAATTGAAAAATATTAGAATTGCATTGAGTGGGATTTATCCATATGCGGCTAGTGAACTCCCCTCTTTACGCTTGCCACCCGCTCCAGAATGGGCAAAAGGCAAAGAAATCTATAGCGTGTATAGACCATCAACAGTATTAGCGCAAGCAGTTGATTTATTTGCTAGTTTACCGCTCACACATAACCACCCAAACACACCCGTTAACGGCGAAAACTTCCGCGCGCTTGCACTTGGTTGGACGGGCGAAAAACCTTATATCGATATGGTAAATAATGAAGTCGGAATACGCTCAACACTTATTATTTACGATAACGAAGCATTGACGGCGTATAACAACGGCGAGATACAACTTTCCCCGGGATATAACGGGGAGTTTGCTTGGCAACAAGGCACAGCCCCGAACGGCGAGCAATACGACATAATTATGAATAAAATTACTAGCGTTAATCACCTTGCATTGTTACCAATTGGACGTGGGGGAGAAAATGCCGTTGTGCTAGACACAGGCGAAAACATACCCAAAAGAAAAACAGTTTTCGATATGGTGAAAGACCTTATTAAAGACACAGGCGAAAACAATCTATCTCTTTTTGATTTTATCGCATTGCGAAACGAAATTGCTGATGTTCTCGAAATGCAAGCAGAAACCGCCGACGCGGGTGCGCTTGTTACTGATGTGAAGTATGCGGAAGGTACTGTAAGACATAGAAGCGACGGCGACTATAGAAAGCAAGGCGGGAAATGGGTAAAAATCTACGAAAAAGAGGGACGCGGCGCGAGTCTTGCCGTTACCGCCGCCGTCAAGAAAATCAAAGCGGCGCAAAGTGTAGATGAGTTAATGGACTTGGTAAACGCTAATATAAGCCGATTTTATGACAAAGACGGTAAATTGTTACCAGTAGTGCAAAGGCTCAAAGACGCCGTGAACGAAAGCAAAACACGCATTAACAGCGCAAAGAAAGAGGGCGAAAAGCAGACTCAAGAAAGCGAAACACCCAAAGAAGAAAGAACTGTTGATACTAATCCAAACATAAAGGCAATTCGTGATAAATACGAAGCGTCAAAAAGTGTTACGGGATATAAAAAGACATTTACGCTTCCTAACGGCGAAAAAATCAAATGTCATTATAAAATCGTAGAAGCAGACGCGCCGACGGCTAGCCATAATGAACACACTTTCGAGAGTAGCGAAAACTTCCCGACGACTCCAGACGGGAGAAACATTAACGACCGCGATTATAAAAACGATATGGACGCTAGAGAGAGCGTTCTTAAAATTGCAAGCAACTTCAACAGTCTTGCATTACAGGACGCGCCTATAGTAACAAAAGACGGTGTAGTAGTATCGGGAAACAATCGCACAATGTCGAGCAAGTTAGCGGCGAAGCGTGGAATAGACAAAGCCTATATTGCAGACCTTAAAGAAATGGCAGATGAATTCGGATTCGACGAAAGCGCTTTACAGGGTTTTGAACACCCGCGCTTGATACTAGAAATTGACAAAGAACATACAGGGGATTACACAACAGAAGAATTTTCACAGTATAACAAGGACACTAAAAAGACTATGAACAATGTAGAAAAAGCCGTAAAACTTACAAAGACACTAAACCCGCAAAAGATTTCAAGCATAGCCGAAAGTATTAACGGATATGATACAATGGGCGAACTTTACGCCGACAAAAAAGGCGGGCAAGAGTTCGTACAAAAATTGATAAATGCGGGTATCATCGGAGATAACGAAAAAGCGCAATATTTGCAGTCAGACGGCTTGCTTAACAACACGGGAAAAGATTTTGTTGAAACTGTTTTAGTCGGCTCAATTTTGAATGAAGACAATATACGCGCTTGTGATAGCGAGGGCGGGAAAGCAATACGAAAAAAACTTATTCGCGCTATTATGCCACTCGTGGAAAATAAAGGAACTGGGAACGAATATTCTTTCAATCAAGAATTGAATGAAGCCGTTGACCTTGCTATAACGGTATCAAAAAGCGACGATTGGAAAACTATAGACAACTATGTAAAACAGCAAAGCCTTTTTGACGAAAAGAAGCCAGATAAAGCGACAATTGCCCTTGCTAATCTGTTGTTTAACAAGGGAGAGAAACTCTTCGCAGATAAGATGAAAGATTTAGGCGCAGGACTAAACGAGAGTGCTTCGGGGCAAATTGATATTTTTTTAGGAGGCGTAGAAACAAAAGAAGAGTTAATGAATAGAATTCTTGACGTAAAATAAAACAAGTTGCAAAATTAAAACAAATGTAATAAACTCTTTAAGAGTATACTTTTTTATACAGGGGTGTAAAAAAAATGAAACTGTTAACAGGATTGTTTAGAGCGGCGCGCAAGCGCTTGCAGGTAAAAGACACAGGCGCAGACTTTCGCGGAGAGTTGACCGCCCTTGTCGAAAATGCAGAGAGTCTTTCAGATGATGATATCAATGCAAAAGTTGATGAACTGAAAGTATCAATTGATGACTTGCCAGACAGCGACGAGAAAGAGCAACTTTCACGCTATCTTGAGGATTTCCGCACTGTCAAAGAGCAGGACCCAGACACAGCGACAGAAGCCGTCGATATGGTTGCGGGACTGTATGAAAAACTTGACACTAGCGCAAATGCAGACGCTCCAGCAGTTGACGAGGGCGAAACCGTCGAGAAAGAAAAAGAGGTTGTTAAAGAAACAACCGACGAGGGCGAAACTGTCGAGAAAGAAAAAGAGGTTGTTAAAGACGGCTTGAGCGACGAGGAAAAAGAGGAACTCTATCAGTATATCAAGCGCCGTTTTGACGAGGACGCCGCCACCGTAACCGCTCCAGCAACTGACGAGGGCGAAACAGTCGAGAAAGTCAAAGAAGAAAAAGAGGTTGCAGACGGTTGCACAAAAGACAGCGGACACCGTGTTGCGGTTGCGCTTGGGAATGCTTCTAGCGCAAATGTTAACAACTTGTTTAATATGTTGAAAAATCGCAGAGCATAAAAAAAAGGAGGTAAAAAAATGGATTCAAATCTTTCATTGTCAATCGGATTTAAGGGACAGTCAAAGCCTAATGCTCAGGTTGTACCATTGCAGGAGGGCTATCTTAAACTCGGCGGAATTGTCGACGAGGTAAACCAGCCGAATGGCTTGCCGTTTGGTGTTGTTGTTTCCGCGCCTAATGATAACTCTAGCAATATCGTTGCAGGCGCGGGAAGTGGCAATGTTATTCGCGGCATTAGTGTTTATGATGACGCTATCGCACAGAATGCTCCAGCACACCCAGACAAATACCTTGCGGGCTTGCCGTGTTCCTTTGCGTCAAAAGGTTTGGTTCGTTTTGACAAATGGACTACTGCAGGCGCTAATGCAATTGCTCCAATTGTTGGCGCTAAAGTTGAATTTAACGACACAACAGGCGTTATTGAGTTTATCGGTGCTTCTTCAAGCGCTGACTCAGGTTGCACAATTTTGGCAGGTGCTACAGTTGTCGAAGTTACCGCTGACAGTGCATATATTTGGTTGTCTTAAAAAAAAGGAGTAAAAAAATATGTTTATTGATTGCTCGAAAGAATTTTCAAAACTCGGAAAAGTTGCGGATAAACTTGTAAACCGTAACGGAAAAGCAAATACCTTGTTGCGCGACGCGACTTTGCAGATTGGGCGCGCAAGTGAGCCAAAATATGGCATTCCCGCAAGCGCGGTGCAGAAGCCGCTTTATGTTGGTGATAGCGGTTTGATTGGACGCCAGATTTCAACACCAGAACTTAACGCAATGTTTGCAAAAGACGCGCATAGTGTGAACATTGTACCTTCATACAATCCACGAAGCGGAAAGTATGATATGTACTTTGCAAAATCGGGCGTTAAGTCATTCGTCGGTGATAGCGGTGAATTGATTGCAATGCAGACTATTTCGCCGTGGAATGCTTCCTACTTCCCTGAGATTTTCAAACAGCCGCTTCTTTACTCTCACGCTCGAAACCTTGTAAAGCGCTTGTCAGGTTCAAATCCTTGGGCGGAAGTAATGAATTTGCAGATGGCTTCATATTCGGGTTGGGGTTTGATTGACGAGGCGGGAACTGTCGGCGCTAACCTCAAGCAGAATGTGAACGTGCAGGGCGGTATTATGAGCGCCGCTATTATCAACATCAAAGTTTTCTTTAACTATACAGTTGAGGAAATGGAACGCGCAAAGAGTGAGGGTTCTTCTCCTTATGCAAGCGCGCTTATGGTGGAGAAACAGCGCTATGCTCAGTATGTAATCGATATGATTACAGACTACTTGACGTATTACGGCAATGAGTCAACAAATACACTCGGCTTGCTTGACATTAACGGCGAGACCTCTTGGAGTGGACAGACTCTTGAAGAGATTGCAAACGACGACACAAACACAAACAAGGGTTATACAATGTATAAAGCCCTTTCAGGTGCAATTACTGACTTTATGGGCGCTTCTCAGAACAAGTTTGATATTGTTCGCGTCGCAATGTCGCCGAAAGCATACAACTTGCTTACAAGCGTCCCATACAGCAACAATTACGAAGCAAAGAGCGCTATTGCAATTTTTGACGAAAACTTCAACGCAGGCGTTACAAAAGACGGCACAAAGCCGAAAGTCGAATTCTATGCTGACCCATTCTTGAGCGCTAACACGGATTTCAACCCGTCAAATAGCGATAAACTCGTTATCACAGCGCCAGAGATTGGAGCAGGACCAGATGACGAAAAGCAGGACTTGCTTTTGCTCGGTATTCCGCTTGAGGATTTTACATATCCAGTAACACCAAACGCATATGACCAACAGCACGCAGTTTTGCGCCGTTATGCGGGTGTATTTGCGCCAGTCGGTGCGGCGGTTAAGGTTTACACAGGCTTCGGCACAACAAAGCGCGCAGTTGCAACACCTACAGCAACGCCGCCAGCGCCAGCAACTTTTGCAAGCACTGAAAGCGTAACACTTGCAACGGCAACAACGGGCGCGGAAATCTACTATACAGTAGACGGTTCGACACCTACAACATCAAGCACAAAGTACACAACAGCAATTTCTTTGAGCGCAACGACAACAATCAAGGCTATTGCAGTTAAAGACGGATTGCTTGATTCAGAAGTGTTTGCAGGTACATACACAAAAGCGTAAAAATGGTATAAAATAGGATATGTCTAAAAAGGGCATATTCTATTTTTACTAAAGGAGTTTTGAATGAAGTATATTCAAAGTTTTTATCAGTATCCAGTAACATTTTCAAGCATTGGAAAAACTATTCCCGCGCGTTCTGCAGTGGGCGAAATGAAAAACATTGCAGAGTTTACAGAAAAAGAAATTGAAAGGCTTACAAATGCAGAGCCATTTTTCCGCGAGTTGCTGAATAAAAAGAAAATCCGTATTCTTAACCATATTCCGACGGCTTACATTCCTCCCGCTCAAAGAGTCAACGAAGCAACAGAAGCCGCTGAAAAACTCAAGGCAGAAAACGAAGCATTGAAAGCACGCCTTGCAGAATTGGAAAAGAAAGAAGCCGATACAGAAAGCGCTGAAAGCACAGAAACTGAAAGTTTTGAGCCTTTCGCAGAAAATGAAGCAACAAGCGAAACAGCAACCGAAAAGAAAAGCCGTAAACGCAAATAAGGATTAACGAAAATATGACAAGAGCAGATTTTAAGTTTGCACACAATTTTCCTACTCTCACAGATGAAGAAATAAACAGTGCTTATGAAACTGTTATTGTTATGTTTTCGGGCGTGTTTGATTGTTGGCACAAATTACCCGCAGAATTAAGACAAGCAAAACAAAATCTTTGCTTCTCTTTGCTTGTTGGTTGGTGGTTGCTTGATACAAATCCTTCGGCGGCAGTCGGTGTAATGGGAAACGGCGGAATGTCGTTAAACTCAAAATCAATCGGCGGCACGTCGTTAAGTTTTGGCGATATTGGAGCGCCAGAAGGATTAAAACAACTTAATAGCAATGTTTTCGGACAAAAAGCGCTAGGTATGTTAATGGCTATCCCCGAAAGGTTTTCTATTTATGCTTGATATTCAGTTACAATTGCAATCAACTGTAAATACTCAAAAAATCCGTGATTTTGCACAGAATGCAAATGTGAATATTGCGGTCGGTTTTTTAAGTGGAAAGCAACACGTTGAAACATTGCATAAAAAAGGAAAAGGCAAAAATGCAGAATACAGAAAACCCGCTAAACAGTGGGAAAATGCAGAACTTGCAAAAATGCTGACTTTTGGAACGGCAAAAATCCCGCCTAGGCCTTTTATTGAAGAAGGAATAAACGCAGAGAAAGAGAACATTAAAAAGGCTATTGAAGAGCAACTAAACGCTATAAAACAAGAGAAAAAAGCGAACTGGGATAAAGTCGGAACTATGGCAGTCGGAGCCGTTCAAAGTTTTGTTCGAGGGGATTACTATAAGACAAACAAGCCTAATAGCCCTAAAACAATAGAATACAAAGGTAGCGATACGCCTCTGATAGACGGTGCAGACTTAATTAACAGTGTCGAATATGTCTTAGAGGAGTAGCAATAAATGGCGGGTGTATATGGTGATATGCTTCTATCGTTTTCAGAGCAAAATCGAACAGTAACCGTGTTTAGTATGACAGCAAAAATAAACGGCGGTTATTCAGTAGTAGACGGCTCAGAAAGAGATATAATCGGCATATATCAACATTCAACAGGCGGGCAACTTAAAGACGCTAACGGCAATTTGATACGCTCAGACGGCTTGGAATTATGGACAACAGAAAACGGGCTTGAAGGTATGTTTTTACGACACCCAGACGGCAATTATTACCGTTTAATTTCTGTAAATGATTGGAACTTTGAGGGCGGGTTTTATCGCTATTCATTGCAAAAGGTGGTAGGTAATGCAACTAAATCAGATGTCGCTTCGTGGAATATTGGCGGCGGTTCTTTCGGTTGATGAAAAGTATGTTGTACCAAAACAGGGCAATTGGTGGAATCCGCAAGAAGTAAACAACGACGTTGAAACTTGGTGTGCATACCGCATTAAAAGCAATACGGCTAGAACAGCGCCGATGTATCAAGAATTGGAAAACGGCGTTAATAGTGTAGTTGTTTTGAAACTCGCTATTATAGAGTTGCAATTTGTCGGAGTCCTTGCGGAGCAATTAGCGCAAAGTGTTGCATTTTGGAATATGCGCGCCGATGTAAAAGCAGAGTTTGAAAAAGTCGGCGGAGCAGTTTTATATAGCGATAAAAACGCTATCTCATCGGATTTCTATCAAGACGGAAATAATGATGTGGTAGCGTGGAATGTACCAGAATTAAAAATTCTATGGTATGATAAGATAGATACAACTCAAAAACCTTTAACAAGTGTAGAAATAGGAGGCGTTATAAATGAGTGAATTCAAAAACTCTATTGCACAGGATAACGTACAATTCCCGATTGAAACTGTTATTGAAACAGTTCCGGGCGCGGCGTATTCTCGTGCTATCATTTTTATGAATGTCAATCTTGCGGCTTCTTTGTTGCCGGGTGTAACGACAGCAAAAGCAGGTGATAAGATTGAACTTAATTCAAGCAATTACAGCGCATTGACGGCAGGCGGCTTGAAAAATTGGCTTATTCCATTTTTTACAAGCGCCGTGAGCGCAAAACTTGCGATTGCATTGTATGATACAGAAACACAAGACACGTCGGGCGAAAAACCCGTAACTATTCCAGCAACCGCGCCGCTCAAAACAGTGTATGAAAATGAAAAATACTATGCGTATTTCAAATTCTTGTACTCAGACGACGCAACAAAATACCAGACAGAAAACGCTTCTCTAGCGCAATTGTGTTTAGCCGATACGCTTTATAGCGCGCATTGGATTGGAATTTCAGACGTTAACGCATTGACTTCTACAAGTGCAATTGTTACGGCGTTGAATGCAGTAAATGCAAAATCTCGTGTCGTGTACAATCCCGATACGACAATTAACGCCGCGCTCGCACAGTTGGGCGACACGCTCGGAGCGGTAAACTCGACAGGCACACCAATCGGTAACGATGTCGATATGCACGCATTTTCAACTATTAAGGCGTCGGGAGCGCTTGACTCAGACGGAAACCGCCTTAATTTGACTAGCACGGAGAAAGCAGCGCTCGATTTGCAACATATCGGCTATAATACATATGTGGGGAATGATACCGCAAATGTAGTTACAGAGGGTTCTTTGACTCTTAACGGCGATGTTGTCGGTGCGGAATGGGTAAAAGCATACATTGAGTTCGTGTGCAAAGTAAAGACAGCAGAATACATTACACAGCGCAACAAGTTCCGAAACAATGTACAGTATCAAGCAATTTTGTTGCTTGTTTCCGCTGAAGTAAAGCCGTTTGTTGATATGGGACGGCTTGCCGATTTCTCGATTACAGCGCCTTTGTTTAAGGACTTGCCAGCAAGTGCAGATTCTTTCATTGTTGCTAACGCTTGGCGGGCTTCTTACATTGACAGACTCAGAAGCGTAACTGTATACGGCAAATTGTACGTTACACAGCCGACGAAATAAGGAGGTAAAAAATGGCTAATCATTCTGTTATAGCGGCGGGACAGTTTACCGTAACACTTACACACCCGCTTTGGAACGACGGAACACCTACAACTATCGGCGGTTTTAAGTTGGAAGGGCAAATGGTAAGCGACCAGCAACT
>Ga0326511_10002853_pt1 | contig 13940 bp, 24 predicted proteins | sample 0_2496_0518_D_FD_203701 | JGI IMG/M metagenome (GOLD analysis project Ga0326511, IMG submission 203701) | Bovine rumen microbial communities from UC Davis, California, United States - 0_2496_0518 | ecosystem: Host-associated > Mammals > Digestive system > Stomach > Rumen | place: USA... | reverse complement strand
GCGCTATGGTCTGCACATCGTTATCAATTATGGCTATCGTGTATTTGTCTATTGCATCTGTGCCGAAATTATTAGAATAGACCTCTTGATTATGCAAAAGCGCATCAATCGCCGCCCGTCTGCTGATAAGATCAGTTGGTGTATCAGTTGGTGTATTCGGCTGTGCAGTTGGTACATTCTCAATCGCCTTAAAAACATCTTCTGCCTTGAACCATGCATCCTCTACGCCATGCGCACCTTCTACCATAACGCCGTTGCGGTTCTGATGATACCAAGGCGCGCTGTCGATTGCATCTTTCATCGTTTCTCTGCTGATTAAATCACTCATCCTCGCTCCTCCTCTCGCCGTCTGCACAAAAGAAATCCGGTTCATATCGACTGTAAATCTGAATTTCCAAATGGTCTGAAAAATGCCAATGCTTTACCGCATTGCAATAGCCCAAAGTCGAATCTTCTTTCTTCTCCCACCATTTACAGTCTTTGCACCTCACAATCTCGATGGTCGGTAATGCATTTATACACTCAACGGTCCATTCTTCGTCATACGATACATGTTCAAGTGCCTTGTCTTTCTCAATCAGAATCATTCTTTCATCCCCACCATTAATTGTGCTTCTATGTGGACTATGCGATTTTCATGGAACGGTGTCTCGATGTACGTTACCGCCCCGATTCTGTCCGCATAATCGATAAGTTCCGTTAGAAGACGCGACTTAATCGCTCCCTCAGGGACTGGGCCATGACACGGGTCTTCCTTGTCTATGATTTGAAACGCCTTTATTGTTTCAATTCTATGGCTCTCCTGCCTAATGTAGATCGGTTCAAGCGTAGGCTTTTCCTCTGACTTCCTACCTTCGCTCACTACGCACATCAGCACGATTCCGAACACCACTCCTAAAAAGAATACTCCAACGTAGATCATTCTTCTTCCCTCGCTAAATCCCGCAGGATGTTCTCCACCGCATCAGCCGTTTCCTCGCCCGTCTCGTCCCACACGCGCTGGCAGTCGAACTCCCGATGAATCTCTGTGATAGCCTCTTCCAAATCAACAATCAGCCTACTCATTTTATCCCCCTCTTGAACCGTCCCCAAAATCCGGGGAACTGCTTCTCAACGATATAACCTTGCGACACAAGCCGCTTGTACGCCTTGTTCAGTTTTACCCCTAACTGCGATTCCGTTTGAAAGAATCCGCATGGCTCTGACGCTTCTGTCAGAACCATGCACCTGCCGTTCCTGTTGGCGAAACAGTCCTTTTCGTCACACTTCGGAGATACTCGCTGCATTTTTACGTTGCCTCCTGTAAAAGTTCTTCTAAAAGTTCTTCGTTAAGTTTTGTTTCGTCCGCTTTTTTGTTCAATATCGTAGTAATAAATTTTAACGCCTTTATAATCGTTCGGAGTTCAGAATCGCCGTAAAGCGTCACCTCAAAACCGCCGCTTTCAAAAGGACATACATGGATAGCTGTACCCGACAAATTTTTAATCTGAAAATAAGTTCGGCCTCCGTGTCCTCCATCCCCTCCGCAAAAGCCCGTTGTCCCAACTTCTACGCCAAGAATATTTGCGTCTGTAATTACTCTGCTATATGTTGCGATCGCTTTTATCTCGTAGCCGAAATCGTCAATCAATATTCGCGTATTCTTCTCTGCTGCTTTTGCCATTGTTACATTTCCTCCTGTAATTTTTCTTTCATCGCTTTCATCATCGGCAACAGACACGGAAGTGCTATACCATTGCCCCACAACTTGTATTCCGCTGAATCGCTGTGCGGTACATCGGCACACCAGTCATCGGGGAATCCCTGAAGTCTCGCACATTCTGTTGGGGTTAAACGTCTCGCGATATAATCACCGGTGCGTCCTTCCAATCCGTTGCTACAAGCGTTTGCGCCTTGTCCTTTGTCCAGTTTGTCATAAAACTGTTTTTCGATGTTGCCCATACTTGCCCCCCCCTATCGGTTATTAGCATATCGCTGTATGCGTCTTGCCCGCTGTATGATCCCGGATGGCTATTTGCCATCAGCGGACCTGTCTTGTCTTGATAAGTCATAAATTACTCCATGAACTTCTGTAGTATTAAGCGTGTACATCGTCTTCCCATCATTAATACCAATCCCCAAGTGCGAAGGACGGCTGCCGTTTCCCTCTATTGCCGCAAGAACAACCATGCCACCTTGATTGCAGGCAGGATTCCCGCCGTTCAAGTCAAGTGTTCTGCTCGTCTCTGCTTCATAGATTCCGCTATGCGGATTGTTGGATTTCATAGCGTTAGACCCATAGGGAGAAATCCCGAAAACAATAAATGATCGTTCAACGAATACTACGGGGACGTGATCCGGGTCTGATCTTTTTGCCGTTACTGTCATTGATGCTTCACCTGTGGCAACCTGGTTATAAACATCAAATCCTATGCAATTATTCATTTTCTAATACTATCGGGGGATGTCCGTGATCCTGCGCTCGGAGAGTAGCTGTTTGATTCTTCGTGATGTTCATAACGCTCCCACCCTGATCGTTCAGAACGAACAGCGTTTGATCCTGGCTTGTGCCAAGTGTCGCAGACTTTTCTACCTGAATCAGCGGCCCCTTTCCGGCTGTTCCAATACTCCCGTCAGGTTTCATATACGTTAACGCCCCCCCCCTAATTTTTAGCGTGTAACACAAGATTTTCTGGTCCTCCACCCAAATCTCCTCCCGCGGCGCGTAATGTTTCCGCTACTTCCGATTCTGTATATTTCGCAAATCCAGAATGGTTGAAAACAAGTGCATCAACAACAAGACATTCTGATCCCCCTCCGTACGAACCGCCACAAACCGTGAGCGATACGCTTTTTGTGTCTTGTTTATACCCGGCGGACTGACTCACTTGGTTAAAACAAGAGGCGTGTTGCCCCCTCCCATCCCCATCTTCGCTCCCAATGTTTCGCAAATTACAACCGGACCTGTAATTCTGCTGTCGGACGGATGGTTGTCGAACAGGAGGGGGATTATCGTTCCCGGCTTATGCTTTCCACTCCGCTTTCAGGTTTTCGTATTCCGTTAAGGACAATCCGGCTTGCCGTATCAATGCGGTCTCCAAGACTTCGGGAAGTGTCTTTCCACGCTTCTGCGATCTCCGTAAAATTCCAAGACACGCCTTGTCGCTCAAATAATATTTCCGCTGCACATTGACCTGCAAAATCTGCGACAAGAAAGATTCTTCTGCGTCTTTGGGGAACTCCGTAGTATTGAGCATCCATGATTCTCCAGGCAATCTGCCATCCGTCACCATCGACCACTCCTGCGTTGCTCCATTCTTTCGGAGGTTTAGGTATAACGGTATCTTTCTCGACCAACCGCGCCACGGATTCAAGGACGATTCTGAAGTCCTCTCCTCCTGCACTTGATAATGCTCCTGGGACATTTTCCCAGCACCAAAATCGAGGTTTAACATTAGCTGTTGCATTTCGCATCTCCTCCGTAATTCTTATTGCTTCTGTAAAAAGACCGCTTCGTTCTCCCTCAAGACCTGCGCGTTTGCCCGCCACACTTAAGTCCTGACAGGGAGAACTGTTCGTGAAAATATCAACCGGCGGGATCTCCGCTCCGTTAATCTTTGAAACATCACCTAACTGCAAAGCATTTGGGAATCGCTTTGCTTCAAGTGCCACGGGGAAAGGCTCGATTTCTGCTTCAAAAACAGGTGTTATTCCGCAGATTTCAGCCGCAAGTTCCCAAGTCCCCGAACCGCTGAATAAATTTCCGAGTGTTATCTCTTTATTCTCCACCTCATACCCTCGCTGTTCTGTGCGACATACTGCCCGTAACTCATACCGGCATCTGTCGCAGCTTTAATGGTTTCCTGCAAATTTACATTTGCCTTTGTAGCTTTTTCTTTCTTCCGTGCAAGGTACTTTTTGTTCCAAGCTGCACTTTTCTCAAGACATTTAGCGCATCGTATCTTGCCCGGTTCAGGTGTGCCACCGCAAGCAACACACAATCCAGCATCTTTGCGCCGTCTATAGAGGTTTGTGTTCATTCATATATCCCTCCAAAACTGTTTTAGCCTCTTCAAAACCCTTGCAGACAGCGACCTTGTAGCCGAACGCATCCAACGCTTTCAGCCATTGTCCCTGTTCATGACTTAACCTGCCCTTCGGTGCTTTCATTTCGATGAACAGCCCGTGATAACCTTTCATCGGAACCGGCAGGAACAGATCGGGAACGCCCTTGCGGATTCCCATCTGCCGATTGCGAATCATCCATCCATAACCGCCTACAGATTCGTTAGCGATATGGAATAGAAATTGTCCCCACGGAAACTGTCTGCACCATTGAATAAGCTGTATCTGTTCCTGTGATTCTTTTTGTTCCACGCTTTACCTCCTTCGTACCCGACAAGGAGAAAGGCAAGCCCGAGAGTTATTAGGTACAGGGGGAATGTTAAATTCCCCTGTACCATAACCACGGATAGCCTTTGTCTCTAATCATTTTTCAGTCTACCGATTACCGATTTCTCTATATATAAGAGATCAGGAATCGGTAATCGGTAAAAATCACTCTATCATGAGCCATTGAATACTATTCCCCTTTTTCTTCTTTTGGTATCGGTGTCCATCGAATCCAAATTCAATCACCTCTTCCGGTATACAAACAATCTGTGTTTCCCCATTCGGGTGAATTGTCGCTTTAGTATATCCGCATTTCTTAAGGTTCTTATCAAAATTAGGGGGCAGTTTCCAATTCCCATCTTCATCTTGATCCATGAATGTCTCAATCGTGACAACTCCATCTTCATTTTTGGCATTTTGGATAAGATTCTTTATATCCTGGGCAGATGTTTTTTCATCATGCGCTGCGCCTTTCGCTCCTATGCCTGAATAACTGGCGTTCCCCAGGAAGTTCCATGTGTCAGGCGCATGATAGGGATAATCGAACCAAACACGAATCGGTTTCATCGGCGCGAACTCTCGAAGCGTACTTGTTACTTCCCAAGCAGTAATTGTCTCGCTGGCATCAGGCACTTGTTTTCGGTACTTCTCCGCTATGTCCGTTACCTTTAATTCCTGCAAGTCAAGGATCGCGTCCGGGTCTCTTGCGAATACACCTGAACCGGAAGAACGGTCGGCAGCATTAGAGTATTTCTGATTCGCTCCTTTGCTGTGATGATGGCAATAGATTGTAGCAACGCCCATTTCTGTGGCGATCTTGTCAAACTGGTTGCAGAAATCAGCCATATCTCCTGCGCTGTTCTCGTCTCGATTGCCAAGCACCTTATAAATCGGGTCTACGATAACCGCCTCATATCCCTGTTCTTTGAATCTGCGGATAAGCCGTGGAGCCAGCTTGTCAAGCGGTACGCTTTTGCCTCGTAAGTTCCAGATGGAGATATTTTTTACATTGTTCGGTGTAAGTTTCCGCTTCTCGTAAATATCCTTGAACCGTCTGAAACAGGAATCTCCGTCAAGTTCAAGATTGACATAGATAACCTTTCCTTGCTTGCACTTCATTCCGAGCCATTCAACTCCCTCTGCCATGCTGATAGCAAGATCAATTAGCAGGAACGATTTGCCAGCTTTAGAAGGACCGGAAACAAGCATCTTATGCCCTACTCGCAGAATCCCCGGTATCAGTTCTTCTTTCAGCGGTGGAAGGTTGTTCCATACATCCGCAAGATTCGTATCAGGTGGGAGATCGTCGTTCTGCTCCTCGCACCAGTCCAACCACTCCTGATAGCTTTTCGCGCCGACCTGCCTTGCAACAATGTACTGCCATTTGTCGCCTCGCTTTACGCCCGGCATACGGCTAAATCTTGATTCGTTCTTATCGTTCTGATCGGGATCGTACCCGTTTTTACGGCAGTAACCGTAAATTTCCTGTACCCTCTGCCTGTACTGCTGCGCGTTCTCCGCGTCAACGCGGGTTATAGCGTGGAGCGATTTACCGCCCGAACTGACGATAAACTCTATCGGCAGATTTAACGCTTTTAAGAGGCTGTACTGTCTATCAATCGGCATCGTGTCGTTTTCGATCAGACAATACTTCCATCGTGTTACGTTGCTGTTGTTCTCGCCGTGTCCGTCAAGCGGATTAAATCTGATGTATGCTCCTGCGTCTTTGTTTAGCGTTCCGATGATTTCTTCAATCTTCTTGCCGTTCCGCAGTTCAGCTATCAGATATTCCGCTGTTGCACGATATACAGACCTTTCGGGAAACCACTTCTGCTTTTCCTCGTCATAGCGGAACGCCGTACAATATCCGACAAATTCAGGACCTTCAAAGAGCGTTGTCAGATATTCGAGCAAATCACCTTCCGGCTTATACCCTTTCGGCAGTCCGGGAACTGCTTCTGTGCTGACGAAAGCAGGATCAATAATCTGTTCGTCCAAGACCAAGCTGTGAATGTCGTAATCAGTTGTGTCCTCCGGTTTATAACCGCCCTCTACCGCAAGAGCGTAAATTGTACCGCCTGTTACAACATCCCCGCTTGACCTTTGAAAACTGTCCCACTTGCGCTTGCAATCCGCAGTTCCCTTGTATTTTGAATCGTGGCTGCTCCACTCATCAAATATCTCAAACGCTTCTCCCTCCTGTTTGAGTGCCATGCCGACCTTCAGCCAGGAATCGTAATCGTTGGGATCAATGTAATTTAGTAATTCCTTGTCAATCATGTAACCTCCAACGCTGCCAGCCTACTGACGCAAGCTGTCCTATCTTCTTGCTTGCTCTGTCAAATGTCCATTCGCCTACATTGTCGTACCCTTGCCGTTCAAGCAGACGAATCTGTTTTGGCGTTGCCATTCCTTGCGCTCTGCGTGTCAGCAGCTTGTCGATAATCATAGATGCTCTTCCCTTGTTCATTCCGTCAGGATTGATACCCCAGTTTTCAAGCATCTGCATCTGTTTTGTTGTTGCCGGTTGTATCTCCCATGCGAAAGATGGTTCATAGTCCTCCATGTCGATTTGGTTGATTGACACGAAGTATTGCAACGGATCAATCAGTTTTGCTTTCTTCCGTTTCTGCGCTCTCAATGCCTCCGCAAGTGCGTTTCTTCTCGCTTCTTCGGCATCCGTGCAAGCGTCAAAGAGGTCGATTTGCTGCTTTTCCGTACTCTTGCGGATATACTCTTTTTCTTCTTTGTTCGTTGCCACAAGGTCTGCCGGTCTGCATAGATCATGGCGTGTGCTTAACCAAAGGAAATCAAGTATTAATGCGTTTTTCTTCCCTGGGAATGGTCTTAAAATCCTTCCTACACATTGAGCATAAAAGCCTCTTATCTTTGTCGGACGCAACATTACGATACAATCCGCTGATGGTTCATCCCAACCTTCCGTAAGGAGCAAGCTGTTAATCAGTACGCTGCCTTTTTCTGCATTGTGAAACCATTCGAGCGTTTCCGCTCTGTCTGCGCTTTCTCCGTTTACTTCCCGGCAATTTACACCCGCATCTGTAAGAATGTCTCTGAACTCCTGCGCGATATGCACGAGTGGCATAAAGACAACTGTTTTACGGTCTGCTGCGTATTCCTTAATCATTTCAGCGATTTGCGGTAAATACGGCTCAAGCGTTTCACAGATGCTATTTACTTCAAAATCTCCTGCTTTAATCGTTACATTCGAGAGATCAATGTTTAGCGGAACTGTTCTTGCTGTTGGTCTGCAAAGATACCCTTCCTCAACAGCCTGTCTAATCGGATATTCAAAAGCGATACTGTCATAGTATGTTGCAAGTGCTTTCTTTCCGCTGTTGTCCGGGGTAGCGGTTGCTCCGAGAACGTAAGCGTCCGGGAACCATTGAAGAAACTTCTGATAACTGTCTGCCGTAGAATGATGTGCTTCATCAACGATGATGTATTTCCACAAATCGTGCGGATAGCTTTCGGTCCTGCGCGATAATGTTTGAATACTGCCTACGGAAACAGGCTTAAATGTGTTTCGCTCTGCCTTGATATAACCCGTGTCTCCGTCATACTTATCTGATGCCTGATCGAGAAGTTCCGAACGGTGCGCAAGAATCAACACGTTTCCATCTGTTGCCTTGTCCTTCGCTAACGTGTTAAACACAACGGTTTTCCCACAACCTGTGGGGAGGACAAGAAGCGTATGTTTCCTGCCCTCGCGCCACTCGCCGTTAATTGCTTGTATCGCGGCTGTTTGATAAGGTCGCAGTTCCATCAGAACGGCATATCGGGGCTATTTACAACGCCCGGATCAATGGGGGCAAACTGCGCTGTCTGAAACTGCTCCCATGCTTCATCGTTCTCCGTAACAAGCGGGGCTTTTGACGGAGCGTAAAGCGTGTCTACCCTGTTATACTCGTTTCCGCTGTTAGCAACCTGTGAAATCAGATGGCAAACGCCTGTCAGTCCGTCCATCTTGTCAAGGTTGATATTCGCTTTCCCGCGTTCCTCTGTCAGCTTGATGCAGTCCGTAAACTGACGGATCGCGAAGAGTGCTTTCTTGTAGATGTTCAGATAGTGCCGTACCTTTGCCGTACCCTGTGCGGATGGTACTTCGAGCGTAACAACGACCTGCTTTGTGTTCGGAGGCAGCTTGTCGGAAGTCGCAATAACGACCTCATGCGAATATACGCGGAAATGGTAATCGCCCTCCGGCAGTACCACAAACGAGTTGTCCTCCAGTTCAAGATTGTTGATGTTCAGTTCAAGATCACTCATAGTTTTCTTCTCCTATCTCTAAATAATTTTTGGCGGTTGTAATAACCTTCGTACTCTTACAGTAATCGCACTTCTCGCAGCGGATCGGCTCGGCTGCTCCCTTCTTCAAGGCATCAATCCTTGCCAGTTTTTCTTCTGTCAGACTTTCAAGCGCAAGGTCAAGCTGTTCCTGTGGAATACGGAACACGCCTATGTCGGGGAATGTTTCCTTACTGATCGCCGCGATATAGAACGGAAGTCTGCGACCTGTATTCTGATAGACTAACTCCTGATAGACAGCACCCTGTAACGGATAACCCCAATAATCGATGAAGTTATACCATCCGTTTGAGAAATACTTTTTTACAATGGATTCTGTAGTTTTCAGGTCGGTAATCCAGTTCGCACCGAGGCAATCCAGCTTCGCCTTGAATTTGAATCCGTGTATTTCTCCCGTGTAGACTTTCTGCTTGTCTCCGTCGAGATACTTCAGAAACACGCCTCCCCGGTCTGCGTCCTGCCGTACTCTTGCGATCATGTCATTCGCTCTCTGATATGCGCTTTTAAGCTGTCCTTTTGTCGGACCTTTTGAAGAGAACATATCGAGATGATCCTCAACAAAAGCGGCCTGCTCTTCTGCCGTGCCTGTCAGCATTACATCAATGTATGAGCCGAATGTCAGCGCATCGGATTTCGGTCTGTCCCACTCGCCTCTTAATTCTGCTATTGCTTCTGCTTCGCATCCGTGCTTTGCGGGAAAACCGAGGAAAGATTTCACCTGTGATACGGACATATACTCCGTGTTTGCGTCCTTGCCGTAGTAATCAGTTATCAAAAGGATTTCCCTCCTCTATGATTGTGGCTTTCTGCGGTTCTTCTTCGGCGTTGTAGATTGCTGTCTGCTGTGCTGACATTTCAATCGGAATACCCTTGCACAATCTGCGGAGAATTACCTTCTTGTACATCTCTTCCGGGAAGAACTTCCATGCGGTCCCTGTCTGCGCTTTGCTCATGCGTTTTGCCGTGTCAAGCTGCGCGAGAGACATGGTTTCCACTCTTGCCGTGCCGTCCGTGTACTGACAGACCGCAAACGCGCCGATGATCTTTCCGTCATTAAACGGCTTCGGATGAAAAGTGACATTCTGCGAGTTATTTACAATCTCTTCTGTAAATTCGTCTCCCTCGCGAACGATCCGAGCGTAAATCTCTGCGACCGGTTTTACAGAGTATTTCCGAACAAGTTTCTGCATACCCTTGTAATCGGTCATAAACTGCAACTCGCTGCCGTAGGGGATCAGATAGCACTCCTTATTGAAGAAATCCAATCCGAGATACGCGCCTTTGAGAAGTCCAGGAATCACTTTAGACTGCGGATATTTCGACAACACGGTTTCCTGAAAATTGCTGTCAGCAGCAAGCGACAGGCAATTCTGAATGAACCGTGCTTTGTTGAAGTCAGGCGGTAAAGCCTCTGACACGGAAGGAAGGTTCAATTCTTCCGTTAAGACTGTTGACAATTCATTCATTTTCTGTTATCCTTTCGTTATAGGTTCTTTTGTAGTAGTTTTAGCGTCCTGATCGCTCCAACGGTCAGGGCGTTTTTTCATTCCTTTTCCTCCAGCGTAATGGTAGTACCGACATATTCTGCTGTCTCGATGCAATCCTGAATGAACTTGACGGCATCGCAGATTTCCGAAAAATGGAAACGCAGAACGTTATTGTCGTGCTTGATCGTAACCTCAAACATTCTTTCTCCCCCTTTCGTGCAGATTTGCGAAAAAACCGCCGCAAGCGAACACGGCAACGGCGATAAACCCTCCGAGTGCTGCTTTATCAAGCGGACAAGTCGGAGAATCAATCATCCCTCCTACGAATACCAGCAGGACAAATCCAAGCATTATCATTCCTGCTCCGAGGATTCCGATGGCGTTACGCAAAACAACTCACCTACTTTCTTTTCGTAAATAATGTAGAAATAGTGTTCCTTCCCTTCCGTCTTTACCGCCGTTCCGATAGGGCAACCCGGCGTTTTCAGCCATTCCCTGATGGACTGCGGATTCCTGCCTGTGATCTTCGCTACATCCTGGACGGTCATGCTGTTTCCTCCGTTTGTGAAGTAGATTCACAATCAAGGCATAAAGAAATTTCGTCCATAGACACTCCGAGTACCAAGCAAACCGCGCGAACATCTTTCACCTGCATCTTTTCGGGGGAATTTTCCCAACGATTATAAGTGCCAAGCGCGATATTAAGCCGATTTGCCATATCCTGCTGTGTCAGATTTCTTCTTGCCCTTAACTCTTTAAGACTGTACTTTATCACTACTTACCACCTCCATGTTCAGCATGATAACACACAAGTAGATTCATGTCAATACCCAAATTCACAATTTTGAAAAAAAATTTCGACATAGTTGAATTTGCTTCCGTTTTATGGTAACATAAGGGCATCAACAAAGGAGGCGAAAACAATGACAATCTTATCTGAAAACATAAAATATTTAAGGAATAAAAAAGGAGTTACGCAACAGGAACTTGCGGAGGAAGTCAACTACTCTTCGCCATCAGCAGTACAGAAATGGGAATCAGGAATAGCAGAACCAAGATTCGGAACGCTTCGCAGACTTGCTACTTATTTCAATGTGTTGTCAGACGATCTCGCAAACATTGATATGCGGAGAAGAGATGCGGAAGATATACATAACATTCCTAATGTGGTAGAACTTCCCGAAACAACCCGCATCCCCATCATCGGCACAATCGCTTGTGGTACACCTGTTCTTGCCGAACAGAATTTCCAAGGATTTACAGAAGCACCTGTAAAAAATGCTGACTTTGCTCTGATCTGCAAGGGCGAATCCATGATAAATGCGGGAATCCATGACGGAGACATTGTGTATATAAAGAAGGTTTCCGAAGTGGAGAACGGAAAGATTGCTGCCGTGCTGATTGATAACGAAGCTACGTTGAAACGTGTTTACAGATTTCCCGACAGACTACTCCTGCAACCGGCGAATCCGTCATATCCCGATCAGGTATATACGGAAGTAAACGATGTACGCATACTCGGTCTTGCCGTTGCCTACACCGCATATATCAAATGAAAAGGACCGGCGTTTAACCGGTCCTCTCCTGGGGATTGATTGGCGAAAGTGAACAATGGCAGTTGTCAGTTTATATTATAATGAGGGCATCACATGGACGCAACAATAAAAAAGAGGAAACGAGTAAAGCACACACGCTTCCCTAACGGATTCGGAAGTATTGTATTTTTGAAAGGCAATAGACGAAAACCATACTGCGCGAGAAAGACAAAAGGATTCAACGAGAAAGGCTATCCGCAATACCTTGTTGTCGGATATTACGAGACTTTTGAAGATGCGTTTGTAGCGTTGTCGGAATACAACAATATGCCGTACAACGTAAAAGAAAGAAACGCAACATTCAAGGATATAGCGGACAAATGGCTTGCTGAATATTTGCAAGAAGATCATGCAACTGGCACGGTCAATAATTACAGAGCAATCTGTAATAAATGCGAACCATTGCACAATCGAAAAATTACAGACATTACATTTAACGAATTGCAGGATTTTATCAGCGGTCTAACCGCTGGCAGACAAACACTTGCTATTATATATCTGCGTCAGGTGTTTCGCCATGCATTAAAACGAGAAATTATCAGAAAGGACCCGACTATGTATTTGAGAAAAACTACAACATCTGTTGTAAAAAGAAACCCACTTACCACAGAAGAAGTGAGGTCATTGTGGAAACTGCCGCAAAGCGAAGCAAGAGACAAGGCTCTTATCATGCTCTATACAGGTATGCGGATCGGAGAATTTCAGACCATATCTGAACGCCATGAAAACTACATTATCGCAGGAGAAAAAACAGAGGCGGGACGGAACAGAATAATTCCGCTGCATACTAAAATCCGACCGCTTATGAGAGAGACTTGGACAAAAGATAACTCTCGGTCATTTAGAACCATACTCCCCGAACATACACCGCATGATTGCAGACGGACCTTTATATCTCGTTGCGTGGAATGTGGGATTGATGGAACTGTAGCAAGGAAAATTACAGGACACGCTGGGATTGATGTACATGAAAGCGCATATACTTTTCTAAACGATCCTGATTTTCTCTGCCGGGAAGTAGAAAAGATTTGTTACTAACTTGTTACTAATAAAACAGTTTTTACCGATATTTAGCAATACAGAAACCGTTTGTTTATGCGGATAAGTACGGTTACAAGCCATTAAGAATAATATGACTACAACTTTACAAACCGCATAAATAAGCCGTTTTCTAAATCTTTTGTTACTAATAACCGCACTAATAGAAACAAAAAAAGAGGGACGCATATAGCGTCCCTCGCTCTTTTTTACAGCGTTCGGAGTGTTTCTTCTCCGACAATACCGTCAACAGTAATCCCCTTGGATCGCTGCCAGGTCATAACAGCAGAACGTGTCTCCGCTCCAAAATATCCATCATAGGTAAGCGACAATCCACGGAACAGCAACAATGCCTGTACAACAGACACAGCCTTATTGCGGTCGCCGAACTGGCAGAAGATGTCGGTCGTGTGCCATGTCTTGTCGCCCTTCTTGAAGATCAGCACCGTACCCGAAGTGATGAAGTTCTTGTCTTTGATGCCGTTTTCCTTTGCGATTACGTCTGCGGTAGTGTCGTACTCCTCCGCGATCTTGTCGAGCGTGTCGCCGGTCTTGACGACGTAGACGACGTTCGGATCGTTCTTCTCGTACTTCGGGCGGCCGTATCCGACGATCGTCTTGTCGTCGATCGCGTGTCTCAGGAGAAGAACCTGATTCTGGACGTTGCCCTCGATCGTTGTCACGGTCTTGTCGGAGACCTCGATAACAAGGCCGGTATGCGCTTCATCGCCCGCCTTGCCGTAGAAAATCTGATCTCCAACTCTCGGCTCGGTGAAGAAGGCGTTAGCGTCTCTGTAATACTGTGCCTGTTGCGTGCAACCCGCTCCGCAGTTGTACTTCGGATTCGGCTGATACAAAGCAGCCCTCGCGCTCGTCCCGTCGCCGTAGAGTTTAAACTGAAGCCAGCAATAAAAAACCGCGCACCAGTCGAAGCCGTTCTTCTTTCCGTTGAAGTATTCGGCATTGTCGAGGTCGCGGGCGTATTTGGTATAATTCCCGGCTCCGCTGTTCGCGGTCTTGCTGTCGAGATCGGCGTTCGTGGCTTTCTCGTGGTATCCGATCTCTTCTCGTGCGATCTTGATTAAATCACTCGGAAATGGCATCTTCTGATCTCCTCTCTTCC
>Ga0326511_10002852_pt1 | contig 13944 bp, 19 predicted proteins | sample 0_2496_0518_D_FD_203701 | JGI IMG/M metagenome (GOLD analysis project Ga0326511, IMG submission 203701) | Bovine rumen microbial communities from UC Davis, California, United States - 0_2496_0518 | ecosystem: Host-associated > Mammals > Digestive system > Stomach > Rumen | place: USA... | reverse complement strand
AGCTGGGGTCGAGTGCTCTATATCTCACTTGACTACCTCGATCAGGTCTTTTCCGATGAAGGATATCAAGGAGATCCGGAAAAACAGCAGGAATTTATCGACGAACTGGAGCAGGGCATGGAAAACTTTCTGCAACATAGGGAGAACCAAGGTAAGTACATGCGCCAGTGGATGTGGCTCGGTCCCGACGGCAAGGAGCACCACAATGTCGAGATTGTAGATATCAAGGATGCGGTGAATGACGAGGCGAAGGCTGGTAAGGAAGAACTGGAGCTCAGTACGTCTCCTATCTTCCTCGCCCTACAGGTTGACCCGCGCCTCGTCGGTGTTCCGATGGTGCAGGCCAGCAATGGTGGTACGGCACTGAGGGAGATGCAACTCCTGAAGCAGCAGCAGCTGAACCCAAAGCAGAGATTGTACGAAGGATTCTTGGATAGTGTCCTGCGCTTCAACGGATGGGACAACGACGGCTGTGCCGAGTGGCATGTCAAGCAGTTTGTGCTGAGTACGCTTGACCGTAGCAAGACCGGACTCGTGGAAAGCGTGTCAGGTGAGGGAGCATAGAATAATGCACTTAACCACATAATAAAGTTGAAGTTCATAAAAATGTCTTTAAAGAATACAGGGCGCAGTGATGCGTCCTGTATTTCATTTTTGTCAATTATTAATTGTCAATTATCCGTTAGCGAATGCGCTAAAGGTCTGCGAGAGTGACGTGCTGTTCCTTATTCTCTGGCTGTATATGACGGCTCTGGCCGCTTTTCAGGCGACGCTGCCACTCACGGCGTATGGCATCGACGTAGACGTCGGGCGTGGAGGTGGTGAAGCAGAACTCCTCGATCATGTCCACCTGCGGGTAGAAAGCCCCGTTCATCTTCCTGGCATACTCCGCATTAAACTGTTCCACGGCCTGCCAGAAGGCATTACGTATGACGCGCTGCAGGGCACTGGCCTGCTCACGACCAAGGTTGACATCGAGCGTCCAGGGGCGTAGTACGCCGTTGGGTGTCAGACACATCTTTGGGCACTCAATGGGCATGAAGAGCTTCATGGCCTCCAGTGACAGTCCATACTCACGCTCTATATAGCCGGCGTCGAGCACCATGCCAGCGTCGAGCATATTCTTTCGGTTGCCGCTCATGGAGTTGCCGACCTTCATCGGTCGCAGCTCTATGTCGTCGGTGGTCTCCATGCGCAGTGCCTCGCGGGCTCCTGGCAGGTGCTGAACCGATACGACGCGCTGAGACTTGATACGTATGGCACCGCCCAGCTCGTACTGTAGCCAGCCGTGCATGTAGTCTGTCACTTTGAGCCAGATGATAGCAGGTAGTTGGTAGTTTTTATCCATTGACACAACAAAAAATTTTTAGGCTTTACGAAATTCACGGCGCAAAGGTAACACTTTTTCGCGATATAAGAAAATCTTTTTGTGATGTTTTAACTCTTTTTCGTTTGGTGATATGCGAAAAAGTTCGTACCTTTGCCCCCACTAAAACTATTTCACGACACCTGTGTCGAGAAGAAGACGATGGCATTACCTGAACGTACTGAAGTACTGATACCTAATAAGTTACCCAAACTGCCGAAGAGCTGGAGCGAGTTGACTTGGCAGCAGTTGCAGGACTGCTGGCAGGTAAAGATGCGCTATGGCGGCAATCAGGACGTGGCACGGGCTGCGGCACTGCTCAGCCTTTGCGGGCTTGCACCTGTCGAAACATTGGAATATCAAAACATCGGAATATCGACCGCCCGCTACGACGAGACCACTGGCGAAGCCGTCTACTTGCTGCGAGACAGCGACGGCACGCTGTGGCAGGTGACACCCCGCGAGCTGTCGCAGATGGCACAGCATGCGCTGCCGTGGTTCGACTATCCGTATGGCGACCCGGGCAAGGAGGCGGTGAGGGACGATAACGGAAAGGTCATCGAGGAAGCCGTGGCCCCCGTACATGGGTATGTCAGCGGGATGCGTGATGCGATGATACTGCCACAGCTGGAGCTGGAGGTGGACGGTGTACTGTTCGCCCTGCCGCAGATGGCATGCAACAACCTGACATGGCAGCAGTACAGAAGTCTGCAGGCCATCAGTCCGCAGCTGTTCCAGGAGGGTATCAGCGAGGAGGATGCGCTGGAGTTGCAGGCTGAGTTCCTGTCACAAATACTGGTACCGGCACGTAGCAATACTACCACTACTGACCGCTTTGCACCGAAGCATGATTTCACATACAACACCGAGCGTGCCGAGCAGAGCGTAGCATTCTGGCGGCGGCTCTTGGAAGAAGACGGTCGAAACATCGACATGACTTCGGCGGCAATCCTGTTCCATATCTGCTTCCAGTGCTACCAGACAGCCCTCGCATACTATGCCAAGGCCTATCCCCTACTCTTCAGCGACGACGGCAAGAAGGACCAGATGAAGGATGCCCTGCAGGGCGAGGTGGGTACTATCAACACCATCATGAAGTATGCGGGCTATGCCGAGCAGCAGCAGGTGTACGACTCTAACCTACCTTTCGTGCTGGACATCCTGAACACAATGGCGAAGGAAGCCAAGGAGATAGAGAAAATGAATGCAAGAATAAAAAGCAAGAGACACTAAGCTATGGGGAATATCGGAAACTACTACACCATCACTACGACGCTGCGCAACGTTCCGCTCCGTGAGCACCTTCAGCACGGCTACGAGTTCGAGGACGACTTCAGAAGGGCTGTCCGTGGAATGATAGAGCGCTGGCGTGGACGGGTGGGCGAGTGTATCGGCGAGAAGAATGGTTTCCTGCTGCTCAGGTTCCATGATACGCCTGGCGGCATACCCGACGAGGCACGCCTGCCCAGATATATCCTGGAGCCTTGCGACGCGCCGCCATACGTCAGACATGTGGAGCCGGAGGACGAGATAGAGCAGGAGATCGACGAGGCATTCGGATTCGAGTGAGCGGAAACGGTTTTATAATAACACATAATTTAAACGAACGAATTTTTAAAACGAACGGAACTATGACAGAGAAAGAATTTCTGAGACAGATATGGCGTCCGCACGACACCATCATTACAACAGACAATGCGCACGGGAAGGTGCTGGGTGTCAGTTTTACGACGAAGAGCGTCAGGGCGTTCATCAGCGGCGCTCCTGAGTGGGTACGCTGTGAGCTGATAGAATCGCACAGCACCGCCCGTGGTGGCGATGCCGACGAGGTGGCACTCATCGAAGAGTTACAGAAGAAACTCAGCTTTGCCAATGAGCGTGTCGAACTGCTGCAGGAACATGTCAAAGAACTGGAGGAGAAGCTGAACCGTAACTATGCAGGCGATCTGCTGAAGAACGTGAACATCATCCTCACCACAGCAGGCGAGAAGAAGAAGCGTATCGAGAAGCTGGAGACCTGCATGCAACAGGTGCTGGAAACGCTGGAGAAGATGGGAGTAAGTAGTGAAAATAAAGAAACAATAGATAAGGAGGACTGACTATGAAGACAATAGAACAGAAGCCTGCTGAATGGCTTCAAGAACTTGAAGATAAACTTGCTAATGCTACTCCAAAACAACTTGCTGAATGGAAAGAAAAGTATTTTAAAGAAGAGCCTGCTGAGTGGAGTGAAGAGGATGAGGAGATAAGGAAGTCATTACTTGAATATCTGCATACGCTGCCGAATCATTATACTCATAGTGGTGTTTGTGCCCTTGAATGGATTGCTTGGCTTGAAAAGCAGGGTGAAACTTTTACCAAGAAAGATGTAGATGATGCTTATCTAAAAGGTATATGCGATGCAAAGCACGAACTTGAAAAGCAAGGAGAGCAGAAGCCTGCTGATAACAAAGGAATGAATATTGACGAAGAGTTTATAAATACTCTTGGTACTATGCTAAATGATGGACTCCCTGATAGGTATCTTGTGTCAGAAGAAAGAATAAAAATGTCGGCTGAATTGCTTTTTTCGATAGCTCGCAAACAGTTAAAGAATGAGATGCAAGAGTGGAGTGAAAAGGATGAACATCTAAGCGTAGTAAGAACGAAAGAACTTATAAGAGCAGAAATTCAAAAACAAAAACAAAATCTTATTGATTCTATTGGTCGTACTTCAAATAAAGAGTTAAATTTAGCACATCACATTCTATGTGTTTTAGAATCATTCATTAACACAATTCCAGAAAAAAGTATAGAATGGACGGAAGATAATGAAAAGATGATCTATGAGGCATTTTGACTGGACGGAAGAGCAGATAGCATACCTGCGGGAACACTACCCTACCGGGACGGCGTACGACATAGCGCAGGTGATAGGATGCAGCGAGAGCACCGTTGCCAAGAAGGCACGCTTGCTGGGAATCAGGAAAGATCCGTCGTTCAAGCGTACAGACTTCATAGGCCGGTACGTCAGACGAGGGGTTATCACAAAGAAGTGAACTTAACTTGAAGGAAGCTCTAAGTTAACTTAGACAGAAATAAGGATTCAAACGAATAAGATTATGGCAGAAGAAAAGAAACCATCACGCGGCTGCAAGCTGGCGCAGCTGATAGCAAACGAAGAGTGCCAGCCCGCTCCGGCAGGACTCGGCAGCACCGTCTATTTCGGATTCCCCGACAAACCCGCATTGAAGTGCTCCGGCACCGTCACCATCGACACCGACGAGGACGCAAAGGGAGAGTGGCCCGAGGGCTACGAGATAACAGGCGAGTGCTTGATGAAGGAAAGCCCCGACGCCCTGATGCGGATGCTGTCGCGCTCTATGCGCTTCGATCGCAAGACGCTGCGCAAACTGTTCCACGCCGTCACCCATCACAAGCAGGTGTGGTTCGACGTGGTGATAGAGTTCCAGGACGGCAATGTTGACGATGGCGGTCTTATCGTCAAGACCCCTCACCAGCTCCGCTTCCTGCTCAACAAGATACACCATATCCGGACAAAGTATAAGATTAGCGATAGGGAGGACTGAATATGGCAGACAACAGAATGTACCTGCGCTGCAGGGGATGCGGCGAGGTAATGGTATTGGCGAAGATGCACACGGACATGGGGTGGTACTCCGTCATGTCGGCAGAGCAGAAGGGACAGGAACTGCTTGACTTCATAGAGAAGCACCACACCTGCTGCAACAACATCGACGAATACACCCGCCACGTAGAGTTTGACCGCGACTTCGAGCCGTTCGACCTGATATACGAGAACGACCCTGACTTCGCGCTCGGCGAGGAGTATGTGGAGAAGAACAGAGAAAACGTAATCAAGGAATTAGATGGCGAATTATGATACAAGACCCGTTATTAAGGACACAAATCGCCGCCCTGTACAAAGAAGGGTGGACGGTTGAAGAGATAGCCGAAGAGACTGGCGAGTCCGAAAAGGATATCATAGAATGGTGCAATAAGTTGATTTGAAGAGATATGGACACCCGACAGCAACATAATGCAAACGTATCGCCCGACGAGTGGTACACGCCGAGGTGGATCATCGACACGCTGGGGCCGTTCGACCTCGACCCCTGCGCACCGTCAGCCGACGTAAGGCCATACGAGATTGCTCCGACGGCCTACACGAAGGAGGATGACGGACTGGCGCACGACTGGGTGGGCACGGTGTGGATGAACCCGCCGTACAGCCGCGTGTTGCTGCGCCAGTTTTGCGAGAAGATGGCGGCACACGGCGACGGCATCGCCCTGCTTGTGAACCGCCAGGACAACTTGCTCTGGCAGGAGGTCATCTTCCCGTCGGCCAAGTCGATGATCTTTATGCGCCACCGCGTAAAGTTCATTCGTCCAGACGGCACAACAGGCAGTCCGTTCTTCGGCTCCTGCCTCGTAGCCTGGGGTGACAAGTGCGACCACCGGTTGCGTGAAAGTAAGATTGAAGGAAAGTATGTAGTATTAAAGCAATGACAGAAATTGAACAACTCCGCAGAAATACGGAAAAGGCATACAATGCCGCATTGAGAGCAATGTTCGACCTCGTAAACGCAATCACCGAGGAACGGAACTATTATCGTGAACTATGTAACAACAACAACTAATTAAAGGAGGACTGACTATGCAGAAGATAATGTTTGAGCATCGCCGCTTCGGATTGGAGCAGGCCGTCATAGCAAGGCTGAAGGAGAACACCCGCCGCCGCGTCCGCTTTCCCAAAGGCGTGAACGACGAGGACGTGGAGAGCGCCGTGATGGGCATCGACCAGAAAGGCCGCGTGTACTTCACGTTCTCCGTAGCCACCGACCAAGGCACCGAGGCCGTCGATGTCTATCCCAAGTACCAGATAGGCGAGCAGGTCGCCGTGGCACAGAGCTACGAGACTATACTCAGCAAACACGGATTGCCAAGACAGCAGAAGCCGATAGATTCAGAGTATTACGATGGCCTGCATGATGCCTATCGTAATCCTCATGTCATCCGTGCAATGATGAACTGCAACGCATACACCAACAAGCTCTTTGTCCGCGCCGACCTCATGCCACACGTCATTGAGATCACCGACATCAAGGCCGAGCGCCTGCAGGACATCGGCGACGAGGACTGCCGCAAGGAGGGTATCATACCCGTCACCTGGCGACAGTACCCGGAACCGTTCAGTGACCACTACGTTGACCACGACTTATGGACGTTAGAGAAATACCGCGAGCAGTTTGAAGATGCGTGGAGTGACGACGACCCAGAGACGTGGGCTGCTACGTCGCCAAAGGCAGCCTTCGCCGTGCTCATCCGTAAGCTGCAGGGCAAGAAAGCCTGGGAGCGCAACGAGTGGCAGTTTGCATATACATTCAAACTCATCAAGTAATATGAACTGGATCAAGACCTCAGACCATTTGCCGGAGGTGGGAGCCGACGGCGAGAGCGAGTACGTGCTGGCATATAGAGGACGGCGTATTATTCCGCAAATCGTAAAGTTCAGCGACGGATCATATTCCAAGCGTGGCTGGTACACACAGCAGTTCGAGCACATCCCCTTCCGCTCGCGCCGACTCGGTGCCCAGACGTTCAGCCACTGGTGCAAGATAAAATTGCCAAAAGAAACAATGAATTGAATGAAGACTATTTACATCAGCGGTCCGATTACGGACCCGACGACCGGCCAGCCACGTGAGGGCTGGCAGCAGGACTTCCTGGACGCAGAGGCAAAGCTGCGCCACATGGGGTTCAGTGTGATTAACCCCGTAGATATCGCGCGGGAAGTGGAAGATGAGTGGCAACAACAGTGGTCGCTGCCGGGCAATCTGAGCAAATGGAACGGCCCGATAGCCAATGCGTTTCTGGAGCACGGGCCGACACGCGGCACGTACATCACCGCCTGCCTGCAGCGGATGAACGACGAGGCGATGGCTGGACGCCTGCACGGCGTGTATGTCATTGGCTCCGACCACGACCCCCTGGCCAAGCCTCGCATCTACCACAGCGACGGCGTGCTGATGGAGCTACACATGGCTCATATCCTCGGCATCCCTGTCTTTTCGCAGTTTTACGACGACTGTGAGATAGACCTTCACCTGTTGCCTGTAAAGGACGGCAAGCGCCTGCTTGACAACGGAGAGTTCGGAAAAGAGGACTGGAGCGGGAAACTATGAGAACAACACTATATAATCACAACAAGACAGCCTACCAGAAGGTGATGAAGGCGTTTGAGACGAGCGACCGCACCTGTGTGGTGCATCCGACGGGTACGGGCAAGTCGTACCTGATTGCCGCCGTCAGCGAGTCGTTCAAGAAGGTGCTGATACTCGGACCGAACACGTTTGTGCTCGACCAGGTGCATAGCGTATTGAAGTGGCGCAAGCGGGGTGTGGAGTATATGACATACCAGACACTGAATCTGACGGAGAACCCGCATACGGACTACGATTTGATTTGTATTGACGAGTTCCATCGTACAGGTGCTCCAGAGTGGGGTGCTGCCGTTGACCGTCTGCTGGAACTGAACACGACGGCAAAGGTATTCGGCACGACCGCCACGCATATCCGCTATCTCGACAACGAGCGCAATATGGCCGACGAGCTTTTTCACGGAAACATTGCCTCGCACATCACTATTACAGAGGCATGGAACCAGAATATCCTGCCTATTCCTCGCTATGTCAGCGGGCTGTTCCGCTGGGACAAAACCGTCGGCGAGGCGCAGGAGCGCATTGAGCGCAGCCGCAGTCTGAGCGACAAGGAGAAGCGCGAGCGCATCTTCCGACTGACTAATGCCCGTCTGCACTGGGAACTGTCGTATGGTATGCCGGCTATTCTGAAAAAACACTTAGACAAGGATGCCCGCCGCGTCATCGTGTTCTGCGGAAACATAGAGAGCCTGGGGCAGATGCGCGACGAAGTAGTTGGCTGGTTCCGCGAGGCAGGCTTTACGGTGGCCAGCACCTGCATCATGCACAGCGACCTGACCGACCGCGAACAGCGTGAGCAGATGGACCGCTTTGAGAATGATACCGACGGCAGGGGCGTGAAGCTGATGTTCTCGGTGAATATGCTCAACGAGGGCATCCACGTGCCCAACGTCAACGCCGTGCTAATGTTGCGCACCACCAGTAGTCGAATTATCTACATGCAGCAGATGGGGCGCTGCCTGACAACCGCCAATACCGAGAAGCCGCTGGTACTCGACATGGTGGACAACATCACCACCACAACGGCTATCAAGGGCTTGCAGGATGAATTTGAAATACTGGAGCGCGAAACCGCTGACAGCGAAGGCCGCGAGCCCCGCAAGTTCGAGGTGAAGGACTACACGCTGGGGGTACGTGACTTGATAGAGAAGTTGGTGCCGGAACCAGAAAGAATGTCTTTTGAGGAACGCTTGGCAATGGCCACCACATTTTGCGAGAAGCACGGGCGGATGCCTGGTAAACGAGACAATAAAAGAGAACTGAGAAACTGGGAATGTCTTACAGTCCATTACAAGGACAGACAGGAAGTACAAGAGTTGATAGCACGCTTTGGTCGTGTCGTACCAACATTTGAGCAACGACTGGCACGGGCTACGGCATTCTGCGAGAAGCACGGACACACTCCAGGAACTAATGACGACAAAGAGGAAGCAAGGAATTGGTTGTACCTACTGGCAAGGAACGGCAAGCGTCCAGAGGTGCAAACCTTGCGCAATCAATACGGCAGACCAATGAGAAAGCCTTACGAGGAACGTCTGGCTCAGGTAAGGGAATTCTGCACTCAGCATGGCCGACTGCCGAAGAGCAGAGTGAAAGAAGAAAGGGAAGAACACGGCAACTGGGGCGCTCTCCTTGGTGCGCACAGGCAGAAACCAGAGGTGCAGGCATTGATGGAACAATACGGAAGGGTGGTGGTATCATACGAAGAACGGATGAGACAAGCAACCGCCTTCTGCGAAAAACACAACCGACTTCCAAAACCAAAAACAGAACATGAGGAGTATGCCAACTGGAAGAACCTTTTTTGTTCCTACAGTGACAGACAGGAAGTGCAAGCCCTGCGTGATAGATACGAGGAGAAACAGATGACCTTTGAAGAGCGTATAGCAATGGCGGCCGCATTCTGCAAGAAGCATGGTCGTGTACCTGCGAAGACGGAAGACGGAAAGGATAAGAATAACTGGCATTACCTTTTGGTACATTATGGAGACAACCCGAAAGTCATAAAGCTGCGCGAAGATTACGGAACGATTGTTGCCATCTTGTCATACGAAGAACGGTTGGCGCAGGCGACGGCGTTCTGTAAGAAGCATGGCCGAACACCGAAAGCTAAAGACGATAAGGCAGAGTACAACAACTGGCGAACGCTGCTCGGTTCATACAGAGACCGGCAGGAGGTAATAGCACTGCGCGAGCAATACGGCAACAGAGTGGCACTTTCCTTTGAAGACCGTCTGGCGCAGGCTACGGCTTTCTGTGAAGCCAACAACAGGTTCCCATTGCTCCAAGACGGGAAAAGAGAATGGTACAACTGGAAAATCCTTGTAAAATCATACGGAGACCGTCAGCAAGTGCAGGATTTGCGGGAACGCTACAAGCGACTGATGACTTTTGAGGACCGCCTGAAGCAGGCTACGGATTTCTGCGAGTCTCATGGTCGTGCGCCAAGAGTGAGAGAAGAAGATGAATACAACAACTGGGAGAGACTACTGATGGTGTATGGAGAGCGGCAAGAGGTGTTGGAACTCAGAAGAAAATACGGCAAGAAGAAAATAATATAATAAAAGATAAATGACCTATGGACGACATTAAGATTAACGGCCGTGCGATATACACCACCAAGGGTGCGGCGAGGGAGTACGGACGTGTGGGCTGCAACTTCTACACGGGTTGCCCGCATGAGTGTGAATACTGCTACCTGAAACGCGGTGCCCCAAGCAAACAGCTCGGCGGCAACGTGGTGCAGCTGAAGAAATGCTTCAAGGACGAGGAAGATGCACTGGCGAAGTTTAATAAAGAAGTGGAGCGGTATAAGGATGTGCTGCAAAAGACTGGTGTGTTCTTCTCGTTCACCACCGACCCGATGCTGCCTGAGACGATAGAGCTCACACTGGATGCCTTAAACATACTTGCAGAGAGCCGTATTCCTGCGAAAATCCTGACAAAGGACGCTCAATGGGTAGGAAACAGTCTTATACTATTACAGCTCCATAGTCTGAAAGAGCTTGGATGCGACGTGCAAATCGGCTTCACTCTGACGGGTCGTGACGATATGGAACCAAAGGCAAGTAGTAACTCTGCCCGTATCGAGGCTATGCGCAAACTACATAACCTTGGTATCAAGACATGGGCTTCGATTGAACCCGTCATCGCCTGGAGTTGGGCCGGAATTGTAATAGAAATGTCGCTCGACTGTTGCGACCACTACAAGATTGGCCTGCGCTTCGGCGTGAAGAAGGACTACTACGACCTCGTTGGCAGCGGCATTCAGCTTGACGACTTAACAAGAATGATCACCTACGCAGGTCGAACGGTATATCTGAAAGAGTCGGCTCGCGCCCTCCTGCACCGATGCTACAAGGAGGACTACTACAACGAAATCCTGTCGCGCACCGTGGACATGGATGGAAACCAGTGGCAACCAACATGAATGGATTATTTTTAAACACGAATGACCACGAATGAACCACGAATTTTCACGAATAATTAATGAATAATTCATGTACAATTCATGGTAATTACATGTTAAAACAAAAGAACTATGAGAGAAATCAAATTTCGCGGATTCAACCGCAAGAACAACGTGTGGCTCTACGGCTTCTACTTGCAGAACCGGGGCGCACACTTCGTATGCCCCGACGAGTTTGCCACCGGCAAGACGTGGGAGGACTACGAGATTGACCCCGACACGCTGGGGCAGCTTATCAACCGCAAGGACAAGAAGGGTAACGACATCTACGACGGCGACATCCTCTATGTGGAGTTCAGCGACGGCTCCCACGTCCACGTGCTGATAGGCTGGAACGAGAATCAGATGTGCTGGGGTTGCATGAGCAGCTACGACTACCAGAGCATCGCTGAGGGCTACGACTTCGCTGAGTTCAAAGGCTACATCCTGAACGCCTACCTCAAAGAGGCACTTATCTGCAAGGTGGTGGGGAACGTGCATGATAAACCGGAACTTTTACAAACCACGAATTAAACGAATATCACGTATTATGGAAGACTTCATCCCTTACAACCGCTGGCTACACCAGCACGACGAGGGCATCAGGCAAGAATACCCTGACCGTCCGACGGAGGCGATGGCGCAAGAAATGGGCGTCAACTACTACACCGTCTCGCGCCGCGCTACCCGTCTCGACGTGGGCAAGTCGGCGGCGTTCATGCACACGTCGTGGCAGAAAGGCAGCGCGAAGAAAGGCGGCTGGAAAAAGACCAGCGAGCGCGAGAAAGTCTGCGAGGCGAAAGACAAGTACCTACAGGAGCACTTCGCCACGACGAAGAACGAGACGCTGGCCAAGCACTTCGGCGTAGATGTGAAGACCATTCGCCGCTGGGCCCGTCGGCTCGGACTGGTGAAGAGCGAGGCGTTCATGCAGGAGGCGCGAGACCGTGGACGCCGCAAGTCCTACTACACCCCGGAGCAGATAGCCTACCGAAACCGGCGCATCGCCGAAGTCTATCCCGACGGCGACGAGGAAGCCCTGCAACGGCTGTCCGAAGAGCTGGGCATAGGCTTAGGTTGCATCAAGGCACTGGCCCACCGCATCGGCCTGAAGCACAACCGCATCGAGAAGTACACGCCCCAGTTCATCGCAGACCTCGCAGACTACTTCCCCACCCACACCGACAAGGAGTGCACCGACCACTTCGGTATCAAGAAAACCCAAGTACAGAACCTCGCCCGTAAGTACGGATGGAAGAAGACGCACAGTCACCTGCGTAGTGTGTACGACAGCAACGTCAAGGCAGCTCTGAATGGCAAGAGAAAAAGGAGTGCCTGCTAAACACTCCTTTCTTTCCTCATATCGTCGCCAGAGAACCCTACGACAGTGGTGGTGGCACGCAGACGGGAGAGTACATCGTTACCGTAGCGTTCCTGTATGGACAGAGGGAACATGGCACGGTTGGCCTCACTGACGGGCGTAGTGGCGAGGTTGGTGGTGATGATAAGCAGGATACCTCGTTGCTCTGCTGCGTTGCACAGCTTATAGAACGACGTATCAGGCTGTCCGTAGAGCTTTGCTGGTTCCTTGCCGAGGTCATCAATGATGATGGCACGCTCCTTCAGTAGGTCTTCTATCTGCGTATTCAGGTCACTAGCCGTGACTGTCTTAATTTTTCGTCCGAGGATGACTGGCAGGATCTTCTCGCAGATAAGCGTCTTGCCCAGTCCGCTGGTACCGACGCAGAGCAGTCCCCTACCCTTGTTGTCGCTGAGCCAGTCGGCCACCTTCTCATAGCACGGAAGCCACTGTGCCTTGTTTCCAAGATAGTGTTTCAAGCCATTGTGTAGACGTTCCTTGGCATCGGGGATGGAGAACTGTGGTATCTGACTAGTAGCAGGATACTCTATGGCAGATGTTGCTGCAGGCTGCTTGCGCAACCTGTATCCGAGCTTTATGCCTGGCTTGAATACTGTGCTGAGTGTGGTGCTCATTAGCAGCACGTGCAGCTCCTCGATATACTCATAGACATAGTTGCTAGGCACTTCCAATACTACGGCATTCTTCTCCTCGTCGTAGCTGACAAGGGTAATGTCCCTGAACCACGTGTTAAAGACGCGGTCGCTCACCTTCTCGCTGATAAGCTGCAGGCATTGTTTCCAAAGTTCTTGCTTTTCCATATTTACCATGTTTCAAAAGGAATGTTGTTATCATCGACGGTATGTGTAACTGGTTCTGCTGTTGCAGGACGGGCTGGTTCCGTGCGCTGTGAGATGGCATCGTGCGCCTCCAACTGTTGTTGCTTGATATTCCGGCCTGTATCTGTCAGGTGTATGTGGAAGATGATAGCCTCTGGCGTGCCGCGTTTCTTTCCTGCAGGATAGCGGAACTCATAGTCGAAGGTACAGTCGATATGATCAGCAGCTTCGGCAATCTCACGCTTGGCAGGTTCAAGCACACGCTTCTTGAAGTCGTTGATATCTTTGTATTTGTCGACCACATAGTTGCCAGTCTTCTCGTCCTTTGTCGTAAGCAGAATCTTGCGCAGCTTCTCGTACTCGATGGTCCAGTCGCCCATGTACTTATTGGCATTGATAAGCAGGTAGATACGTCCCGCATAGCCCGACGAAAAACAGAATACAGCATCCTTCAGATACTTTTGGTAGCGTGTGAAGGTAAACAAGTCCTTGGCTGTCGACTCGGTCATGTAGAGCTTGATATCAGTGCGACGCTCCTTCTTCGTCTCGTCAGGTACGTCGATGACGGGGAACACGACGATGGAGCGCAGGTAGCCGTCCTGTTCCTTCTCATAGAACAGAGAACCCTGCATGGCGCGTGCCGCCTCAGAGACATACTTGTAGTTGGCTGGATCGACACCCAACTCAGAGTATTTGACGGAGAATGCGAG
>Ga0326511_10002850_pt1 | contig 13949 bp, 22 predicted proteins | sample 0_2496_0518_D_FD_203701 | JGI IMG/M metagenome (GOLD analysis project Ga0326511, IMG submission 203701) | Bovine rumen microbial communities from UC Davis, California, United States - 0_2496_0518 | ecosystem: Host-associated > Mammals > Digestive system > Stomach > Rumen | place: USA... | reverse complement strand
GAATCTGTTGCACCCCTACATGTTAAATCATGATTACCCAAAACTAAATATACTTCTGGGTATTTCTTGGAAATCCAAGGAATCATCCTAGAGAACCGCAAATAATCATTTGAATAATCACCAGCAAGAATTATTGCATCAGCTTCTGGCAAGAAATGAGTATTCCAAATATATTCCAGTGTATCTATGGTCACATCTTCAGCGGGATCAGCCATCTTATAGCGGGCAGGCTTGACCGCATATGCTTCATAGAAATCAATATGTAAATCACTGAGAATATAGTATTTCATCTTCTTTTAGTATAAATTTCACCACGTTTTATCAAATTATCACCTGGAAATACATAATCACAACCATATGGATTTAATGTAACCCAGCATTTTCTTAAAAACTGTTTTTTATCTGTTGCTGTCTTAAGACTGTCATAATGTTCTTGTGGTATTACTTTTCTAATTTTACCAACATTAATCAATCTCATAGGCTTTACATTATAAGTCCTTGTAATGACATAAAATCTTCAGAATTAAGTTTCATCAGAATCTTATTACCACCAAATCGGTCATGTCTTACAAAATATCTAATTAATTCGGGTTCAAAAATTTCTTGCCCATTGATAATACCTGTTACAACAGAAGACTTAACTGTTACTAACCAATATGTAATATCAATATTTGTAGAAGCGTTAAGTTTCTTATACTCTGTCTTAAACTTATGTGCAGTAATATCGTTACCATTCAATAACTTTGCATTACCTTCATCCAACTTAAGATTATACTCAATGCATTCTTCATCAGACATATTACGTTTCTTATGATTTACAATCCAAGGGAACTTCTCCATAAGAATAGGTAACTTTGCTTCGTAAATTTCGATTGCTCTGACAAGACGTGCAAGAAGCTGGTCATGAAAGTCTATTTCAGATAATGTCGTATCTTCCCAACGAAGTAACTTTTCTTTTTCAAGATATGTCTTTCCTGATTCGTCTCTTCGCCATGTTCTCATCCGCTTATAAATCGGTTCAACTTCAAACTTGTCAGTAAGAAGATAATAATCACAGTCATTAATCTTAAATGACGTTGCAATTTCAAATCCTTCACCTGGAATATCCAGAAGATAACCGATTTCTACATTTTTGTATAAAAACTCTAAATTACCAAGACTATCACATCTAACTGTAATACCGTAACCTTCAAGTTCTTTTGGGTCATAACATTTTTCAAATGGAAAAGACATAATTTACTCCTTATACATTAATTTTAAATATAATAAAAAACAGGTATCTTGTAAATACCTGTTTTACATTTTTAACCACTTATTCCACCACCGTGATAATGATAATTTGGAGTAGCTTTAGGTTTGCGTTTTTCTTCTATTGTATCTATCAAATCTAGTAAAGCGTCATTTGATGTACCGCCATGATATTTGTTATTATAATATTCATCTGCGTTTCTATAAGATTCTTGATAACGTGCTGTTGAACCACAATAACCAGTATATGCTGGAACTGCTTGCCATGCTGCTTCGATTACTGCACTTGTCTGATTATATGGAGAATTTACATTCTCATAACAATAATCATGGGCATAATTACCTAAGTCACCATTAAGCTTTCTACCACAGACTGGACAGAATTCAATTTCTACAGATTCCTTTACACTGTCAAAACTGCCGATGACATTGAAATAATATTTATCACCTTTCTTAACGATTATAAGGTCAGTTCCTACACCTTGCTGACCTAATAAATCAGCGTCTTGTCTTTCTAATGAATCAATTTCTTCTTTAATGTTATCACAATATTTACACATATTAACCTCTACATGTGTAAATATAGAAAAAAGTTGACTTTCTAAGTCAACTTCCAAAAAGATTTTAATTTTCTTGCTAAAGTTTCAGCACAATCAGTAGTTAATGTGCAATCGCAATCTCTTTTTGCATATCGGTCAATTACATCTGAAAAATGTGTATCTGTAACTCTTGAAATTATATACACAAAACTTTCATATTGTGACATACCTTTTCTAAGTCTATCTATTACAGGATTTGGATTTTTTATTCTAAATACATGTAAATCGATTAACTCAAATGGTCCGTCAGGTATTACCAATTTATTGTTGTCATTAAATCTTTGAATATCATACCAATTATATTCATGATAATCATCTCTATGAATTCGTTGATTATCTTTCCACCCAATTGGATATACTACATATTCATATAGCAATTCAGCAGTGAGTGAAAAGACGATATGTCTATAACGTTCTATAAAATCGTGATATTCTTGATTGCTTATCATATATTATTTATAGCTTACTCAATAGACAGATACAGCCATAAATTAAAGCAATAAAAAGAATCAATGGCAAGAATGTATAGATTAATACGCAGCCAAGAACCAGCCAAGGAAGACCAAGGAAGTTCTTTTTCTTGCAAATTAACCAAATGCAAAGAATTGCTGCGACGATTGCCCAAAGTGAAATGATCATTTGTTTACTCCTTATTTTTAAATTTATCTTTTAAATTCGTTTCAAGAAACTCGCCAACGAAGTAAATTGAAGGAAATACACCTATTGTGGTAAAAACTGTATTCATAGTTCCTTCATACTTTACACCAGTTTTAATCCATGCAATGGTCCAGACACCAACTGCAAGCATAACCAGCCATTTAATAACCCAATATTTACTCATATTAATAAACCTTGTTATCCTTAAGATTTGCAACTTTACAATACTTATCGAACATATAACCGTTCATTCCCATAACACCATGAACAGGTGCACGAACTCTGATGTTAATATTGTATTTTTCATGTAAATACTTTTTGATAAACATACCAGTTGCAACTGAACGGCTACGTCCAGAACGGCAATGTAAATACCAATTCTGTTTATCTTTGTTCTTATCAATAAATTCTATAATTTTCTTGGCATCTTCATCTGTCATGCCATATGCAGTACCATATTCAGTTTCTGCTTTTTCCATCAAAATATCATCAAAATCAACATTAAGGACATTTTCATGGTTTTCTTTGAACCAATGTTCGTCAGTTTCTTTCTTTACTGCTTCTAAATATCCCTTTTTAATTTCAGGAAGACAACAAATAGAGATAAATGCAGAATCTTCTGGACGATTTTCATCATTCCAATTATTTTCTGACATAACTATATCAAACCATCTATGTGGATAAATATAACATTGAATCATATTATATAATATAGAAAATAAGAGGGGTTTTGTAAACCCCTTTCTTATTATCTAAAAGCTTTCACAGCCGCTCTCAAATTTGCAGTCATCTTTGGTGGCGGAAGTGGTTTTTTAGGTTTCTGTTCTTTAGTATTAACTATTTCTTTAGTATTATCTATTTCTTCGGTATTATCTAATTCTTCCTCATCAGTAACATCTGCTGTAGGAATAATTTTAGCATCTCTTACCTTTTTTGTATTTTTTTCTGCAATAGTTTCTATAGGAACATTTGGATTATTTAACCATTCATGAATATTGGTATTTATTATGTTATATGTTTCTCTTTGTTTAGCATCAGTACGTGCATTTATATTAATCATATCATATGCATCTTGTATTTGTTTATTACCTGACAAATAATCTTGATTAAATCCAAGAATACCGTTTTTAGAAACAATTAAATTTTTTAATTTTTCTTTTTCATTTTTAAACTTTTCAACAAATGCTATAGATAAAACTTCAAGCATATCATAATATTCAGATTCCATGAGCTGTTTTTTATACTTTTTGACTTCAGCCCATATAGCTGCTCGTGCTGCAGGCGATTGATATTGTGCCAAATCTAAACGTCCGCTTTTAAAATTCTTATTGAAATTTTTTACAATAAGGTCACTTACCGGCTTAGTAACTGGACTATCTGCAAATTTTACTGCATATGCTATATGTTCAGATTTATCTGCTACTACATAAGCAGTAACTAATTTGAAATAATGATCTTTCTCAAAAACCCAACCAATATTTTTATTAAACAGTGTATATCCACCATTATTGCTACGAGATATATTACATACTTTTTTTGCAACAACTTCAATCATTCGACCAGCTTTATCGAAAATAATGGCATTATAGTTTTCACTACCAATATTTTTTATTACTGGATAAATTGGAATAAAATTAAATAATTTTGATTTTATCAAATTAAAAACACCCTTATCACCTCTATATATTCTTAACATATCATCAATATTATTAATTTTACCATTAATAAATTGACGTTTAAGATCATATGGAATACTACTAGCGAAATAATTTTCTCTCAATTTTGTTAAATAATTAACCGCTATTTGGTGACGCATTTGACTTGCTGATTTATTTTTTAACTTGTCTCTACCAGCACTTAAGAAATGTTCAGATGGTCTATATGTATTACCGTCTTCAAGAATAGCCTTAATAAACTCCATTTTAAGCTTATCAAATGCGTCCATGGTTGTTATTAATGGATCTTCATCAACTGTTTCAGTCAATAAAGGTAAATTAGTTAAATTTTCTAAATATTCCTTAAAATTCATATATTATTTATAAAAATAACCGACATTCTAAAATGTCGGTTAAAACTCATAATCTAGTGTTCATCTCGTTTCACGAATATTGTAAACCCTAAGAAACCTAAGAAATACAGAAGTGCAAGCACCAAATATAGGGTATTGTCAGTAAACATATTCCCTAAAATAGGCCCTGCAATTCCAGCAAAACCCCATGCACTAAGGGTCATGGAGTGAACTGTTGATAAACAGCTATCTCCAAATCTCTTAGCTAACAAACTTGGCAAACAACTGAATCCACCACCATAGTTCCATTCAATCATCAAGATACCAGCAACAAGCAAAATAGGATTTTGTGTATAACACAAAAATGCTCCTAAAATACCTAGACTTGCAACCCAGTGATATGCTGCTTTTCTACCAATCGAATCACTAGCCGTGCTCATTCCAAATCTACCACCAACGTTTGCAATAGCAGTTGCTGCCATCAATGCGGCAATCGCAGTATAACCTGCATTCTGGAACAACATCTTTTCTTGAGAAATCAATGCGAGACCACATGTGATATTGATAAAGAACATAAACCAAATTGAAATATATTCCTTAGTCAAGAACTTATTATGAACCAATGTCTTATATGGAATTGCTGTATATTTTGTAGAAATATATGCAGGATTAGGTTTATAAAGCCATGATGAGAAACTCATAACCACCAAGAAAATCAATCCCATAAGCAAGAATACAACAGGCAACGTAAAGTTTGCAAGTAAGTATTCAATCATAGGTGCTGCAACAAACTTACCAAGACCAAATCCCGTAATTGCAAGTCCTGAAGCAAGTCCTTTATGATTACTGAAGTTTGCCAGAAGCTGTTTAATAGGGGCAGTATAACCGATACCAGTTCCACAACCCATAAATGAACAACCGATATAGTATAACGGCAGTAATCCAGTATAAGTTGCAACTGAAAGCATCAACAAACCTATAGCAAATAGGATAGTTGAAACTACTGACATTCGTTTAGGGAACATTTCAACAAATCTGCCGAAAACAGCTGCACCCATTCCCAAGAAAAAGATAATGAGTGTAAAACCAATATCAGCAGAGAATTTCGTAATATCAAAAGTCTCCATGATATTCTTGGCATATTGTGAATAATTATAAACTGACCCTAAACTGACTGGTAACAGAATACCAGGAATTAAAATATTAAGAAAACGATTCATTAGTTAAATGCCTTTTCAATTTCGTCTTGGAATAATTCATTAAATTCATACTTAAATGTTAATGTAAAATGCCAACGGCTACATTCATGAACATGATGTTCTGTTGTTGGAATTTCCCAATCTATTTTAAACGAACCATCATCTAATGTCTCTATATGCAATTTAAACGATGGGTCATATTCTCTTTCTTTAAATATTTTATTAAATATTCCGCCAATTTCATTTGCAATTAACGGTGTAAATTTTCTAAAAAATAATTTATGAATCTCAGTTCTAAACTGTATATTTCTATCATCAATTTCATCACGCCATGTTTTTTCTATTTCAACATTATCTTCACTCATTTTCACCTCGTTTTATACCCAAAGGACTTCATTTCGTCCTTTATAAATTCTTTATATTTATATAATCCAATTTCATTGATAACCCAATCTTCATCGACTGGTTTCGTAAAATCATAGACTGGAATACAATCGTATTTTGTATGCTGATTAAACTTATAAAGGTAGTTTAAGAACATCGCAATATCTGTATTACAATAATCTATGAAGTTTTTACATTCTTCTATAGTAGCAAATCCTATATACTGATTTTTGAACCGTAATGTAGGTTCTGGAACATTTTGTAATGGAGTATATCTTTCTTTACTTAATAAAGTTGGCCAGTCCCAGCAACGTCTATGACCTCTTATTTCACTTAATTGAATATACCATGTATTCTTCTTACCCTGTTCAGTTCCGATTGTCTTTCTATCTACTAAATAGACATCGACAATCTCTGTAATTTCTTTATATTTTTCAGGATCAGAAAAACGGTTATATCTTAGGTCATATAAATCACGTTTCTTGTCATTAAAAACAAAAATACCAACATCCGAGAAGAATGCTGCTTCATCAAACTTTGCATCGCCAATTACTGTTTCGATTCTATCAAATGATTCAAAACGTTCATTGAGGATAGCAATATGTTTATTGTTGATATTTTCTTTTATTCTAGGATTATCTACAAAATCAGTAGGAACTATCCAGACAGCTGAATCCGCAAATTTCTCGCATTCAGACATAACTCTAAGATAGAATTTTTCACCTTTACCGATATAAGGTGGATTTCCTATGATATTAAATTTAGTCATCTAATAATTTATATTCTGTTCGTAATTGGTCTATTAAAATTCTCATATCAGAAAATGAATTTATTTTCATTTCCCAATCACTACATTTTACTATATCGCCAATATGTATTTTATATTCACAAGAATCAAAACCACCAAATACGACTGTTGTTTCAAAAACTTTCTTTGCTTTATATAAACCCATTGTAGTAATTTCAGTAATATAATTTGGTTCTTTATCTGTATACAAATAACGCAATGCAAAATATATTCCTGGTGGTTCAAACATAAATTCAGAAGTATCTTCTTTTAAAGTTTTCCAAATTTTTTGTTTATTTGGGTCATTAGTATCATAAGTTTCTTTTTTAAATAATACTTTATATTCATCGTCGAATTCTGCTTCAACGACATTATTTTCAGAATCTATTATTGTATAATGTAAACTACTCATTTTGTGTTTTTTCAATAATCATCTTTACGATTGAATCATAACCTTCAATAGTTCCATCAGCTGTAATATATTCAAGCTTATTTGTATCAAGAAAATCTAGAATTTTCTGGTCAATAGCTTTGGCTTCTTCGAAAGTCTGATTACGACCATTTGGATTGTAATCTTTCTTTCTGTTAATAAAAATATTGAACGTATTTTTATATTTCTTGGCTTCGTAAAGACAAACGTCCTGATATGGTTTCTCATCAGTATACATAGCACCGATTGCAATTGGACTGTCTGTTACAATAACATCGACTTTTCCTAGAAGTCTTGCGACCTTGAGACATTGCTTGCCTGTTACATAAAGCTGACAGTGTTGAAGGACAAACTGATCACCTTGCCAAACTCTGTCTTTTGCATATTCTGAGACATATTCAGAATCAATGCCTGCCATCTTGAGTTTTGAAAATATATAAGCGGCACCGGTCGATTTACCAGCACCTGGACCTGCGTATAAATTGACTAATAATGTATTCTTCATAATTTTCATTCAAATATAGTAAATTATTTGTTACATTATATATTAAAAATTTTATTTAGAAATCTCAGTATAAATAATATATGAAAAATGAGGATAATTATGGTAGTACATAAAAAAGGACATAAAAACAGTAAAGGTGAAAAAGCAGAATGGTGTATTGTTTCACATGAGACTGGTAAAATTCTCAGTTCACATAAATCTAAAGCTGCAGCTGAAAGTCATTTAACGGATATGAGGAAATTTAAGCACATGAAAGAAGATTTTGATTCAGCTAAGAAATTTCTTGAAGATAAAGGTTATATCTTATTAAAAGAAAGTTCTGATATAAAATCAAAAATAAGAGATCTAATAAAAGATATGTTTGATAATAAATTAATTGATTCTTATGGAGATTTTACTAATGAAGGTAGAGATATAATACAAGCGACAGACCAACCCCGTTTTTATAACTTTACGCCTTGTCCTAATGGAACATTAGCAAGATTAATAGATAATGCATCAGATGAAGAATTTTTTGAAAAAATTAAAAAAATTTGGTTGCCATATAAAGATGGTTATGATAACCGATGGAGTTGGTCATATTTTTTAATTAGAAGTGTTAGCGAAGATGAAATTAATGATATACGTGATATTTGTAATTTAAAAACATCACAATATAATCTTAAACTAGCAGGTAACGACGACATGGATTATGAAATATAATAAAAAAGACCAGATTTACTGGTCTTTTTCTTTTCCTAGTTTTGCTAAATTTTTCTCGTCGTAATTAAACATTTTATACATTTGGTCTATCCAGTTTTCATTACTGCTATCGATATGTATATAAGGCACATCTTCACCAATATCTGCTGCATATCCACCATTTAGCATAATATCTTCATACATCGTAGAACCAGGAGCATAATAAATTCCAATCTTTTCATCAGGAATTGGCGTATATTCCATATTATTGATAGATTCAGAATGTGTCGCTCTAATTCGTCTCAAGTCACTGAATTTAATCTTACGTTCTTGTATAAAATTAACATCGACTAAACACCACCATGGTTGAACTCTCTTATGAATCTTCTTATAGTTTTCATAATTGGTTATTTCACCCATTAATTGAAACTTATGGTCTTCCATATCTTGCAAATAGGAGTCAATAGAAGCCTTTAAAATACATTGACTATCAAGTAATAGGGCATAAGGTGAATCAACCTCCAGAAGTGCTTTATTTAACGTTTCTGCATAGGTTCCATCTGGTTCATTAATATACGGGATATTATACTTATCAAGAATATACCTATTGAAAGTATAATTTACTGGACTAGTTTCATAAATCTGAAGATTTTCTGCTATATAACCAAAATAAGCTAGTCTGCTAAGACATAGCTTAAATTCAGTATTTGCTTTATTGCTGCAAATTATAATTTTAAAATTACTCATTATCTAAATTTTCAATTAAATCCCAAGCTAAAATGTAATATTTTTCATTTCCACCGCTTTCTGGTGAAAAATCAAAACCATATTCATTAAAACGAATATTATTAGCATTAGTAGTTTTTAAAGTTTTATCTTTCTTAACTTCTTCTTCTAAAACTGGTAAACAATACTGTCTAAACTTAGTAATTTGACGTGATGCACCTGGAGTTCCTTCTGCATCGTCAATAATTTCACATTTTCCAGTTTTTCTATTGAGTTTTACTTTAACCATATAATCTCCTTCTATTTAAATATAGAAAAAGATATAATTTTTCATTATATCTTTTTATTTTCTGTTTTTTAAACTTAGTAACCAAGTTCTTCTAGTTGATGACAGGCAGATTCGAAAATTTCACCTGGGTCTTGGTCATTATCAATCGCGTCCTTGATATAATCGACGACTGACTTAGCTTTTCTCCAATTAATCTTTTCAGTAAAGTTTCCTTCTACATCGCGAATAATTGAGTCATAAAGTTCATCAGGATCATTCTCATCATCAAAAAGGCAACGTTCAGAATCGTAGTATCTCATATAAATTCTCCTTTGTTTTTTGAAACAATTTTATGTATTTATACAAGATAGTTTTGAATTTTCGCTAATTTACGGACGATATTTGATGAACTTAAACTTGCCGCCAGTTACTGAATCCTGTGCTTCTTCTGTATAGGAAATAAAACCTTTTTCCTTCTCAGAAACTACAGCGGAAACGATATTTCCGATAATTTCTTTCTTTTCATCTTTAGGAAAAAGTTCAGATTCATCTTCTACTTTCAAAGTATGTTCGTCATTATCCTTAAGTAAATCGATCATTTCCTGCATTTGCTCAGGATTGACTACATAGTCATTATCTAATGTGTTATCATGATAACATCCGAAAATTTTTCTCAATAATTCTAACATTTTTCACCTCAATTAAAAACTTGTTGATGCTAATAGACCAAGACCAATACTAGTAGGGATAAGAACGATAGCATCATTATTCGTTGCACCACTAAGTATAGCACTTCCGATTAAAATAGCGATTCCGATATTTGCGACTACAACCTTCATCAAATTACCTCAGTGTTATTTATGATTTCTTCAATATTTCTGCTAATGATTTTCACAAAGTTTTCAGGATTCTTAGAAATTAATGCTTCTTTCTCTTCATTTTCAAATCTATGAATTGCGAAATCACCAAAACAATAATAATAGTCTAAAACTCTGTCTTTATCTTTTACCGCGAAGTGTAATGCCAGATTATCTTTGTCTTCTTTAAACGAAAATTCACAGGGCAGGTTACTGCTCTGTAAATTATCCATAAAATATGATTTTAATTCACTATATATTTCTAAATTAGTCATATTTAATTAGCTGGTCCCCAGCTACATGAATGTCGTTCATTATCTGGTCTTAACTCATAAAAACCAAGCTTTTTCATAGTATCAACGAATTCCTTGAAAGATACTGTAATTGGCATCTTAAAAGGATCATCAACGTATGAAATAATAACATGGTCTTCATTAGGCTTATAGGCTAATTTAACCTTAGTGCCATTAACGTTAAGCTGACATTCTGTCATATTAAATGAAACGACATACTTCATTACACCTTCAGCATTTCTAAAACGCCATAATGCAAATTGTACTTGATCCATTTTTATTTACCTCTTTAAATATAGCTTTTTATATTTATTTTTAAAGTGAAAGTTTTAAAAGTTCTGACACTTTGCTTTTATAAGCATCTTCGATTGCTTTCTTTAATGCTTCACCGAATTTTGGACCTTGTGGAATACCAGAATCTTGAATACTCTTACTAATTGCCTTCTTGTCAATCGGGTCATCAATAAGCATTTTTGTCATAATTGTTCTATCCATCCAATCTGGCTTACGACCATAAAGCTTAAACAAAAACTTATAGTCACCAGAATAGATGTCAACAAGATCTGACCAAGAAACTGATTCAGAACGCATAGCCATATATGGCAAATACTTCTTATACCATAAGAACTTTCTACGATCATCGCAAGTGCATGCAAAATGATGCATTGTTATAATATAATCGCTAGAATAAAGAAGAAGAAACGGGAAAATGTTATCGTTAGTAAAATCAGAAACCATAGCAGAATCCCAAACCATTTTCTTAATGTCAATATCCTTGAACTGACGAAGATATGGAATTGCATTAATGTCATCAAGCATTTCCATGAATCGTGCAAAGTTACCGTTTGACTTATCGAGCTTAATAATTTCTGCTCTGATACGTTCTGCTGAAATCAAAGTAAGACCATGAGCCATTTCTCTCATAGCTTTACGTGTTTCTGCTTCGATTTGATAACCGAAGTTAATAGCAAAACGAATACCACGAATGATACGTAATGCATCTTCACGAAAACGGTCACGAGGAACACCAACTGCTCTGATAAGCTTGTTAGTAATATCAGCAACACCATTAACTGGGTCAATGATAGTTCCATCACCATCAATACCAATAGCATTGATAGTAAAATCACGACGTTTTACATCTTCATCGAAAGTCTTTGCAAAAGTAACAGAATCTGGATGACGACCATCTGAATATGTGCCATCAGTTCTGAATTGCGTTACTTCAAAAGGAATATCACCCATAAAAACAAGCATAGTTCCATGTGCTTCACCATTGTTACTAGCTGTTTTATATCTACGGATTAACATATCCATAGGCATATTAGTAGCAATATCAACATCATGAATTTCTGGATATTCAGTCTGACCAGCTGCAGCTCTGAGAATATCACGAACACATCCGCCTACGACATAGGCTTCGTTATTACCGAAACTAGACTTAATATCTGCACAAAGCTTAAGTCCTTTTTCAAATTCAACTGTCTTAATTTTACTAATATCAATTTTCATACAATAAAATATAGAAAAGACAGGGTTCTTTGTAAACCCTGTCTTAAATAATATAATGTTTCAGTTAACGTAGTAACTTTTTGATACCAACCTTAACTGAAGCATATTTAGTATCGCCTTTTTCAATGTCTTTCATCGTAGACAATACTAAACCAAGGTATTGTGGATATTCATCCAATTTGATTTTAACATAGTCATATCTTTCTTTACCAGTTAATCCTGTTTTCAAGAAATCAACTGCATAGTCATATACAATGTTAAAAATATTATGCATTCTTTCTCTAAGATTGTCTGCATAAGTACGAATTTCTGGTAATTCTTCAGGAATTTCGAGAACTTCGTCGTCGATATTTCTATAGCCCTTCGTAGGATCTACATTTGCATAGAAAATATCTGTTACTGGGTTATATCTCATATACATTTCTCTTTCGGTCAAATTATTCATGACTTTGAACATTTCGCAATATTCAATGCCTTTCAATTTACACTTGTAACCGTTATCGAACGTAACTACTACACCTTCGAGTTCTTTCGGGTATTCAGAAACGACTTTCATCATGTCATTAAAGTTATCGAATTCAACAACTTCAGACATCTTTACACCCAACTCCTTAGATGTAGCAATTAACGTATCGAGAGAATATTCTTCACCTGTCTTGATGTCAATCATTCCAAGCAAAGCCATACCTTCGAAATCATATCTTACAACGTGTCTATCACCATTATAAATGATTTCGAATAGATATGTGATATAAGGGTCAAGTTTGGTATAGTCAACATTTGTTTCAAACCAATCTTGTGCCCAACCAGACTGGTCTGCAGTAAAGGAACCACCAGTCTTAACACGCCACTTATTTTCCTTATCTGAATATTTGTCGAAGAAAACGATTCCTAAAGAACCGTCCAATTTGTTCATTGCACGGAACTTTCCTGTCAAGTTAGGACGATATTCAGCTTTTAACTTTTCTCCCAAAGTAGTTAAAACACCATCAACTGTCATCAGTTCGGTATGGTTAAAGAATTTCTTGAAAGGTCTTGCAACAATTTCACCAGTTTCCTTATCAAATGTGATACCACGAGCATTAATGGTGACGTCATCCCATAGCTGGTTAAAAGTTGTATTGATATTATACTTGAAACCTACATAATGTTCAGTTTCATGCATCGAAACACGATTTTCTTGCAATGCCTTGTAGAAATCATCTAATTTTGGAATATAAGTATTCTTCATGATTTCTAAATATAATAAAAAAGAGGTTGTTTGTCAACCTCTTTTATACTAAGTTTTTTCAGTCTTTTGAACGTCTTTGTATATCTTATAAAGTTTCATACATTTTTCGACGTAATTCTTTGTTTCTTCTGGTAATTTTGGCGCTGGATTACCATCTCTATCTAATTTAGAACCTGATTTATATGCTCTCCATGCAGTTGCTGCACGTCTACCACCATTATAGGCAGATAAAATCATTTCTATAACATTTTGATGACGTTTAGATAAGTTTGCAATTATACGACCAGCATTATCAATATTTGTCTTTAAATCTTTAATCTTATCAAAGTCAAATGTATTTTTATCTTTCTTCTGTAATCTAAAATGTGAATCATATGCTGTATTTCTTGTAATTTGCATAATACCTACAGCACCTTTACCACTTTTACTGTCATTACTGAAATTACTTTCAGTACCAGCTATTGCAAGAAGAATATCAATATCGACATTATACTTATTTGCGGTTTCAACCATATATCTAGCAATAACATCAAGATTATCCATAGCAGACTTTTTCAACATTGA
>Ga0326511_10002849_pt1 | contig 13954 bp, 17 predicted proteins | sample 0_2496_0518_D_FD_203701 | JGI IMG/M metagenome (GOLD analysis project Ga0326511, IMG submission 203701) | Bovine rumen microbial communities from UC Davis, California, United States - 0_2496_0518 | ecosystem: Host-associated > Mammals > Digestive system > Stomach > Rumen | place: USA... | reverse complement strand
GAGGGCATAATTCCTGGAACTAAAGGTACTACTAATGGTGTAAATAGTAATACTGACGGAAGACGAGGAGGGTTACTAGATTAATGGCTACTTTTAATTATGTTAACAACTGCTTGGGGCAACTCTTTGACCTTCTTGAATCGCATATGGGTGGCATTAAACTTGCGTCTTTTTCAATGACTGAAGAAGAGAGAGAAGAAATTAACCCAGACTATCAAAATAAAAAGTTCATGAAACAATATGAGAAACAGTACGAACCAGCGGTTTACAAATACTTATATGACCCAGACCTTTCTTTTGATGAAAGATTTCATCAACGTATAGCAAGTATTAACTTTAGTAAAAGGAATGAACCTTGGGTAACGCTAATGTTTAATATTGGCTCTGTAAGAACTGTTACGGAAGTTCATTCTACTAACAAATATATTCAAGTACAAAATTCAGATGGGGACTATTTTGATATAAAAACTAAAAGAGTGCGAGTTCCGGTTAATATGGTTCTAGTTTCAAATGATATAAGCACATTAATGTTTGCTACAGAACAGCTTGCCTTATTCTTTGATAGAATTATAAATTTTGAATATTGTGAATTTGTTAAATTTCCTACTGGTACTGAAGATGAATATGAAAAAGCGGGTCAATGTATGGACATCACAGAAATTGACCTTGATAAGCTGGACACGAGTTCGAGGGGGTCTCTTGTATCCTCTGCTTACTCTTTTGGTTTGGTTTATTGGGTAACAAGGTATCCAGAGTACTGCAAACTTATAGAAAAGATTATAGTTGACTTTGGAATTAAGAATCACGACACAATTTGTACTTTAACGGTCCAATAAACCCCACAATATAAACAAAACAAATTACATTTTATTTTGACTAGAAATTAGTTAGTAAAACTCAATTAACGTATTAAATCAGAAATAGTTGAACGGAGAGAAATAGATGGCTAACAGAGATTTACCAAACGTATATACTACGTTAAACGACATGTCTGCCTTAATAGAAGGAGACGAAAGCCTTATTTGCGGTATTACACTTCGTGCAAACCGTGGACCTATTGGAGAGGCTTACAATGTTCAAGACTCTTCTGATTTCTTAACTAGATACACTTTCTCTGGTAAACCAGGGGTAAAACAAGACAGCACATACTTTGATATTATTGAATTGCTGAAAGCATCAAGAAACATCTATGTATCTCGTGCGGCTAATAATCCATTATATGGTGGTTTAATTGTTAAGAAAGAAGTTGAACTTGGAAACTTTAAAGGTGTTACTGGTTCTGGTGACGGAGACTTTAAAACAGTTTTAGTTGAAGGAGACATATCAGCTAAAGTTAAAGCTAATGATTACATTAGATTTGACAAGGAATTTTTAGCTGACGAAGACCAGAAACATTTTTACGTAAAAGAAGTAGAGGTTGCTACAGATGTAACAAAATTAACTGTATCTGAATCTTTCTCTAAAGCATACGCTGAAGAAGAAACACAAGGTAAAGTTTATAATTGTGTAGCTCCGAAACCAATTACAGCAGTAGAAGTTGCAGAAGCATTCTCTGATGTAGATACAGAAAACAAAACAATTAAAGTTGAAGGTAGAATTAAAAAAGCAAACGCTGGAGACAGAGTTAAAATTGGAGACGGCTTCTATACATTAGATGGAGCTCCAAAATTTGAATCTGAAACTGGTAAAACTATTATTACTTTCAAAGAAGACATTGAAGCTCTTATTGACTTAGCTGGTATTGAACCTATCAAACTTAACTCAATAGCTAACCCAAATGAGTATGCATTTGAGTCTGATGAGCTATTCTTAATTACTGGTATTGACCAAGGTGCTTATAATAGTCTAATAGGTATTGAAATTCAGTCTTGCAATGACTACGAATTAGTTGAACCAAATTCATTCAAAGTTATTGTTAATAACCTTGAATCTGGTGCTGACCTTGAAGAATATTTGGTTTCAATGTCATTAACTCAAAAAGCAACTGACGGTACTAATATGCATATTAAAGACATAATTAACCCTATGTCTGATTATATCCAAATTTACACACCAGAAGATGAATATATAGCTGAAGAAGCTGTTCCGGCTTCTACAGAAGATTATGAAGCTCTTGGTGGTGGATATGACGGTGACGAAATTGATGTTGCTGATAATATTGCAGCACTTCAAGTTTTCGCTGATAAAACAGTTCCGATTTCAGTTCTTGTAAACGGTAATAACGAAAATGCTTTATATCAAGCTGCTATGATAGCAATTTGTGAAAGCAGATTAGACTGTTTCGCATTCTTAAGAACACCTAAGATGTATGAAAAGTTAACGTTACCAACTCAAAGAGTTAAACAACTTATTAACTATAAGAAAAATACATTAGCAAGTAACGCAGTATCAGCTACTACAACAGCTCGTTCTAATGCATTTAAACCTCACTTTAAAACATTAGGCGGTTCAATGGTATCATCTGGTGCTGATTCTTACTTAGCTGCTATATACGGTCCTCACGTAACAGTTACAGACTTGTATAACTCAAGAAAAGTAACTATTGGTGCTGACTCTATTGCTGCAAAACAATGGTTATCAGTTATCAACGATGAAGGGTTCCCTTACGCAGCAGCTGGTCCTAGATTAGGTACTATTAGAAATGCTACTGTAGAATGGAAAATCGGTGATGAATCTTCAGAAGCAAGACAATTCAATGATGCTTCAATGAATATGCTTGTTTATGAAGCTCGCCAAAAATACTACTACTTCAATACTCAGAATACTTTACAGCTCGCTAACTCTGCATTCAGAAACATTGGTGCTGTATTGAACGTATTGAACATTAAAGAAACTCTTGCAAGAGAACTTAAAGATTATGTTCAATTACCTATTTCTGATGACTTGCAAGAAGCAGTAACTAGAACTATATGTGACTATATGGATGGCTGCAAGTCTAGTAACAGAGTTTCAGACTACGCTCTGAACAATGAAACTACTAAGATAGACATAAGCAACAATGAATTACATTTTATGTTGACCTTAGCTCCAGCATACTACGCTCAAAAAATATATTTGGTCGTAAACGTAGTAAACGCAGCATTTGACTTCCAGATATTGCAATCACTTTAATTGAAAGAGGTAAAATAACATGGCAAGATTCAAATTATCAGACACAGCCAAAACGGATATTCAGACAACTTTCAGATATGAGGTTGTAATACTGACTAACGATGAAGCTGCTAAATTAAACAAAATCCAAGATAGTATCGTTGGATATGCCTTGTCAGCAGAATTACCTTGTGCTCCTGGCGACCCTATCGCTTGGTTTATGCCAATGGGTATGAGAAACTGGCAAGCTGGTAAACGTCTTACTAAAGAAATCTCTTTAGAATTCGTTGTACCTACTAATGATGCTCTTCAAAGAAAATCAATTTACTATATGTTGGAAAACTGGTCAAACAATACATATAACTTAAACAGAGGTACTAATAGAGGTAAGGCAAATTACTGTACTGACTCAATTTACATCCGTTTAAGAACTGAAAAAGATGCTATTGCATACAGCTTCCAACTTTTAAGAGCTCAACCTACTACAGTTAACTATGGTTCATTGAGTTCTGAAGGTAACGAACTCGTTAAGGTTCAGATGACTCTTGTATACGATAACTACAAAGTATTTGATGCAACTGGTAATCTCCTTAATGATGATTCTACTGCTTACGTATAAACTATAGTAAAAATATTTAAAGAGCCCCTCAGAAATGAGAGGCTCTTTTTAGTTGACAAATAGTGGACTTTGTGCTATACTTCCTAATATGGAAGCAAAAGAACGATATAGAATTAAAGGAAAAATTTATTATAAAATCAGTGAAGAAGAACTTAAAGAAAGTGACTTTGATTTAGCTGATGGGATATGGCGTATGCAAAACCCTAAAGGGGATAACTTCAGATTATTAGTTGCTCGTGGCGGGAAAAGATATACACTGTATACTGAAGATAGTAAATTTGTTCTCAAGACTAATAGTATAAGCAGGGTTAAATAATGATAAACTTAAATCGTGAAAATTGTCACAATTTCAATATGGCTGAAAAATTAGGTCGTTGTCCTTTTCTATCAGTATGTGAATCTGACTGTGTATTTGTTTGGAAAGCATATTATGATAGTAAAAAAGAACAAGATGCAGACCAAGTTGAAATAGAAGAATTAAGAGAAAAAATTTCTGATTTGGAAAGTGACCTTCATTCTTGTGAAGAAGATGCAGACCAAGCCAGAAGCGAAGCAGAAGACTGGGAACAAAGTTATAATGAAATGATAGATGATTTAGCCAGAGTTATGAATGATGAATCTACTGAGAAACTTTGTAACTATAGAGATGATGGTAAAGTTGGAGAGTGGGCAGAAGAAGTTTGCTCAAGGAGAATAAAGTTATGATAACAGATTTAACATTGATAGAACCAGGGGAAGCACTGGTAATACCTAAAGGTAAAGTAGCACTATTATTTCATATTCCGGGGCATTGTGCCGGTTGTAAAAGAGTTATTAGTATTTTAGAAACTAAAAAACTTGAGGACTGGACAATAATTAAAATTGACTCAGAAGATGAGAATATGTCTGATTTAATTAAAAAATACAATGTAAGTATGGCTCCTACCTTAATTATTTTTGAGAATGGTGAACAAAAAGAAACAATAGCCGGACTTAAGGCTTTTATAGAAAAGAAGGATATGTTTGGTGACTGATTTAAGAGTTGAAATAGAAAACAACATAGAACCAGGTTATAGGGCGAACCCAAGAAGTATCTTGTTCACCCTATTAACTTATGCTATGAATAATGAATCAACTTTAGATGATGTTCATTTTTATTTATTTATACGTATTAGAAAATTAATTACTGACAAAGTTTTAAAAGATGAAAAAACTTTTGATATTATAAAAGCTGCTTTTGAAAGTAAGCACGCTTATAATTTTGTGAAGTTACTTGAAGAAGTTGAATTATTAGAAATTGTTTTCCCTTCAATTTATGCTCTTATAAAAGTTGATGGGGGACATTATCATAATGAAACTGTTTATTCTCATGTCATGGGAGCTCTCAGAGCATTAGATAAGTTAAATTTACCTTGGTATATTAAACTTGCTGCTCTATATCATGACTGTGGTAAGTCAAAATGGGAAATTTCTGATGAAGGGAAGCGAAGATTCACTAACCACGCCACTTTCGGGGCACAGCTCGTAGAAGGCGATTTAAGGCGGCTTAAATTCCCAAGAGGTATTGTAAGTACCGTCAAAACGCTTGTTTGCTACCATATGTCACATATGAATGATAAAGAACAAATTCATGTTCATTCTTTACGAAAAGTTAAAACAAAATTTGATGAAATGGGTATACCTTTTAAATATTTTTTCTGGATAAGATACGCAGATAATATGGGTAGTGCTGTAAAGCAAACTGATTTTATGTATTATTGGAAAGTTTATAAACTTTCTTTAAAAGCATTAAACCCACCACACATACCTTCAGTAAAAGATTTAGAAGTTAATGGTTACGATATAATGAGAAATTTCGGAGACCATAATGGTGGTGGAATTGAAGGTAAGTGTATTGGATATATTTTAAGAAATTTATTTGAATTATGGCAAGCTGGTGAAGTAGAAAATAATTATAAAGATTTAATATTAAGGGCAAGGGACTTAGAATATGAGTTTAAGGAAAAGCACAAATAGTAGATTATTAAATGCAAGATATATTACAACAGAGGTAAGCAAATGTAACGCGTGGGCAAAGATGAGAAGAAACTATGCCCTTCTTGATGAAAGTGTCTTTAGTGGTAAGTATGCATCATATACGCAGCAGTCTGCTATATACACGTCTGTCTTGGGACAAATATCTGATGGTAATGTTGCTTATAAGAAATATGGAATACCTAATCGTGTGAGGTGCTTTATTTGTCTTTAGGTGGTGTTTGCAGCTTTAAGTTTGATAAGAAAAATGAACGCTGGAGAGATAATTCTGGTTATTTTTTCTTACGTAGTAAGGCGTGTCCCATTGCACACGTACAAGGAATTTATCATACGTCTAAAAGTATATCTGTTTACTGGCAATTTAACTGTTTTGAAACACGAGAGAAGATTAGACTTTTTAGATAGTTTAAAATTGTGCTGTTTTGTATACTCATGGTTTGCACTTTGGAACAAAAATAAACTAAATTTTAGTATATGAAACAGCTTGGACTTGGACTTATCTTTTTGGTATTATTAGTAATGGTTATTGCTAGTAGCCTTGGTAAATTAAATGTTTATTCCCCACCTTCAGAAGATATAAAAATTACATTTACTGAAGTTGAAAAGGGTAATAACTTAGTGGGTATAAGTGAAACTAATGTAATTTTATTAGTTATGATAGTAGGAGCTTTTTTAATTATCCGCTAAGTGTTTAAATTCTTTCTTGGAAATTGTGATTAGTTAACATTAGGAGAATTGCTTTATGACGTCAAACTTTGGAACTATGCGTGAATCTCATCCAGTAAATTTAAGCTGGCTACCATCAAGGGGGAAACCATATCCAGAAAATATGGAAATTTTAGTTTCTCCGGTTACTATTAAAGAAAGAAGATTACTTGAAGGTACCTCGACCTCTCAGTATTATAGAAATTTGTTAGAAGGTATTACCATTGTTGGTGCACCTTTTCGTAAACTTGATTTAATATACGCAGATGTACAATTTTTAGATTTGGTAAGGCGCATTTATTCCTTTGAGCAAGATAAACAAATATTTGTATCCAATTATACTTGCCCTCATTGTGGTGCTGAGGACATTAGACCTAAGTTTAATTGTATAGATATTGAATTCGAAGATTTAAAAGAAGAAGTATTTGGTAAAGAAAAAATTTTAAAAGACCCAGAAACAGATAAAGATATACCTCAGTTTGTCCCTGGGAAAGAGTATAAATTTGAGGACGGAACAGTTGTTGTGGCAAGCCCACTAACCGTAGGAGAGTATATTGACTTAGCTACCAAGTACTTATCAAATATACCAGAAAATAAAGTTGCAGAGAAAATGGCAGACCTTTATATCGGAGAATATACGTATTTGATAAAACAGTTGCCTGGGCGCGAATTTAAAGATGACAATGCTCGTAGAGAATTTTTATGGGACTACTTATCTTTGTTGTTCCTTGATGAAGACCAAGAAGTTCTCGACCAAATAGAAGCAGACTGTACAAGTATTATGAAACCTATTGAATATAAATGTCCAGAATGCGGTGAAACTGTGGAGGTATATGTAACGCCATCCATGAAATTTCACAAATAGGTTTGCAGTTTACCAATTTATGCTAATGTTTGGTGACTTTAATTGGAAAGAAACTTTAATGGCTATTGATAACCTTATTCGTGATAAGAAGTATGGTACATATACCGAGTTAATTAATTTAACAATGAGAGAAGTATCGGATATATTTAAGATTATTATTTCTAAAGAACAAGAGAAAAATCTTAATCAAGCTCTTGCTAATCAAGGTTAACTTAAAGTATTCATATTTTTATTAAGCATATCTGAATAAAGCTGTTCTACATCATCTACATTGAACAGCTTTAATACTGTGTCTTCTGGGAACTCTTCTTCAGTAGTTCCATTATAGATTTGAATTAATGAAGAATATGTTGGAGTAGAATAAGCATCTTGGGCTATTAAGTCAATATCTTTATAACCTTCATTAACTCTGTAATAACGCCAAACAGGGAGTTCCATAAGACCACTAAGAAATGGTGCATTTAACGCATCAAAAGTATCTTCCTTCCAAGGCATAAATTTTGCGAGGTCATATCTTTCATCAGACCCTACTTCATCTATTGTGAATAACTCTCCAAATAAATCTTTATTAGCCATTATACTCCTCCAAACATACCGATAACATCTGATACTGTTGCAGCGTGAGCAAGTTTAAAACTAGCTGAAACTTTTATGTACAAAGGCTCCCCGGAACCTCTGAATGATGCAGTTTGGTTTATACCTTTATTTTCAATACCATTCCAATATCCGGCACGTACTGTACTTGGAGTCATCTCTAAAGATTCTAGTAGCATATCTTTTAAAATAACTGTATTCATACCATTACCATTTATAACAATTTGACAAGTTCCATTACCATCATCTCCACCATCTCTAAAAGCACTATTTTCTTTTGATAAAGCGTTGGTAACATTATTAAAAACATCATTATTATTTTCAAAATAATTTGGTTTGTAACCACCGTGTACGTTTATACGAATACCTTTGAAAAACCCTTCAGCGTGTTCATTTTGCGATACTGCTACAAGTTTGGCAAAGCACTCAGCTTGTTTTGATACTGGCATAATATTTCCAACTGTCTGTCCATCAACTTGAGATTTTAGATAAGTTATTAAATAAAAATCTAAGGACACTGATATAGGGTCAGTTCCTTTCCACGCCATTTTAGATGTTGACACCCAAGATGCTTGTCCAAGCCCAGCTATCTGGGTAAATTCATTTATAGAACCTAAATCTGATATTAAAGATTCCCATTTATTTCCCATTCTAATTGTAGGGTGCTCAGATAAAAAACCAATAACGTGGTTATACTTAAGAGTAGTTGCATCCTCTGGTAATGAAAATGCGACTTGCCCTGCTAATTTATCTGCAATTTGTTTTATAAATAATGCCATTCTAATTTATCCCCCAAACGCCTAATGACCCCGTGACATCACATTCCGTCATATTGATATAACGTTCATTATCTTCTGAATCATCTTCCAAGTCCCCTACTATTTCAGCTAGTTCTTTACGAATTTTATAAACATCTTCCATAATTATCTTCCAGTCCTCATAACACCATTATTAAGTTGTGTTATCCCCCAAACGCCTAATGACCCCGTGACATCAACAGCACTAAATATTACATTTCGAGCACGTTCTTGTTTATTATTTTTACTTTGTGCACCAACTATCTTTGCAAAGTCTTCTCTTAAACCAGAAGTTGCTTGTTCTTTTTCTTTAGTTGAAACTTCAGTCATTGTTGAAGTTCCAGCTGCAACATCACTTGCTTTTAGTGCTTCAAGATAATCTTTTGCACTGCTCGATGAAACTGCAAGTGGGTTTAAGAAGTTATTGTTTTTATCTTGAACTCCATAATGGAGGTGTGCTCCACCGGAAGTACCAGTATTACCAGAAATACCTATAGACTGCCCCAAAGCTACTTGTTGTCCTTTTTGTACCCCAATTTTACTTAAGTGACCATAAGTATGTTTCATACCACCAGCATCTTGAACAACAACGTAATTTCCGTATCCAGTTAATTTTCCATTCTTATCCTTTTGCTGACCGGCAAAAATAACTTTACCAGCAGCAAACGCACCTACATTTTCATAATTATAATCAAGGTCAATACCTTTATGGTCAGTACTTGCTCCAGCAATTCCCGTATTACGTTTTCCAAAACTACTTGTTACGTTATGTCCAGCAAAAGTACCCTTTCCATATTTTCCACCAGTAGTAGAAGCCATAATGCCACCAGTAGCCACCCCACCATTCATAACTGTTTCCGCACGTTGAATATCACTACGTAATGCTTTAGCTTCTGTACCTAATTTATTAACTGCATATTTCTGAGCTTCTTCTGAGTTAAGTTTTTCTTTATATGCTTTTTCATGACTCTTTTTATTTGCCCAGTAACCAGCAGTTTCTTTTGTAGCATATTCCTTTTTAAACTCATCAATAGCTTTATTATATGCTTTGGTTCCAACTTTATATTTGTCAGAAGCAAGTGCTTCTTTTTTCTTAGTAATAGAATCTTTCAAAGACTGGTCAGTAGCAGCAGCTCCTAATGTAGGAGCATTCGCTTGGTCGCCCTTCTTAGTTACATCGTCACCTTTAGCCCAAGGTAAAATATTTTTAAGCCAAGCCCAAAATCTATCCCACCAACCAATTCTTTCTTGATGTCTACGTTCTTCATCATTATTTGCTTGTTGCTGTAATGCAGCATCTTGTTCTTTCATTCCAACAATTTGACGAACTTTCTTATCTGACATGAACCCTAAAGTAACTATCTTTAATAACATACCAGCAAGACGCTGCCACCATTTTCCACCTTTGGTAGCCAAAAAACCACAAAGTGCATCAATACCTATCATAATAGGTGACGCTAGTCCACGTAGTGCAAATTTACTAGCTCCAAGAGCTAATTTCCCAGCTCCTAATGCTGCTTTTCCAAGAGCTTTTCCACCTATAGCTCCCATCCATTGTGGGTGTCTAACTATTCTACCAGTAGTCTTAACAACGTTACCGAAGAATCCACCAGCCTTTTGAACCCAAGGTAATGACTGCATATTAACACCGATAGCCTTAGTACCCCAAGATAGGGCTCCTTTTATGCCACCGTTATTTTTAAAACCATTGACAAATTGTGCCCCAACATTTTTAGTTAACTGAGAACCCCAGCTATTTGGACCAAAACCAAAAAATGCTTTAAGAGAATTTGAACCCTTGAAAGATTCAACTAACTTAGCTGCTCTTGGTGCATTCTTAGCTAATTTCCCTCCAGCTATTGCAGTTCTAAGAGAATTTAGTACCTTAGCTCCTTTGAAAATACCTATTAACGGAGCAAGGGTTATGAGAGCTGCGGATAAAATTGGTAAATGTTTCCCCATGATTAATACAGCTAATTTAAGTAAATCTACGATAGGATTCTTTTTCTGAGCAGCTAAAATAGCGATAGCTAAATCTGTAACAAATCTTCTTCTATTTTTAGAATCTTCTTCTCGTTGTGCTTGCTCTTCAAAGGAGCTAACGGCGTTAGACCCTTGACCAGAAGAAGGAGACCCTAACATTATTGCTTCTTGACTTCCAGTAGACCTTACTTGATAAGAACCTTTCCCTGTTAGTCTTCCCCTAGCTGCTTGACGTTTTCGTTCTGCATCTTTTTCATCTTTTTTGTCATCTGGGGGTTCTACATCACCTAGTTTATGAAAATTTGTATCAAATTTTAAGTTATTTAGATGTATTTTTTTCTTTTCTTCTTCGGTGTGTAATGGAAGACCCAATAATGGTGGACTTGGTTGAGCATATTTACTGGTATCTATGGCGTGGAAAGACCCCTTACCTTGACCAAGATGTGTTATTGTTCCTAACCTATATCGTTTAGCAATTTCGTCATATACTTGGTCTTTTCTTTTTGCTTTCTCAGTATTTATTGTAACCCCATTACCCAGGTCTAATTTTTTACCAATTTGTTGATACGCCTGTGACCAGATACTTCCGTATCTGTTAGGCATATTTTTTTCTTTTTTTAAACGTTCTATAACAGCGTTTCTCTTTTTCTCATCAAAAGTACGTTGTGCTCTTAAGTTACTTTTTTGTTGTTTAATTGCATCTACTTGTTTTATCTGCTCTCTGATTTCTTCACGTTCTAGTTCATTTAATGCGTGTTGAATCGCTATGTTATTTTCTTGTTCAACGTCACTAATACTTTTTAATGAGTTTAATATATAATTTTCAGAGTCTTGTTGTCTATTTTGTAATGTAGTAATAAGTCTATTAATATCAGAACCCGTTCTGGTTCCAACTCTTGCAAATCGGAGGGCTCTTCCAAGAGCATCTAATGTAACACGACTTTCGTCTGCATAATTTGAAGGGATAGTTTTATTATATTGAACATTTTGACTATTTAAGTAATCTGTTAATTGTTCTATCCTATTATTTACATCTGCTATATTATGATTATATTCATTTAATGCTGCTCTGAATCTGTTAGTATTAGTAGTTATACCTCTAAAATTAATATTATGCTCTTTTTTATAAGAGTTTATAATATCCTTGTACTCTTTTACTATAGGGTCATTTTCATTAAATGAATTAAGTAAATATAAAAAATCTCTTAAGAATTGCTTCATTAATAGTCTCCTAAATGATAATTTAAGAGATTAAGGCGTATCCTAGATTTACTTAAAAATTGTTGTTCTCCAATTATACTTATAAGGACAAAAATAATTAGTAACTTTTAAAATATCACATTGTATCCAATAGTAAAACCCTTCTCCGTAGCTATAAGTAATACTATTTAAAGTTCTATAATGTTCATTCAAAGTATCATTATGAAACGCTTTATTTAAGCAGTGCTTCCAGTTATCTAAACGTTCTTTAGAATATGCAGCACTGCGAGTTAATGAAGTTTTTTCAATTTTCTTATGTTTGCTTTTCATAATTATATAAAAACGAAAGTTCTTTTATTTGCTTACAAATATAGTATAACACAACTTTTATGATTTGTCAACTATTTGTCAACTTCAACATAGAATTTAGTTGACAAACTATGGACAATATGGTATACTATAGATATACAATTTAATAAAGGCTATAGTGATAAATTCCGTAGTGAGAAAGTTAAAAACTACAAGTGGTACTCTCCACCAGAGGACTCACCTATAGAAGTAGCACGTGCCGTAATAAGCGAAGTGACCTACCTAAGTGTACTTCGGAACTATGGTAGGAACAGCACAGTCCGAGAGACCGGATTACCTCGGTAGTCTTTATTAAATTTTATAACATCGTGGGGGTGTTTGGTATTGACGAGATGTACTGACCACCGACTGCAAGTAGAGACGTATGACCTCTTAAAATCGTACAAAAATTTAGATGCAGACAATGTTATCTATGCTGACTTCGGCAAAAGAACTGCTTTAGCAGCCTAAGAAGTAACTTATAAGAGATAAGCTGTGGCTTATAAGTTAGGAACAGCACGTAGTGGTTGCAGCTGAAATGCGAAAGTGAACTCGTCTATGACACGGACCCAAGCCTACGGACGTTAAATGAATAGGGGTGGCAGACCTCATAGGTGAAGATTAACACCAGATGAATAAAGGCTAAAACAAATAATCAAAAAACTTGTATAACAGTTGATGTGATGCCGTTTCGGACATGAGTTCGACTCTCATCACCTCCACCATTTTTAAGCGTTGAAGTCCAGATTTAGCTGTTCTGGAGGAAACTGTATTTCTAACTGTAGCGGGTCTTTAGCAGCCTTTTTAGCCTTGTTACGCATACTTCTTAATATTTTCTTAGGAAGTCTTTTTTCTGGCTTAAACGCTTCTCCATATGCTTCAGTTATTGTTTCTGGGTGCCCTACTCCGAGTTGCCTACAAGTACTTCTTACTTGGTCTTGATATTTATAACCATCAAAGACGTGTTTTATTCTGAAGTTAAATTGAGCTAAGTAACTTTCCAACATCTCCCAAGATAAAAAATCAGCCAGCGGGTTACTACCTCTGGCTGTGTTACGATTTCTCTCTGCAAGTGCTAAATTACCCCATACAGTTTTACCACCTTTAGAATGTGGCTTTAAATGTTCCAAAGAGACATTTTCTATATCTAATTTACCACCATACAGACCATATTTTACGGAAGGCATCTGCCCTTTCTTGAAAAGAGTTTTTAATGGGTGTTGGTACCCAGTGAAAGTTGGTTGATAAGAGTTAATAGGTTCTATCAAGTCTTCGCCGTTCCTTTACTATATTATTCTATTGTCTTCTTACTACAGAATATACTTTTTTATTTAAAGTAACAAATTGTAACGATATAGTTGACATTTAATTTAACTTATGTTATTATTAGTTTAGATTATAGATAGAAACAAAGGAAAATTTTAAAAATGTTATCATTGATGTCACAAGTACATATTAATAAACAATGGTCCCTCATACCGAGTCGTCCATTATTTAGAGGTGCATATTGTGGTGAGGTGGTAACAGCTTTAAAAAGTTGATTCTTCTATTTGAATTAACCTAAATACATTTAAAAAGAGGCTGTTACGGAAAATAAAAGAAGTAACAGCCTCTTTAACGTGTAATAGAACATTGACAACTTAATATTACTCTGGAACCTTAGCTCAAGTAGCGGAGCGAGGAGCTCATAACTCCTAGGGTAGAGGTGCAAGTCCTTTAGGTTCCACCATTATGGCTCTG
>Ga0326511_10002848_pt1 | contig 13954 bp, 21 predicted proteins | sample 0_2496_0518_D_FD_203701 | JGI IMG/M metagenome (GOLD analysis project Ga0326511, IMG submission 203701) | Bovine rumen microbial communities from UC Davis, California, United States - 0_2496_0518 | ecosystem: Host-associated > Mammals > Digestive system > Stomach > Rumen | place: USA... | reverse complement strand
TGATACAATGCTGATGTTTTATCCATTTTTTATCCTCCTATCAACTGATCCCACAATACAAAGTGTCGTTCCTTATGCAACCGTTCCCAGATCCAGAGTTCCAATCTCTGCCACCAGGTAATCTTTACTCCGTAATACTTTCTCATCCAGTCTGCGATTTCACTCGCTGTCCAGATGTATTTCTTACTTGCCACTTGATTATCTCCTTTCGTTTAATATTTAATAATACTATAAGCGAAAAATCAATAACTGTCAAGCACTAATTTCAAGAATTTTTGTCGGCTTCGTGCAGCATCATAAGATCATTAAAAAATTTATCTCCCCAGAGTCTTCTATACTTGTCATAGATCTTATCCTTATTATCACTCTGCTCCCACGACATAGGACGCATATGGTAATTAATAAGAAGAGATATGACCAGATTACTGTAGATCCCCTCAAAAAACTTAGCCGTCAAAACATCATAGGCACCAACATTCTCATGGTTATAATAATGAGAAACACCATCTTCATCCTTAAACTCACAGAAGGGCTTGCCAATATCATGAAGAAGCGTTGCTATGCCCAGAGGACTAAACCTAACGGAACTATGATCGTTAAGATCATCCGGCAGATATCCCCATGCATTAATCATATGCTCCCCAAGAGTATATTTATGATGAGGATTATTCTGATCATAAGAAGAAAAATGAATAGTGCTGATCCATGAAGTATAAGCCTCTCTGTCATTATGATATATGATATCAATATCACCCCATCCCTCCCAGGGAGCGGGAGTATTCCAATTCATATACATGCGCTGGATGACATCATCTGGAACTTTTCTCTGCCGACTCCAGTTCTGCCGGAGACAAAGTTCGTAAGGAGTTGCCATCACAACGATGTGCTTATAGCAATCAATCTTCTTCAGTTTGTTGAGGAATGCCACTCTCCGCTTTGCATGAATATTGCAAGCATCATATATTACACTCTTCCCATTGCGAAGATTATCAATGGTACGCTTCTCCATGATCTCAAATACTTCATTATTATGATCCTGATTATTAACATCCTTAAAGATCTCCTCACGGATACTATCAGAACTAACAATAATAGCATTTGTATCTCTGGCAATCTGCGCAGCTTTTACGCTCTTGCCAGATCCAGGGATTCCACACATCATTGTAAATGTCGGCTTTTTCAAAATAATACCTCCTCAACATAATCAGGAATATATTTACACAATTTTGATGTCTGCATAGAACCAACTAATTCTTTTGCAGATAGATTTATCTTATCTGGTTTGATTGACTCAAAACCAAAACCGGACAACGGGTTATCCTTAATAGTTAATGCAACAGCTTTTTTGTCATGTTCATATTCTTCATATAAACCTCTGACATAATCAATAAACTGCGCAACCTGATGTTCAAATTCTACCAATCTGTATTTGTAATACATAACATGTGGAGCAATTCGATCAAACTCATTACAGATCTCTTCTATTGGTAAATCAGTGGTTCTGATCATCTCCAACATTTTTTCTTTGTTAATATTCCCATTATTCCATGTATGGTGAAGCATCAAATATTTAGGAGATTTGATTTTAATTCTATTCCAATTGTTATCAACAACAACAAATCCTTCAAGGCGTACATCATTATATGTATCATTAAGCGAGTCTGCTGCTTTTAAACAATCCTCAAGAGAATAAATCTCATATGTTTTTGGTCTTTCGACTCCAATATTCCAGCGAATTTCTTCGCCTATTTCGTTATGACGAGTGCCAATATGATAGAGTTTTGTATACGGATATTTAACAACTATCTGATTAAACGGACTGACTAACTCAAACATATATGTATAGTTTTTATTAAGATAGTCAAAGTCAATATCATTATAATTAACTGCCATCATTATCAGATCAAGGAAGTTAAATTGTGGGCAACTTGATACTGATGCTTCCCACGCATTAATACAACCGTTCGTTGCCCATCTCCATCCACCTTCGTAGTAATATAATTTAATAATTGATCCGTCAATTTTATCCTCAACACGGCAACTATTCCAATCAATTTCGGCGGCTTCGGGCTGATAAGAGTTGAAAAAACGCGAAAATGGCCAGCAGACAACTCTGAGTTCTTTGGTATCTATAATAATTCCTCTTGCTTCTCTAACTACAGGATTAAAGTTATCCACATCAATCCCATAGTTAAATATCGCCAAATCGCCATCCTCTTTAATATTAATCCCCAGATCACTTATTTCCTGTCTCCAGTTATCTGATGACTTTATTATTTCAAGAATATAAGATTTCATATTAGATCTCCAAAGGCTCCCAGTGTTCGCACTGCTGACCATTCTCATTATCAACACACTTTTTTGAATAACTACACATCGTTATTTGATCATTAATCAAATAAGTGTTTTTACATATTTTACATGGTTTATTATCAAGTAGTTTCTGTCTGGCTTCGGCTTGTCGAGCAGCCATTTCTTCTGGTGTTACTGGAACACCATTAATAGTAAACGTCCATCCTTGTTGCATATCAATCTCCCATAATAATATCTCTAGCTAATCTCATCGTCTGCTGACTTGACATTTTACCAAAATATTCTCCGGCAGAAGCAACCAGTTCACGTTCTTCCTTAACGCAATCCTCATAGATACGCTTTGGAAGTGTTTTAGCAACCAATCCCATATCTTTAGGAGTAAGTGTTTCTGGAATTATTCCCTCGTCACGCATCTTGAATAGTTCTTTTTCCACACGATTTTTAGTGACGATTGACTCCACGATTCTCTGGGATTCGGACTTGGCTGCTTCAACCGCTGGGTCAATTACTTTTTCGCGAGTCTTCATTGACTCTTTAAAATCATCATTGACAATTTTCAGATAGAATGGGAGGCGGCTGTCAGGGTAATTAAGACGAGTCATGTTCTTCACAACAATTCCTTCTTCGCTTTTTAAGCCATGCCAGTGATGAGTTAAAAACCCTTTAACGTGTTCCCAACTAATAAATGGTCCAAAATATAATTCATTAATATAATTAAACCCAAAATCTCTGCACACCATTTCGACAGATGGTTGATCAATCCATTGTTCTAATCCTTTATCATAGATATCGTACACATACCATTTATTATAAAAATCCTGCTCATACTGCACTTTATGAGAAACAAGCCACTCTCCGAAAATTATCCATGATTTAGGAATAGATTTTTGGGGATCTCCGTTATATATCGACTGATCAATAGTCTGAACATAATTCCAAAAACCACGAAGTGTATTATCATAACTAAGCTGACGTTTGCGAGAAAATGCCGCAATTGATTTTGTATCTTCATCCCATGCTATCGAAGCATTGCTACCATCCACCTTAGTAGATATCTGAATAATATCCCCCACTTCAAAGCCTTTGCCATTACCCTGGCGAAGTTCAGTATCTTCCTCTCTCAGATTTTCAATATCCATGAACTTTTTCTGCTTCATAATTTTCCTCACGCAATACATACTAAACTATTAAACAAATATTGTCAACTATTATTTTTAATATTTTATATTTGGGGCAGTTTCCCGCCCCATATATAATTATTCTTCACTCTTCTTGGCAAGAGCCTGACTAATAATCCCCTCAAGAGGAGTACCCCTAAGAAGTCTATTAACTACATCAGACACAGACTCATTACCATTAGCAAGAGCATAAGGACTAATAGCCGTAGCAACTTCTTTCAACATATCAGCGTTGGAACTCGTTGTCATGGCAGCAATCAGATCAGGACTGATACTATCAACAACCCTCTTGACAGCATCTGTATAACCCTTGAGTCTATCACTTTCAAGTTTTTCGTGTTCTTTCTGCCAAGCAAGTGTCTGATCAGATTCCATCTTATCTCTATCCAACTTAGCCTTCTTAATAGCGTCTTTGATTGGCTGAAGAGCCTTTTCTGCTTCAAGAACATTCTGATCAAATGTTGATTTCATTGTACGAATTTTTTCTTGTTTTTCCAGTTTCTCAACTTCAGTCTTATTCGTAACATCAATCTTATGCATCGATCTCTGATATTCTAAGTCAATTTTCTGATTTTCAATTTTTTCCAGTTCTTTTACTACCGCAATTTCTTTATTAGCAGCAGACAGTTCCAGAGATTTAGCAACAATCTCGGCTTGATGCCTATGAAGCATATCATCAATAGCATTGTTAAGGATTTTAACATTTGTAACCTCAACGCTATCAACGCACATTCCATTGGCGAACCCAATAAATGTATTCTTTTTCTCAGAACTCTTACCACTTGTTGTCGCCACTGGACCAGTCATGACTGTAGCATTTTCAATGATTTCTGAAGGATTTGAATAGAATTCTTCAAGAGAGCATTTCTTAATAACATTCTTAATTCTGGTCCCCTCATAATCACTCAGATCACGAACATAATCTTTAATGCAGAACCAATCATCCTCTTTTCCACTCATAAAACCAACGTAATATGATACATCAACAACAATATCAACAAAATCTTTGGTCTGAGCGGAAATGGCATTGTCAATTCTCTGGTTATTATACTGAAGGAATACTGTTTCTTGCGGCACTCCATCCTTTTCTACTATAACCGTTTCGAGAGTTTCATTGTATTCAAGCAAATATGTCTGTGGACCAACAATAGTTTTACGCTTACCATCCTTAGATACGACATTAATAGCATATCCAGTCCACACATCAATAGACACTACGCCATCAAACTTGTTATCAATAGTAATTGTTCTAGGCTTGCTATATGTATTGCCACGCTTAAATCCCTCATCTGTTGTAACATTATCCTGACCAGTAAATCCATTTGCTAAACTTGATGTGTTTATTGCAAAAGTACATGTGTCACTAAGAGAAGTTGTTGCTATTGATCTACTATTAGAAAAACTATCCAATGAAGCATACGAAACAAGATTAGGCACATTATATGCAAGAACATCCTTATTCCCAGGATACCATAATTTGCATTCTTTTTCGGTCAGTTTACGTTTAACAATTACTTCAAAGCGAGGATCCGGCAGATACATTTTGGGTCCTCTAACCATTTTAATGTCGCCAGTAAGACGATTAAGAACATAACGACCCTCTCCAGCCGGAATTGCAATAGCATGATGAAGTACCTTGCCATCATAGTCAATAATTGCATGTTCAGGTCTAGGATAATAGATCAGCTGATTCTTTCCGGTAATAAACAGTTCTTCTCCAGTTTTATGCTCAACATCTCCATCCTTATAATCAGCAATAACCTTTACATAAATACCACTAATATCAGAAAGTTCAATTGCTCTAAAAATCGGAGAATTTGTTTCAGGATTATTAATAAATGTCTCATCTGCTTCAGGAAATACTACTGCGGGACCATTAACATACTTCTTTTCTCCAGCTTCATTCTTTTTAATGCAATACTGAAGTCTCTCAAGTGTAACCGCATCTCTCACATATGAACCATCAGCATTGGGAATAACTTCAAATCCAGTAGGCGGGATATAAAATGAAACATCTTCCCCTTTAATAACAATCTGCTGACCAACTTCATAATCGTCATTATCAACATTTGTCGTATCATAAACCTTAACAAGAAGGTACTGATTTGTATTCAACCTATGTCCCTGAACAACTTTCGCCATCTGCCCAGGATAAAGTGCAAATGATGTTGGGCCAGGAATATTGATTTTACGACCAATATTAAGTTCAGGTAGCGAATTAGCTGTTCCTACTCTCGGATGATCGTTGTTCTTTGTTGGGTTCTTAAGGATTGTATACCAGTTCTCAGGAGCTGACACAAATGTCTTAATTGCTCCAGCTGCATAAGCTTCTACAAACTTTTTATCTGTCTCTGAAAAAATCACCAGAGAATCGCTTGTACTCAGACTCATTTTTGTCGGACCAACAAGTACCGAAACCAATCCTTTCGTTTTGTCAAGTACATAGCAATATTCATTTGGTGATAAAACTACATCTCTTTCTCTATCTTCTGCCATTGTTTATTCTCCTTTAATATTTTATTTTATGTAAAAATCATGTTTTCAATTTCTTCGTCTGTCATATCATTCCACTTCTTAATGCCGTTAATGTCAAGTTGTGAAAAAATACCCATTAAAACTGATCTTACTATACCATTTCCAGCTTCTTTATACAACTGAGTGTTTGAATTCACAGATTGTGCTTTCTTGAAATTTTCATCATCTTTCCCTGCAATATCCATCAATCTCCAACATTCGCAAGGAGTAAGTTTTCTAATCCTATATATATATTTTGTTTCCATTCTATTCCTTTCTTTAATTACCATTTATTCTGTTTGTTTTATTATGACTAGCATATTGGAAGCATGTCCTGGTGCTCCACATTCAGTACATAATGTAGAACCAATATTTGTAGCATCTGTATGCGAATACGGAGTAAAAACAACTGGAATATATCCATGGTTACAATAAAACTCATAATACTTTGTGCCAATATATTTATTATTTTTAATAATATCAAAATCGTTTAACTGTAGCATTTCTCAATCACCAAATATAAATTTGTTTGTCCACCAAGGCTACCCACTGGACTTGCTTTTATTGCAGTGGCTACTACTCTGCTATCATATACTCTGTTGCCCTCTCTATACTGTTTTCCAAAATTAATCTCACCGAAACCGCCTATACATATTGGTTTATGTTCTATCATATATTTCCAAAATATAATTATCCTTTAATAACGTAGTTAATGTATTTATTATATTGTCTGTTCTTGGTTCTAGTTGAACCATGTTTCTTCTATATTCATATACACGATGTGCTTCATAGTCTTTTCTAATGGCTTTGCCATAATCTGTTCTTTTCGGAACAAGACATTTAGTAGACAATAGTCTTTTCATCTGTTTCCCTCTCAATAAGTAGTGGTTGTAATCCACCGCCTTGATATGAATATATTGAAGGAGATAGTCCAGAACTGGAATAAATTCTACCTCTCTGTGGATTATCTCTATTCTTTGTTTTTATATAATTTCCTATCTGAATTACTTTTAGCATAAATCTCTAATATCCAATTATCTTTAGTGACAGAAGTGATAGTATGCGAACATTTGTTTTTCTCTCCCAATTCTAAACGCTGCTCCACATAGTTACCAGCTGTTCTATCACTCGGATTATCTGGGTTCCTTCCTCTACTCGCACAAATGATTTGATCTATCAGCATATCTTACCACTATATTAGGTTGAGTATTACCACCACTATTCGCCTTTATTGTCTGACATACTCCATTCACCCCAAAAACAGTTCCGGCATAACCAGTACTAAATTCACCATAAATATTTCCCAACCAAACTATTTCATCATTATTTTTCACACTACTAGCAATAACATTTTTCTTTCTGGTTATAAACATTGGTTGACTATTACCGCCACTATTGGCTTTAATTGTAGGGCAAGGAGCATTTATTGCAAAAACGGCTCCAGCATATCCATCCTTGCTTTTATAAATATTGCCTAAATAAATACTATTTTTTGATATCAATTTCAATTACTCCATTACTAGCAAAATTACCCAATCCCTTATAATCACGACTCAATAGTGTTGTTGCGACATTAACTGTTTTATAATCTGGAATACGTTTTTTATCAGAACTTCCCATGTTTTTAAGTATTACTGTTATCTGCTTTTTCAATTTCTTTCACCAGAATATTTGTTTGTATACCGCCATACCTATTAGCATATGAACATAAGCATGGTGATATGCCAAACGAAGAATATACCGTGTTGGACTGATGTGCTTTGCCTGTTCCAGTATTTATAAATCCAACGTTAATCACTTTGTTTCTGTGCTTTCTTTTCAATGACATAAATCCAGAATTTTACTCCACATCCAGCAGCGATACACGGACATACCCCCCCACTGAGTAAACTATATTACTTTGATGCTTACCGCTACCTTTTTCAATATATCCAATTTCATCTATTGATTTTTTCATATACTAACACTTTCGGAGGATCTTTATAATGAGTCATCTTTATTGTTCCAATAATTCCATCAATCAATATAATTCTTGATTTTGATGTATTTTGTTCGAACTCATTGGCAATACACGACCAAGTATAATTACATTATTAATACTATTGCTCATATCTCTCAACAACGCCATTTTGTGTTTGATTACTTGTGCCAAATCCTTTCCAACATCTGCCCATTATAGTTCTTGCGATGTTGGAAAAGCATTCAAATTTTCTATAATTAACATATGCCGTATCAACTGGCCAACACGCTTTCTTCATCGAGCTTACCGTCTTCAATTAGTTTTTCGATGAGAGTTTGTGCTTTTTCATTATTAATATAATATTTTTCATCAACAGTTTCATCCAACATATCCCGCATCACTTTTTTCAATTCAATTGTTCTAGGAAAAACATAATCTATGTCTTCTAATGAACTAACCATGAATGTACGATTTCTATGCTGCGGAATACAATACTGAGATGCTTCCAGATCTTGCCAATAATTGTGATAACCTTTGGACTCTAAAAACTCAATCCATTTATTGAAATTATCCAAATTCTTTTTCCCATGAACCTGAGTAACATTCTCCATAAGAAGAATATCTGGTAATTCATTTGTTTCATTCAATAAACGCTCTACTTCCCAAAGCAAACCACTTCTAGTTCCAGATCCTTTATCCATTCCGGCTTGCTTTCCAGCGACCGATAAATCCTGACAGGGGAATGAATATGTGCAAATATAAATATATTTATCTTTATCTACAATGCCAAGATCTTCACCTTTGATTTCAGTTATGTCAATCGGAACAAAATTTGTTTCATGAACTGCATTGTATGATTTAACTGGATATTTGTCGAATTCAACAAGACGATAATGCTCAAACACATTTTCTGGTTTCAAACCATTTGCTATAGCTAAATCTCTTAGAGCTAATGCCTGACAACCAACACCACCAAACAATTCAATTAATCTTATTTTTTTGTTAAACATTTAATATTTTATTCTCCTTATCAAATATTATATTGTTTTCAATAAAGATTTTGCGGGTTCAATGCTTACATTATTCTTTGCCCAAGCGATATAACCAGGATCTTTCTCGGCTATCTGCGGAAGTGTTAATCCGGCATCTTTATACTTGCCAAACCTAACAATCCAAGTGTTGATATCTGGAAGTTCTTCATTAGTTTCAGGAAGATTATCAAACTTAATCTCAATATCTTTACGTGATGCAAGATAGTCTGCAAGATGAAGAATGATTTGTGATTTATCCTGTGGTTTAGGAAGAACGATGTTGGGATGTCGTTTATCAGAATTCCACTGTCCCATGTGTGATGAGATTGCTGTTGCAATATATTTACGCTCATCTTTATTCAATCCGTCCATGTCATAGACCATTCTTGCGGCTAACAACGGGTGATCAAATTTTGTCCATTTAGATTTTTCATAATCTTCCTGTGTCCCAGACTTCATCATATCATGAGCAATTCCAGCCGCACGGAGCAAATCTCGTTCACGAGATGTGAACTGGTTAGCAATTGACTCCACTCCAAACATATGATTAAGAATACGAACTAAGGCTAACGTATGTCTAACAAGACCACCATCACCAAGAGCATAAACCGGATGATATTTTCCAGTGCTACTTGCCGCCACACTATGCCAATATGCCGGAGCAGCGTCTATGCACTTTTCCGCAAATTCTTTTATATCTTCGTTCTCAAAAGTTGATAAAATCTCATCAAATACTTCTTTCATTATCTCTCCCTTAATTCAACTAAATACTTAATCGTACTCTGATCTTCTTTATATACAATTACTTCATCATTTCTCAGCATACTTCCAGCATGTGCATGAAGACAGTTTGCTCCAGGCTGTTCCCTCTGCAACTTTTCATAATCGAAATTATAGAACTTACTATCAAATGAGTATGCATCATATGGCGTACCATATGCAACATCCATTAGTGCCATAAATGCAGACGAAGAAGTTCCTCTTGCCCAATAGCTACCACTTAAGCTTGTATACCCCAATGACTTTCTTGCTTTTGGGGCGTAATATGTACCAAAACCAAACATCTTTCCTGTTATTACTGCATTTGTTGGCCTAAGAACTAATCCAGTGTTGATAATAGACCACCAGTTTTCATTTCTACTCCCATGCCAGAATAATCGTATATCTTTAATATTTTCTTTTTTAACAAATTCATCAAAACGTTTTCTTGTCTTGATATTATTAACTCTCCAAGCCTGATAGAATTTATCCTTACAATCGCCAAGCTTTGATTTAATTAGATCAATCTCCTCATCGCTAACTGGCTCCATTTCAAGTCCCATAGCTTCAAGGATTGTCTCATTACGAACTGGCTGATCATTATCTTCCTCTACTGCATCCTCAACTACATGAGTAATAACCTGACCTCTCATGACATCGAGAAGATCCTGTTCATCTTTGATAATTTTAGCAAAATCATCTTTATTATCTGCCAGATATTCTCCCACGTTTCTCATACGACGAGGAATAACTGTAAAAAGTTCAAGCAGCTTATTATTGAATTTTCCTACTCCGTCTATGGTCGTAAGCTCATCAATAATCTTCTGTGCCTCATCGACCATTGCCTGAGTAACCTGATTAGATGCGACTTTATAACTCTGCTGAACTTTTTTCTTAGCCATATCCATCAGGCGCTGCACGATTTCAGCAATAGCTTTATTTTCAATCTCTTTATATTCAGATTTTTCTTTTTTAGGTTTCTGTACGGAAATAAGATCTTCTACCAAATGTGTCTGGTCAACATATCCTTTGCGGATTTTCTCGTTATACTTTTTATCCCACTGAGAGATGGGGTAAGTCCTTGTCTGACAGCTTGCCCCAACTCTTCCATACTCTACAGTAAAACTCTGTCCATCCGAATTAGCTAACATTTTGTAGTATTTATTATTATTAACATCTGTTACCATTACAAGATATACAGGTTTTCTGTCCATAATGCACCTCATTAATAACATACAAGAATATCTACATCTGTATAGTCGAATGTTTCACAGATTACATCAAACACATCATCCCAGCTAAATCCGTTCTTTCCTGTACATATCCTTGGCATCGCAATCTTTTTAATACCAAGAACCTGTACGGCCTCTTTCAGCTTTTTCATGGATTCTTTCAGCATTGTCATGCTAGGAGCATCATAACTGCTCTCTTTAACAGTTAAGATAAACAGATTATCAAGTCTAAAAACCATTCCAGGTTCCAACTGTTGATCAACTCTTTCAGTGATATCAAACATCTTATCAAATACTGCGGGAAGACCAACAGAACAATTCAAATCTGAACTGAATGCACCTACAAGATTATAACCTTGAGGGGCAGATACGATGCTCATTTTTACTTCATTAATGTTCATTGTTTTCTCCTTTTTTATTATTAAAATATTAAATGGTTGTATTCATTATAATGATTTCGTCTATTGATGTCAATACCTTTAATATTTTATTTTTACTTTATTTAAATTCCAGACCTGGATTTTTCCATCGATAGTTTCAACACATAGCAGATCACCATCGACATCAATTACTTCACCAGTTATCCCACCATTTGAAACTCTATCACCAATTTTTATCTTAGACTTATTTTTACTGTGTTTCTTAAATTTAAGATTTCCATGGCGATCAGTATCAATTATTGATTTGTCTCTGAAATCTCTCTGTGAAGGAAGTTGATTTAATCCATTAGTTCTACTATCAGTAATAATATCATCCATATAATCTCCGTAATCATCAAACACTTCTTTATCTATCTCTCTCATTTCACCTTATTCCTCAAATAATACTGAAAATATCCTCTAATAAACATTCCAGTATAACGATTGTCCGGCATAAAGATAAACGGCATATCAAATTCATGCCAGAAACTATGAACTGTACCATAGTAACTTTTTGCAGAATACTCTGACCTATAATTACCATTAATCATATCCGCATATGTAGCATTCTCAATCACTAATATCTTATTTGGAGGAGCAAGTGCAAGTTCCTTTTTTATACGATCACGTTCTTTTGTTACGTTCCCCGCAAGTTCTTCAAGACTACCCTTTCGTTCGATCATAATTTCTTTGGAAAAATATAAATCTCTTGGTATCCCAAGTTCTTCATTCTTCGGCACGAAACAACTGTAATCTCCAAATTTAAGCGTAGATCTTACCCAGGGTATTCCTTTACTGTCGAAGTATGAGGTTATATGTTCATTCTTCTGCTCTCTTGTATCGCAGATAATAGTGACACTCTTAAGTAATTCATCTAGTTCTTTCTACGTATATTTATAATTCTCTAACATTTATTCAATCCTTTCTTTCCCATTCAGGATCTGACGGCAGCTTCCTACCATATCTCCAATGATCTGAGGGCCATTCCATCTCCTGAAGCTCTTTAATATATTTATTCATTGCTTTATTATATTCTTCTAACGAAATTTCGGTAAGTTCATTAATTCCTAGCGAAAAATCTCCATCGCCTGTATAACAAAAGGCTCCGAAATCTTCAACATCAATTCCATCAAAATCATATTCTCCAAGGAAGTAATCTCCTGGATATGCAATTCTATGAGCATTATATTGAAACCAATAAAACGGATGCTCATAAAATGTTAAAGCAGAGACTCTATATTCGTTACTTCCTCTTTCGGAAATGATTTTATAATACTTTTTCATAGATGGAAACATACCATTCCGTGGCTGCACCTCTTTATAATAACATTTTCCAACATATTCTTTATGACTATTAACAGAATCTCTAACATTTTGATTAGAATCATCACTTTCTTTTTTTCTTAATGCTGATAAAATATCCAATACTTCATCTTGAGACATATTATAAATTCGCTCAATAAATTCATCTACAACCATTATTAATCTCCTATGTTAAGTTTCGTATAATACTTAATATCCTCTGGAACATCAATATCGCAAGTATAATCATTAATTACGGTATAGTTTTTATAATCAATTGTGTTCAACTCAGTACCTTTAATGACTTGCCATAATTCCCATGCAATAGGATGCCGCTTAAATAATTTCTCATTTTCGTATCTTTTCAGATCGCGAATTGCATTCCAGAAGTGTTGTAGGTTAACAACCTTAAATCCAAACGGTTCTGCATATTCTTTTGGATAATCTTTTGCAAACGGCGGTGCCGATGCAAAAAATGCAATGTCATTTGTCTGCGTATTAACTATTGTTCTGATTGCAGCTTTTGAAAATACTACATCTCCCAACAGATAACAGACAGGTTCATCAGTTGGATAAAAAGCATTACACCATGTTCCGTCATCTTTTTCATAATCATAAACAACCCATTCATTTATGTGCCGGAGAACAGGAACGCCGAATGTGTTAAAGTGATTATTATTTGCACTAATCGCAATATCTTCCACGCCACATTCTCTCAACAATCTAATGGTTCTAGCAATAATGGGTTCTCCATTAATTTCAGTTAATTGGCGTGGCTTTGACCACTTTTTGTAGTCTCCACCACACATAATAATATATTTCATTTCGTTGTTCACCTCTGCTGTCATTTATAAATTACAAATCGAATAGTCATTAAGCCACCAATCAAAAACTCCAGGGACATTTTCCCATTCACCAGAAGCATTTTTTCGTTTCTTCGGTTCAGGCTCACAATCTTTCATATAAATTATATCACCATTACTAAGAGGAAGATCTGCCCAAGATACCTTAATTTTTTTATCTCTAGGATTTTTCTTTTTATGGATCTTCATCTCTGACACTTTACGATTATTCAAGCAAAATGCTTCGAATTTTGGTGACCAATCAGTGTTTAATTTTGTGACAACAACTATACGTTTATCAAATTCCTCATTAGAATATTCGATATACCCAAGAATTTCTTGCTGATATGCAAGTATGTCTTTGAGCGGATATTCCTCATCTGGAATTTTAGAAACAATTTCTT
>Ga0326511_10002847_pt1 | contig 13954 bp, 10 predicted proteins | sample 0_2496_0518_D_FD_203701 | JGI IMG/M metagenome (GOLD analysis project Ga0326511, IMG submission 203701) | Bovine rumen microbial communities from UC Davis, California, United States - 0_2496_0518 | ecosystem: Host-associated > Mammals > Digestive system > Stomach > Rumen | place: USA... | reverse complement strand
TCTCGGGCATCACGCTCTTAGGAGCAAATTGCTTGTTTAGTGGTTTCATTGTAATTAATGTTTTGTAGATTTGTTTTTCAATTGCGGTACAAAAGTACGACTTATTTTCCATTCCACCAAGGAAAAATGGAAAATAAAAACGTTAACGTTTGCGAAACAGCTCGCCGAGGCTGCCGAAGTCCTTCTTCAGGATGAGTCCGATGCCTTGTGTGTTCAGACTGGAACGCGTGAAGTAGCGGTCGTTCGTCTGGTTGTAGACCTTCAGGGCGATGTTGCCGTTGGGGTAGAGCAGGTAGCGGATGTCGAAGTCGCCGATGAACGACTGCGTGGCCTGGGCGGCATTGTCGCGGTAGCCGAACTGGCCGTTGATGAGCAGGCGGTTGTTCAGCATACGGCCGTTGACGATACCCTCGTATTCCGCATTGTTCCAGCCCTCGGTGCCGGTCGAGATGTTGGCACCGAAGTTCCAGTCGTCGTTCTTGATGACCGACGACAGGACGTTGTTCAGCTGGCTCGACAGCGTGCCGGAGAGCAGCGACTGCATGGCCAGCGACGTCTGGTCCTGCGACGACTGCTCGTTGTTCACGCCCTGCTGGTAGAAGCGGCCGACGGTGAGCAGGTAGAGCACCTGCTGGTTCATCTCCTGTTCGCCGTTGATGACGGAGCGCACCATCTGCTGCTCGTCGGTGTTCACCGTAGGCATGTCCAAGTCGAAGTCCACGCGTGGCTGGTTCGGCTGTCCGGTGATGTTCATCAGGCAGTTGACGCGGATGGTGTTCTGCGAGAAAGAGTTGCCGATGGCAAGGTCCGAGAGCGACACGCCCTGAACGGGGTAGGCTGCCTGCAGCTGAAGGGCGGCGTCGTAGGGATCGCCGCCGAAGACGATCGTGCCTCCCGGGTTGAACGTGAAGTTCTTCTTGATGATGTTCTGGATGGTGATGCCGTAGGTGCCGTGGTCGACGGTGTAGGTGCCGAACATCTGGAACGTCCCTTTATTATAATAGGTGGCGCGGAGGACGCCAGAGCCGTTGAGGGTGATGTAGTCGCCCGTCGACGCGTCCATCAGCAGCCGCATCGTGGCATCGGGGTTGGCGTAGATATTGAAGTTCAGGTAGATGTCGGTGCGCGACGACGGCGGTTCGGGGGCGTGGCCTTTGTCTGAGCCATTCTCCTGTTCTCCCGTACCGTCGTGTCCCCGGCTTCGCCACGTGATGAACTCCTGGTTGGAGATGGCGTCGGGCGAGGCGACGTTATAGGTGAACAGCGAACCGCGCAGCGGGGTGACGTCGCAGTCGATGGTGACACGGCCCGGGCGACCTTGTATGGTGACGTCGCCAGCGGCAAAGACGGTGCCGTAGAACGTGTTCTCGCCGAAGTCCTTCACGTCGTAGCCCTGCAACAGGTCGGTATGGACGGCGAGGTCGAAGGTCAGGTTCGTCAGGTGCTCGTGGTGGATGCCGCCGCTGAGCAGTCCGACGTTGTTGTATCTGTCGTAGATGGGAATGTCCTGGAGGAGGATGTCGTCGGGAACCAGCCGTACGGTGTCGTGCCGAAGGGTGTACGTCGTGCCCAGCGGGGTGACGGTAGCCTGTCCGTCGACGACGAGCTGGCCCGTCAGCTGCATCGTCGACAGCGGACCGTGCAGACGAACGTCGCCCTGCGCATGACCGCTGATGTTGCTGAGGAACGAGCTGGTGAACGACTTCAGGAAGTCGATGTGTGTGCCGCGGGCACCGATGGCGAGGTCTATATGGCTGCGCTCCGGCGACACGTAGCCGCGGATGATGGTCTGGGCGTCGTCGCCGTCGTTGGCCACGGCGTCGATGTCTACCTGCTTCAGCTGGTGGTTCCAGTCGACGTTGGCGCTGAGCGTACCCATGCGGCCCGCCTCGAAGGTGAAGTGGTCGACGGTGAGGTCGGCGTGCATCGACGGGTCGTTGTTGACCGACGCGATGACGGCACGCCCCGTCGCCTTGCCGGTGAAGTCGACGGCGTGGAAGTTGACTAGGTCGAGGATATAGGCTACCTCCATCTGGTTAAGGTCGACCGTCAGGGCATCGTCGGCGTCGGAGCCGGCCCTGCCGTTGACAATGATATGCTGGTCGCCGTTCTTCACGGTGAAGCTATTGATGTCGAGGCCCTTCGGGTTGTAGACCATGTCCGATGCCTCAACGTGCCACAACTCCCCGCCAAGGTAGATGGGCGACGGGGTGATGGTGACATGGGCCTCGGCCTCGTTGCGGAGGTTGCGGTAGAGGTGTGTCACCGCATCGAGCCGTCCTTTCATCTGCTTCTCCACTTTGTGGTTGTCCCATGACAAGGCCGTCGTCAGGTTGTTGTTCGCGGCATTGGCCTGGAGCTGCAGCGACATGGGGAGCCCGAGGTCGTCGATCTTGGTGAGCGAGACGTTGGCGAACATCGTGTCGTTAGGCGTGGTGATGCTGACGTTGAAGTCCTTGTAGTCGACGTCGTTATAGACGAAGTAGGGCACGACGGCATCGACATGCAGCTGCCTGGTGCCGTCGTTGATGGTGGCCGTCAGGTCGAGCGGGTCGTTCAGCTGGAGGCTGACGCCTGTCAGCTTCTCGAGCCAGCTGGTCTCTGCCACCGTCAGATGGAGCGTGAAGTTGTTGTTGACGCTGTTGGTCAGACGGGGCAGCCCGGGCAGGGTGGGGAGCTTCGAACCAACGATATTGGCGGTGCTCTGCGGCAGCGTGGCGAAGTCGAACTGTCCTTTCAGCGTAGCGTGAGCCATATCGCTGTACATCTTGACAATGTGGAGGTTATCCTCGTAGCCGGACTCTATGCGCAAGAAGCTCAAATGGAAGTCTTTCTCAGGCAGATGGAGGTCTGAGAGGCTGACGGTGCCCGTGAAGTCTTTCAGCGATGTGGCGTTGACATCCGCTTCCAGACGGGTGCGAATACGGTCGTCGTTAATCGTCAGCCATCCGTTGAGATGGTTGTCGGCGTATTGTCCGTCGAGACTGATCTGCTGATAGTCGTGGCCGTCGAAGGTGAGGGTGGGGATGCTGCCCGACGCCATGAGGCTGGCCAGCTTGTTGCCGTTGAGCTTGCCGGCCACCTCGAGGTCGGCTGCCAGCGTTCCCAGGCGGTCGTTATCCAACAGCTGCCCCATGGCGATGCCGTCGGTCTTCAGATGTCCGGCGAAGACACGGTTTTCGGTCCATCTGACGTCGCTCTTCACACCGCCGGCGTCCGTCCAGATGTCGGTGTCGGCGGTCAGCGTGCCTTCGCTGTCGCCACTCAGGGTGCCTGTCATCTGGATGTCACCCAGCCGCATGACGGCGTCGGGTAGGGTGATGGCGTTTTTGCCGATGAAGTCGAGCGTCTCGTTGCTGACATAAAACTGGTTGACGACGGCGTTCCATTCCGGATGTCTCCCGTGTCCCTGATGGTAATAGCCTTGCGCAGACAACGCCAAATCGCCTTTGTCGGAGGCGAGACTCAGCTGCGGGATGTTGATGCTCTTGGGGGTTCCGAAGAACGTTGTCGACAGGGAAATGCAGTGCTGGTAATTCTTTAGCCAAGGTACGAAACATCTTAATTCAGAAGGTGTTACCGTAGTATTTGAAATGACACCGTTGAACTGTAGTGTCTCTTTCAGACGGTCGCGTTGATAGGTGGCCACGATGCTGTCGGCGTGGAGTGTGGACTCTGACAGCTGCAGGTTAAAATCGTGCAGCGAGGCGGCGCTGTTGTTGGCAATCAGTTGGAAGGCTGTGCGCTGGATGTTCAACCCCGACTGCTCGCTGAAGGCCAGACGCTTCACCTTGACGTTCAGCGAGTCATCGGTAAGTGCCTTGAGGATGATGTGGGCGCTGATATTCTTGACATGGAGGTGTGAGGGATTGAAGCGTCCTGGCGTTGGCGCTACGTCCCATTGGTCATAGCTGATGCTGGAGTGGCGCATGATGAACGAGTTGATGCGGAGGTCCAGCGGCTTGTGCTGTGTCGTGTCTTTCGATGCCAGCGAGTCGAGGACAAACTGGAAGTTGGGTGCCGACAGCGAGTCGTTCCTGTAGAACGAGGCGTTCACGCCGAAGATCTGTGCCGACGAGATGGCGATCTTCCCTTGTGCCAGCGGTGTCAGCTCCACCTTTGCCGACAGGCGGTTGGCGCGTACCATCTCCTGCTTCTGCTGGTCGTAGATCAGGATATCGTCGATGATGACGCGGTTGAGCAGTCCGAGGTTGATCTTCCCGACGCTGACCGTTGTGCCCAGTTTCTCCTTCAGCGCTCCTGCCACCATGTTGCCCAAGAATCGTTGTACTGCGGGGACCTCGATACCTACCAAAACCAAGACGTACAGACCCATCAGAGTCCATACCGTCCAGTTGATAATACGCTTCAGTTTGTTCACTTGGTTGTCAGTTCGAGATAGCAAAATCTTTTCTGCTATTTTCTTTGGTGATGCAAAATTACGATAATTTCTTGTGAAAAGTGCATTTTTCGAGGTAAAAATCAACAATAATCCATATTTTTTTAGTATTTTTGCACGCGATTAACGCGTTAATTTAATCAAACATTTATATAAATGGCAAATGTAATCAAGTTAAGTAAGGGCTTGGACATTCATCTTCAGGGCAAAGCCGAGGAGAAACTCGTGCAACTGAAATCGAACGGCCAGTATGCGCTGGTGCCCGACGATTTCGAGGGCGTGACTCCAAAGGTTGTTGTCAAGGAGGGTGACACTGTCAAGGCCGGGGATGCCTTGTTCGTCAACAAGCAGTATCCCGAAGTGAAGTTTGCTTCGCCCGTCAGCGGAACAGTCCGTGAGGTGGTGCGTGGTGAGCGTCGTAAGGTGCTCTGCGTCAGGGTTGAAGCCGACAAGGAGCAGCAGTATACGGACTTTGGCAAGAAAGATGTGTCAAAGATGAACGGCCAGCAGGTGATTGACGCGCTGCTGGAAGCCGGCATCTTCGGATACATCAATCAGCTGCCTTATGCCGTGTCAACGAATCCTTCTGTTCTGCCTAAGGCAATTTTCGTTTCCGCCTTGCGTGACAAACCCCTCGCCGCCGACTTCGAGTACGAGGTGCAGGGTCAGGAGCTGGAGTTCCAGACAGGTCTCACCGCACTCTCGAAGATTGCCAAGACGTATCTTGGCATCGGCGTCGATTCCCGACTCGAGGAGATGAAGGACGTCGAGGTGACCGTCTTCGCAGGAAAGTGTCCCGCCGGTAACGTTGGTGTTCATGTCAACCACCTGGATCCTGTCAACAAGGGTGAGGTGGTATGGACGATCGGCGATCCGACGGTAGTGCTCTTCATCGGCCGTCTGTTCAGCACGGGCAAGGTGGACCTGAGGCGTCTCGTGGCTCTCTGTGGAAGCGAGGTGAAGGTGCCCGCCTATGTTGATATGCTCGTCGGTGAGGAACTTTCCACGCTGCTGTCTAACAGCTACGATGCCGACCATCATGTGCGTATCATCAATGGTAACGTGCTCACCGGCCGTCCCACGACGAAGGAGGGCTTCCTTGGTGCTCACACCTCTGAGATTACCGTCATCCCCGAGGGCGACAATGCCGACGAGATGCTGGGTTGGATTCTGCCGCGCTTCAAGCAGTTCTCCGTGAACCGCAGCTACTTCTCCTGGCTCTGTGGTAAGAAGAACTACGCGCTTGATGCCCGTGTGAAGGGTGGCGAGCGCCACATGATTATGAGTGGCGAGTACGACAAGGTGCTGCCGATGGACATCTACGGTGAATACCTCATCAAGGCCATCATTTCCGGCGACATCGACCGCCAGGAGGCGCTGGGTATCTACGAGGTGGCCCCCGAGGACTTCGCCCTGGCCGAGTTCGTGGACTCTTCGAAACTTGAGTTGCAGCGCATCGTTCGTGAAGGTCTCAACATTTTAAGGAAAGAAAACGCGTGAGAAGTTGAAAAATTGAGAAGTTGAAAAATTGAGAAGTTGAAACAATGAAATAGTTTTTCACCTTTTCACCTTTTCACCTTTTAAACTTTTAAGTTATGAGTTTTTTAAGGAATTATTTGAATAAGATCAAGCCGAACTTCGAGGAGGGTGGCAAGCTTCATGCCTTCCGCTCGGTGTTCGACGGCTTTGAGACCTTCCTCTACGTGCCTAACGACACGGCGAAGGCTGGTGGCGTGAACATTCACGATGCCATCGACTCGAAGCGCATTATGAGTATGGTGGTGATCGCCCTGATGCCCGCCATGCTGTTTGGTATGTATAACATCGGCTACCAGAACTATGCCGCTGCCGGCACACTCGCCACGGCATCGTTCTGCGAGATCTTCATCTACGGCTTCCTCGCCGTTCTGCCGAAGATTCTGGTGAGCTATATCGTTGGTCTGGGCATCGAGTTTGCCTGGGCACAGTGGAAGGGTGAGGAAATCCAGGAGGGTTACCTCGTGTCGGGTATCATCATTCCGCTGATTATTCCTATCGGCTGCCCGCTGTGGATGCTGGCGCTGGCCTGCGCCTTCTCGGTGATCTTCTGTAAGGAGATTTTCGGTGGCACGGGTATGAACATCTTCAACCCCGCCGTGGCTGCTCGTATGTTCCTGTTCTTCGCCTATCCGTCGAAGATGACGGGCGACACCGTCTGGGTGGCTCAGGACAGCATCTTCGGGCTGGGTAACGACCTGGCTGACGGCTTTACCGCTGCCACACCGCTCGGTCAGCTGGCACAGAACATCACCCCCGATGCCTCTATCCTCGACATGGCCCTTGGCTTTATCCCCGGTTCCATCGGTGAGACCTCGCTGGTAGCTATCGCCATCGGCGCCGCTATCCTGCTGTGGACGGGCATCGCCTCGTGGCGCACCATGCTGAGCGTCTTCGTCGGTGGTATCGCATTGGCTCTGCTGTTCGAGCAGACTGGTCAGGGCATGACCTGGTGGCACCACTTCGTGATGGGTGGCTTCGCCTTCGGTGCCGTCTTTATGGCTACCGACCCTGTGACCTCGTGCCGCACCACTACCGGCCAGTACATCTACGGCTTCCTGATTGGTGCTATGGCTATCATCATCCGCGTGCTTAACGCCGGTTATCCTGAGGGTATGATGCTTGCCATCTTCTTTGGTAATATGTTTGCTCCGACGATTGACCACTTCATCGTTGAGCGCAATATCTCGAAACGCCAGAAAAGATTGAAGAATTAAAAAATTGAAGTTATGGCTAAGTTAAATACAAATAGTAACGCGTACATTATTATATATAGCGCGATACTCGTGGTCATCGTGGCCTTCCTGCTGGCGTTCGTCTATCAGGCTCTGAAGCCTATGCAGGATGCTAACGTGGCGCTCGACGTGAAGAAACAGATTCTCTATTCGCTGAATATCCGCGACCTGGACGGTTCGGCTGCTGAGGCTAAGTATGCCGAGGTGGTGAAGAACGAGCAGGAGCAGGATGGACAGAAGATCTATGCTTGTCAGATTGATGGCAAGGATATCCAGGTCGTTAGCCTGAAGGGTATGGGCCTTTGGGGCGGCATCAGCGGCTATCTGGCTATCGATCCTGTGGGCAAAGTCTATGGTGCTTACTTCAACCACGAGGGTGAGACCGCCGGTCTGGGTGCTGAGATCAAGGACTCTCAGGCTTGGCAGGAGAAGTTCATTGGCAAGCAGATTTGGGACGAGAACGGCAACGTGGTACTCTCTGTCGTCAAGAAGGTTGATGACCCCGCTACTCAGGTTGACTGCGTAACTGGTGCTACCCTGACTTCGAATGGCGTAGACGCCATGCTGAAGGACGGTCTCAAGAATCTGCAGAATAAATAGTCAATTGTAAATTGTCAAATTGTAAATTACTATGGCATTATTCAGTAAACAAAATAAGGAGGTCTTCACCAACCCGTTGAACCTCGACCATCCCATTCTCGGACAGGTACTCGGTATCTGCTCGGCGCTGGCTGTGACCTCGCAGTTGAAGCCCGCCATCGTGATGGGTCTCGCTGTGACGGTCATCACCGCCTTTGCGAATGTGATTATCTCAATCATCCGCAACACCATTCCTAACCGCATCCGTATCGTGGTGCAACTGGTGGTGGTGGCTGCGCTGGTGACTATCGTTAGCCAGATCCTGAAGGCTTTCGCCTACGACGTCAGCGTTCAGCTCTCTGTGTATGTCGGTCTGATTATCACCAACTGTATCCTGATGGGCCGCCTCGAGGCGTTTGCCATGCAGAACAAGCCCTGGCCGTCGTTCCTCGACGGTGTGGGCAACGGTCTGGGCTACGCCATGATCCTGGTCATCGTGGGTGCCGTCCGTGAGCTGCTTGGCCGTGGTTCGCTGCTTGGCTTCCAGCTCATTCCCGATGCCTGCTACGACTTCGGCTATGTGAACAACGGTATGATGACGATGCCTGCTATGGCGCTCATCCTCGTTGGCTGTGTGATTTGGGTTCATCGTGCCTTTTTTTACAAAGGTTGAAAAATTGAAAAGATGAAAAGTTGAAAAAAGATTAGAATGGAAACAAAGAGTGTCATAGAGCATCTTAGCATTAAATTTGCATTACGCATTGTCAAACTTTATAAATATCTGACAGACGAAAAGAAAGAGTTTGTGATGTCTAAGCAAGTTTATCGCAGTGGAACCAGTATTGGTGCGAACATTGCTGAGAGTAAAGGTGCACAAAGTGACGCTGACTTTGTTAGCAAGTTGAGCATTGCGCTGAAAGAGGCTTTTGAAACTCAATATTGGCTGATGCTTCTTCATGAGTCTGAAATCATAGGTGATACAGAGTATGATTCTATCGGAAATGACGTTAATGTTATCATAGGAACACTTACGAAAATCATCAAAAAGCGGAAGGGGCTTGACTAATCTCTTTTTAAACTTTTCAATTTTTAAACTTTTAAACTTCTAAATTATGGAACATATAATTTCATTACTGTTTCGGTCGATTTTCGTCGACAATATGATCTTCGCCTTCTTCCTCGGCATGTGCTCTTACTTGGCTGTGTCGAAGACCGTGAAGACTTCGCTGGGACTCGGTCTCGCCGTGACCTTCGTGCTCACCGTGACCGTTCCCGTAAACTATCTGTTGCAGACCAAGGTGCTGGGCCCCGACTGCCTCGTCGAGGGTGTCGACCTCAGCTACCTGTCGTTCATCCTCTTCATCGCCGTGATTGCCGGTATGGTGCAGTTGGTCGAGATGACGGTCGAGAAGTACTCGCCGTCGCTCTATGCTGCGCTGGGTATCTTCCTGCCGCTGATTGCCGTGAACTGTGCTATCATGGGTGCCTCGCTGTTCATGCAGCAGCGCATCCTCATGGACCCCTCTAACTCGCAGGCCATCACCTCTGTTTGGGATGCCATCATCTATGGCTTCGGCTCTGGTATCGGTTGGGCCCTGGCCATCGTGGCTATGGGTGCCATCCGCGAGAAGATGCAGTACTCGGACGTGCCCAAGCCCCTGCAGGGCCTCGGCATCGTGTTTATCACCGTGGGCCTTATGGCTATGGCAATGATGTGTTTTAGTGGACTAAACATTTAAAGGTTGAAAAGTTGAAAAATTGAAAAAGAAAATTGAAAAGTAGATAGTTTTTTCACCTTTTAAACTTTTTATCTTTTAAACTTTTGAATTATGGCACAGTTTATAGCATATAGCATTGGAGTATTCCTCATTGTCATACTCCTCTTGGTGATTATCCTGTTGGTGGCAAAGAAGTACCTGAGCCCCAGCGGTAATGTGAATATTACAGTGAACGGCGACAAGGTGCTGAACGTACCGCAGGGCAACAACCTGATGGCAACGCTCAACCAGAACGGCATCTTCCTGCCCTCAGCCTGCGGCGGTAAGGCCAGCTGCGGACAGTGTAAGGTGCAGGTGCTCGAGGGTGGTGGCGAGATTCTCGATTCTGAGAAGCCGCACTTCACTCGTAAGCAGATTAAGGACCATTGGCGTCTCGGCTGCCAGTGCAAGGTGAAGGGCGACCTGAAGATCCATGTCGATGAGTCGATCCTCGGCGTCAAGGAGTACGAGTGTACCGTTATCAGTAACAAGAACGTGGCTACCTTCATCAAGGAGTTCAAGGTGCAGCTGCCTGCTGGCGAGCACATGGACTTCCTGCCTGGATCGTATGCACAGATTAAGATTCCTAAGTTCGACTGCATCGACTACGATAAGGACTTCGACAAGTCGTTGATTGGCGACGAGTATCTGCCCAGCTGGGAGAAGTTTGGACTGTTCCCGTTGAAGTGTAAGAACCCCGAGGACACCATCCGTGCCTACTCGATGGCCAACTATCCTGCCGAGGGCGACGTCTTCATGCTGACCGTCCGTATCGCTACGCCGCCGTTCAAGCCCGACCGCAGTGGCTTCATGGACGTGAACCCAGGTATCGCCTCGTCGTACATCTTCTCGCTGAAACCCGGCGACAAGGTGATCATGAGCGGTCCTTTCGGCGACTTCCACCCGCACTTCGACTCGAAGAAGGAGATGATCTGGGTCGGTGGTGGTGCCGGTATGGCTCCGCTGCGTGCACAGATTATGCACATGACCAAGACGCTGCACACCAAGGACCGCGAGATGCACTACTTCTACGGTGCCCGCGCGCTGAACGAGGTGTTCTACCTCGAGGACTTCCTGGGCTTGGAGAAGGAGTACCCCAACTTCCACTTCCACCTCGCCTTGGACCGTCCCGATCCCGCAGCCGACGCCGCTGGCGTGAAGTACACCCCGGGCTTCGTCCATCAGGTGATGCTGAACACCTACCTGAAGGACCACGAGGCTCCCGAGGATATCGAGTACTACATGTGCGGCCCCGGCCCGATGTCGAAGGCCGTCGTCTCGATGCTCGACTCCCTCGGCGTCGATCCCGAGTCGATTATGTACGACAACTTCGGAGGATAAGACATAACAATAGACTAGCTTAATATGGAAGAAGGACGAAGAATACGTATTCGTTGTGTCAACAACGGACAAACGATGGACGTGCTCATGGGCAGCACGTTGGAAGAGATCTATGAGGCAACTGGACTACAGTTGCCTCATGGCCCGATTGTGGCCAAGGTGAACAACAAGGTCGAAGGTATGCACTTCCGTGTGTACACGGCCAAGGACGTGGAGTTCCTCGACATCACGTCCTCCAGCGGTCTGCGTTCCTACACGCGTTCGGTGTTCTTCGTCCTTTGCAAGGCTGTTCACGACCTCTACGAGAAGAGCACCGTCTCCATCGACATCCCCGTTTCCAACGGTTACTTTGTGAACATCAACATTGAGCGTCCCGTGACGCTCGACGATGCCGGCCGCATCCGCAAGCGTATGCAGGAAATCATCAATGCCGCCATCCCCATCCATCGCCATGAGCGTACCACCGAGGAGGCCATCAGGATGTTCGGGGAGCTCGGCTCAATGTCGAAGGTGAAGCTGCTGAAGAGCACCGGCCGCCTGTATACAACCTATTACGACATCGACGGCTACCTCGACTACTATTACGGTGCGCTGCTCACCAACACGTCGCAGATCTACCTCTTCGGACTGGAGAAGTACTTCGACGGCCTGCTGCTGCGTATCCCGTCGAAGGACACCCCCGACGAGCTGGGCGAGATGACCCATCAGGACAAGATGTTCGGCATCTTCAAGGAGTACCACCAGTGGCAGGATATCCTCGGACTGCGCACCCTCGGCGATTTCAACGAGATTACGGAGAAAGGCTATGCCTCGCAGCTCATCCAGGTGAGCGAGGCTCTGCAGGAGAAGAAGATAGCGCTGATAGCCGACGAGGTGGCCCGCCGCTGCAATGCCACCCGTCTGCCGTCCCACCTGCTGCCCCTGCGCATGGTGCTTATCGCTGGTCCTTCGAGCAGTGGCAAGACGACGACCTGCAAGCGACTCTCCGTGCAGCTTGCTGCCAACGGCATCAAGCCTGTCCCAGTGTCGCTCGACGACTATTTCGTGGACCGAGACAAGACGCCGCGACAGCCCAATGGCGACTACGACTTCGAGCACCTGCACGCCCTGAACCTCGACCTCCTGAACGAGCAGATGAACGCCCTGTTCAACGGCGAGGAGGTGGAGTTGCCGCGCTACAACTTCCAGGCTGGTAAGAGCGAGATGAGCGGTCGCCGACTGCGGCTGCACGACGACGAGATACTCGTCGTTGAGGGCATCCACGCCCTGAACCCCGAGCTGATGGCGCAGGTGCCGCAGAGTCAGATATACCGTGTCTATGCCTCGGCCCTGACGACGCTGCTGCTCGACAACCACAACTACATCCCCACGACCGACAACCGCCTGCTGCGTCGCATCATCCGCGACTACAAGTACCGTGGCGTGTCGGCCGTCGAGACCATCCGCCGCTGGCCTTCGGTGCGTGCCGGCGAGAACAAGTGGATCTTCCCGTTCCAGGAGAATGCCGACGCCATGTTCAACTCCGCCACGCTCTTCGAGTTGGCGGTCATCAAGGCACAGGCAGAACCGCTGCTGGAGCAGGTACCCGAGAACGCACCGGAATACAGCGAGGCCTACCGCCTCAGGAAGTTCCTGAGCTACATCAAGCCCATTCCCGCCGACCAGATTCCTCCGACGTCTCTGGTGCGCGAGTTCCTGGGTGGCAGCTCGTTTACCTATTAACTGTTGACAGTTGATAGTTGACCATTTATGATTGCAAGAAACAAGAAACGCAGATGGCACTGCCTGTCGGGCCAGGAACCTACCGAGCTCGACAAGCAGGTCATGTACTGGGAGAACAAGGGCAAGCTTGTGCCCACACGCGACCTGATAAAAACGCCCGAACAGATTGAGGGCATCCGTCGCGCCGGTGTCGTGAACACCGGTGTGCTCGACGAGGTGGCCAAGAACATCCGCGCCGGAATGTCGACGCTGGAGATTGACGAAATCTGCCGCCGCTACTGCGACGAGCACAACGCCATCCCCGCCTGTCTGAACTACGACGTTGGCGACGGCGAGACGCCGCCGTTCCCCATGAGTGTCTGCACGAGTATCAACGAGGTGGTCTGCCACGGCGTGCCCAAGGCTGAGGACATCCTCGAGGAGGGCGACATCATCAATGTCGACTTCACCACCATCGTCGACGGTTATTATGCCGATGCCTCGCGAATGTTCATCATCGGCAAGACCACGCCCGAGAAGGAACAGCTGGTGCGCGTCGCCAAGGAGTGTCTGGAGATAGGCATGGAGGCCGCTAAGCCCTTCGGCTTCGTCGGTGACATCGGTCACGCCATTGAGAAACATTGCAAGAAGTTCGGCTACGGCATCGTCCGCGACCTGGCCGGCCACGGCGTGGGCAACGCCTTCCACGAAGATCCTGAGGTGAATCACTACGGCCATCGCGGCACGGGTATGCTGCTCGTCCCCGGCATGGTGTTCACTATTGAGCCGATGATCAACATGGGCACGTGGCGCGTCTTCATCGATGCCGACGACCCCTATGGCTGGGAGGTCATCACCGAGGACGAGAAGCCCAGTGCCCAGTGGGAGCACACCCTCCTGATGACCGACCACGGCGTCGAGGTGCTCACGTACTGACGCAAAACGAGACAATATTAAAAAGCGACTATAAACAATAATCATTAATATACAATCCAGAAAGCTAAATTTATTTGCTTCCTGGCCATGATGATTATGGCGGTTGGAAGTATCTAGTAGTCTAACGGATAATTAACCCGCTTATCCCGCTTATCTCGCAGTACCGCCATTGCGAGATAAGCGGGATAGTTGTGAGATATAGTGGGATAGCTGTGAGATAGTGCTGGTTCGGGTGCGGGATAAACGGGCGCAGGTGTAGGATCATTGTGAGATAAGCGGGATAAGCGGGTTGTTTCTGGTTTATGCAACTATAATATGTGCGTATACGTACGCGCGCACGTATATGATAGCGAAAGGGAAAATTATCCTACCTATCCTACCTATCCTACACCCAGAGCAATGCTTCGCTCGACCTCTGGTCGATTTGCTTGCAAAGAATGCATAATGCTCAATGCATAATGTTATACCCG
>Ga0326511_10002846_pt1 | contig 13956 bp, 6 predicted proteins | sample 0_2496_0518_D_FD_203701 | JGI IMG/M metagenome (GOLD analysis project Ga0326511, IMG submission 203701) | Bovine rumen microbial communities from UC Davis, California, United States - 0_2496_0518 | ecosystem: Host-associated > Mammals > Digestive system > Stomach > Rumen | place: USA: California... | reverse complement strand
GTCGAGCTTCCATAGAGTATTCTGCAACTTCAACAAAAGAAAGTATTCCGTATTCAGTAAAACCTGGTCACAAGAGATTATGGGGAGATGATTGTGAGGCAAACGATGGAGATATTGCACGACATGTCGTATTCACAGGTAATCATCCCACATGCTATACTGTACTTCGTTTCAAAAAAGATGCCGCTTCATCTGAATATGAAATGGATGAGCAACTTGTATTTTCTCTAGGTGTAGTTCTAAAACGTGCCTTAGCAAAAAGTGAAGGAATCGATGAAGGGGAAATTGATTTTGGCATTAAACAAGAGATCAATGCTTGGGTTCTATTTATATATGACACAGCAAAAGGTGGATGCGGATATTCGCTGAAACTGATGAATCCCGTCCTTTGTCAGGAAATATTTGACATCGCCAGAAAAGACCTTGAAGAGACAAATTGTAACTGTCACGTTGATGGTGGTGCTTGTGCGAGATGTCTTGTAGATAGAAACAACTACAGATATTCACATCTTTTGTCTAAAGCTAAAGTAATGGATTGGCTTAACAGACAAAAGGACAAAGCCCTTGACGTACCCAGCTCAATCAAGGCTGTTAGTCCGTCTGCCAAGGTTGTTTATCAATCTCTAAAGGATATTTTCAAACAGGCCAATAACGATTCTGAAGTAAAGAAGCTCACTTTGTGTGTATCAGATGAATCTGATGACTATGCCATCAGTGACTGGTCAAGTGTTCGCTCGGAAATGGGCAAACTCATTAATAATGCCCTAGTGAATGGCAAGAAAATATCACTTGTCGTTGAGTACCATCCAGAACTACATACATCACTCTCAGGCAAATTACCTTTCATAAATCTAAAGGATAAATTTCCGGATTGTGATGTGCAACTAGTTAAAGACATGGGCGGTTTGAAAACTGCAATAATAGTTGAAACATCAAACAAGACAAGAAGATATTTCACTAATAAGGAGGCAGTTCTATCATTCTCCAATAACTGGGGAAAGAATTGCAGTCATGTATTTGTTGATTCTTCTTTGCCTACATTTGTAAGTCAAGATGAACCGACCTACACAGTTTCACCTTCACAGATTGTCCGTGAAGGTATAACTCATGCGACAACATTTCAGATAAAGAATTATTTTTCTACTGCCATTGCACCATATGTACTGAAAAAGGATGATATTGACATTCTTTCTGATATCCTCAGAGGAAAACATGTGGATATATCATTTAGTGACATGTATGTAAACAGCGCATTAGCAAGTCTTATGCTGGTTTATCTTATTGATGAGATGCGCAATTTATTCGGCTTTTCTATAGATAATATCACTTTGCAATTAGATTCGCCAAAGCGTAAATGTGTCAATGAACGATTTAATGACTGGACTCCTATTAGCATGAATTTCTCATCTAAGGAGGAAGCTGACAAATATACAGACCAACTTTTCCTTGATATTTTTGGAATCGACCCAGAACATTCTTTCAATGATGCAGATCATCACAGATGGTTAAGAATAAACACCGAGGATGGCGCACTTGTTGAAATACGTCCTGATCATGGTATAAGTGGTGGCTATAGGTCTGATAGTAAATATATGAATCTCGATACTCTCAGTGGGTCAGTCAGTGTTGTACGTAATAATGAAGATGTACTGTACTATGTTATAATTAAGAAAAGTAGCTCATGTTGACAGAAGAACAAAAAGCAGTTCATTCGGAATATAGAAAGTATCTGCGCATTGTTGAAGGCATAAAAGGAAATATGCTGAATACATTGGTCAATGCGACAGAGAAATCACTTCCGACATTGATTAGGGAACACGTGCGTCAGGACTTTAACTGCATATATGATGACAAGTATTCCATCGAAGAATTACTGTCGTTTTCTGCAAAACTGAAATCAGATGACGAGATATTGGCTGGACATTCAGGCTATATTTCATCGAAAGCAATTGAAGCATACATTCGTTTCTATGCAAATAAAATAGGAATCGATCTTTCTTCTATACAAATGCCAGATAATAATCCAGGTGAAAACGCCGGAACTGACGAGGAAGAACGCCAAATGGTTGAAGGTAGATTGACAGAGGCGAAGATTCTTCGTCGTCAACGAAATCGTGCTGCACGACAAAAATGTTTAGAGGACTCTGGATATACCTGTTATGTATGTGGATTTAACTTTGAGAAAGCATATGGAGAAATTGGAAAGAACTTCCTTGAAGTGCATCATACAAAGCCATTGGCTACATATGATGATGAACATCCAATTCCTCAATCAGAGTTATGTGCGCTTTGCTCCAATTGCCATTCAATGGTACACAGAAAGCGAGAAGTAATGGATGTTGATGAATTAAAAAGACTATTTGAATCAAACAATCAGAATAAATAGATGGGTTATTCAAACCACATAATATTAGATTGAACATATTGCAAAAGAAATACAAATGCGTTTACATGAAGCAATAAGAAACTTGAACATCGGCTTAGACACAGCTGCAGAATTTCTGGCCTCAAAAGGAATGCCTCTTGAAGACAGAAATCTCAATGTACGTTTAAGAGACATGCAATGTTCTTTGCTTTATAGAGAGTTTGGCTATAAACCGCAAGCTAAACAATTACGTAGCTCTGTTGCGCATGAGAAGCCTGAAGTTCAGGCAGTGTTGAATGAAATCCATCAGAGGCATAGTAAGCCAACCAAGAAGCAAGCTACAATAGAGACCAAAGCCGATAAAAAGGCTAAAAGGAAACTTCTTATCGAACAAGAACTCAAACAAATTGTTGGGCAGAAAGTTAAAATAAAGGTCAAAGGGTTTGCAAGCAAAGTACTTTACACAAAGGGCTATGGCAACTTGTTTATCGAAGGACGAGTACATTTATCAGATGTTTATTATAATGGCATAGAATTAAGTACCTATTGTGCAGAGGGCTTATTGAAGACATGCAGTGGAAAGAAAGAATTTACTGTTTTAGAACCACGTGTCGAGGTTACAGGAAGCAAAAATGGTACATATGCCCGACTTAGATATGAAGTCTGCCCTGAACAGTCATGGCAGAAACAATTCGACAAGTTAGTGCCAGGAAAAGAGATCAAAGGCTATGTTATTGATGTTACCAGAGAACAATATATTGTAAAATGTTCTCTACATGAAGGCTATTTTATTTGGGGAGCCGTTGATAAAAATGAGTACTTTGATGATTACGAAATCACGAATGCTATAACCGTATGCATTAAGCATATAGGTTCAAACCTCTTTGCCCCAATCATTTTCCAAAGCAATCTCAAAGAAAAAGAACCATTCTTAGAGGATGTCAATTGGGAGACTGAAACAAACAATGACGATAAGAAAGACTCTTCAAACGATGATAACGACTTTATCAGATGGAGAGAATCTCAAAAAAAAGAACTTGATCTTCAAAGAGAACTTTTGCAAGCTGCACCTTATAACTATAATAAAGAAGATAGAGCAGCTAGTAATTCTACTGACGGACTAAAAACACATGAAGCAGAGTATAACTCCCAAGATGAAATAAAATCAATAAGATGTGAGGCGACATTCTTTGACGATTATGAGGTAAAGGGCCATTCTTTGGATGAATACTTGTATAAAAACGAGTCTATCTCGTTCAATAAATACCTGTCAATTTCAGGTTCAATTGTATTACGATATAAGTTACTAATCGCTCTGGCAGATCTAGTAAGTGCATATCATAACGCGAATCTGGTTCTGGGGAATATGAATCCAGCCAATTTTGAAGTTGTTTCTGATGAACCAATAGTAGTCAGAATGCAAGATGATAGTAGTGCCAGTTATAAAACGAATATGATGCATATGCAGGAAAGTTTTCCTTATATAGCTCCAGAAGTAAGGCATCACCTATCCCCCATTACACCAATGAGCGAATGCTATTCGTTTGCATCTTTTGTATATCAGATGCTAACTGGTAAAGAATTTTCGCTCACAAATGATTATAGTGATACAATTTATGTTGCTTCTTCTGTTCGTGATATATTATTTCAGTCCCTTAGCAATGACCCTATGCAGCGTCCAAAGATGAATAATTGGCGTGACTCACTTAGAAATGGACTAGATGAATTGATGTATTGTTCTCAATGTAATCAATGGCATGTTCTTAATTCTTCAGGGACTTGCACTACATGCAAGAATAAAAGCAATTTATTAATCTGTCTAAAGGTTGGTTATTATGGAGATGCGGAAATATACAATTATAGACAAAATACTATAGAGAAAAAACCTACACTGATTGGAAAAGCAAAAGGAAATGTGATTATCACAGAAAATACATCTAAGATATTATATGGTTATCACTTTGGTGTCTTATCAAAGAAAGACCAGCCAATTGCTGTAATAACTATTACTCAGTGTAATAGCAATAAAGATATTACACTTCATATCATACCAATGTCTGGGACTGCATTTACTCTACTGGATGATAATTATACACCTATAGATGAAGCTTTTGAAGATGCAACAGATATTGATATTAACGGTGAAGAACTATACAGTACAATGTTTTTGGTTGAATCCGAAACATTTAACAATAAAATATTGAAATTATGCCACATATAAAGGACCTATTCATTCGATTTGAGGAAGCTGCATACAGCCACACTTATACAGTTTCTCCCAGTGAACATATTGAGATAGATGAACCAATAGTGGTTTATCTCTTGAAATATGAAGAAAAGAGTCCGCTATTTGAGATCAACGAGAAGCCAATTCGTCTTCATTCAAATGAGGTGATTGATATCGAGCCGTGTGATTTGCCAAAGATTAACTATCTATATTTACTTTCTCCTGGAGAGAAAGGGAAGTTTATGCTTTCATGTTTGCCTATTCGTGAGTGTCAGCCTTTTGAGAATGACTTTTCTATCGCTTTTGGGGACGAATTGGTCAACAGGAACATGGGGAGAAGTATGGATAAATTGGAATCATATCTATATGAGAATCTTGTATTTGACGGAGGAAAATATTCATTCTTGTTTTTACAAGAATACACAAATGGCCCTCAATGGCAAATTCTTGGGCTCGAAATGGTCGCTCATGGAGAACGCAAAGGCGAAAAGGATATCGTAAATAGAACAGCAAAAGCATACAAATCATCAAAATTCAGGTTTCCCAATGACATCTACAACTTCTCTGCTCTTTCTGTCAGATGTTACAAGAAAGTGATTTTCAAGAATGAATCGCAGATAAAGATTAGTCTTGACAGACTTTCAAAACTGGATCAGAAAGGGCAATCTCTGCTGAAGCTATGGGAAACCTACGCTCAAATAGAAGTAGATAGAGCCACGAAGATTGCAAAAGAATTAGGTTCTATAAAATTCAAGAAGATACGCAGTTTAGTTGACAGACAAGTGGAAGTTGAACTGCAGGTAAATCCAGAGAGCGAAAGCATTTTAATAGATTTGGCTCGTACTGGTGCATTGTTTGAAGTTACTTTAGATGAAAGTAAACTACTATTTAAACTTGTAAGATACTCTTCTCACAATAAAAAAGGTACTTTTGAAGATGAATTGTTTAAGATGCCAGATGATGGTATTATGAACTTGTCTCCCATTGGTGACTTAGTTGTAAAGAAAAGAAGAGACAATGCACTCAGTAAATTACGAGAGCAGACTTCTCCACTTTTGGCTTTCTTGTGGGAGGCTATGGAAGACAAACCAACTATGCAAACCGGAAAAGCAGGCAAGTTGCTTATATCCGATGCGACAAGAGAGTTTGTAAAGAAACAGTTTGGCATCAATAAATTAACCCAGGATCAAGAGAATGCTATTAATCTGGCACTTCAAACACCAGATATTATTGCAATCCAAGGGCCTCCGGGAACTGGAAAAACGACTGTGGTTTCAGCTATATGCCATCGCTTGGTAGAGTTTGCAGAAAAAGAAAAAGGCGATAAATCAAGTAAGCCCAAACTCATCCTTGCATCTGCTTTCCAAAATGACACCGTTGAGCACATTGCATCCAAAATCTATACAGAGGGGCTACCTACTGTTAAACTGGGCAAAACGACTCAGACAATGAATGCCACACGTCAATTTATAGATAAATTAGAAAAGAGCATTGAGGCAGAATTGGAAAGATTAAGTCCTGATGGTATTAAATATACCGTTTCAGAACGCTTAAAAGATATCTATAATGTATATATCAGTGAAGGTAGTTTAAGTGATACTTGTAACAAGATTACTCACTTGCTCAATGAATGCGTGTTTGATAAAGAGTTGGCACAACAATGGATTCATATGATTGAACCCAAGAATCAATTGGATAGAAAAACCATTAGAACCATTGACAAACTTCAAAAGATAAGTACAGACATACAGGAATATCAAGATATAGAGTCATGCCATATAGCAGCTGCTAAATTGGACAAATATTGCCATGATGAACTGACTGAAGAGGAGAATATCATTATGGACGATATGAATGGTAAAGAATTACCAACCAATAGTACCGTTTTTGGATTCTTTGACATTCGTGACAGGCTTATTGATAAACTTGGTGGCAATGATATTCAGAAATTAACAGAAGAGCATTTGAAAGACTGGTTACTTCAGGCTATTAAGAAAGGGAAAGAATATGATATGAAGACCATAACTGAGCGAAAACAGGTTTATTATTGGTCAGTTCTGGATGAGTTAAAAGATTCACTTCTAGGAAATACAAGATACATAGAAAACGCAATTCGTAATTACGGCGTAAGCGTTGCTGCAACCAATCAAGTTTCCGCGCGTTTATCCCTTGAGTTAGGTAATGACAGGGCACGTAATGTGATATTGGAAGAGGCTGCTCGTTCTAATCCCCTTGACCTGATTATTCCAATGACAAAAGCTACAGAAAGAATCATTTTGCTGGGCGACCAGATGCAGCTTCCTCACTTGTTGGAGCAAGATATTGCAGATGAAGTTGTAGATTCAATGGAAGGAGAAGCATCTGTTGTTGAAGAAAAACAAGAATTGTTAAAGAAATCCCTATTTGGCATCATCTTTGACAATCTTAAAGGTGTCGTACCACAACGTTGCATCATGCTAACAAAGCAATTTAGAATGCACCCTGCCATAGGTAGCTTTATAAGTAACACGTACTATGAAGGAAAACTTGAAAACGGAGTTACAGCCAAAGACAGAGCGCATAATCTTCCTGAACCATGGAAGAATAAAGCAATTGCCTTTGTGGATGTTGATGGTGTGGCCATGGGATATGAGGAAAGAGGGCAAAGTAAGTCGCGCAAAGCAGAAGTCAACAAAATAATGGATATTTTGAATGATATTCTAGAGCGTGATAAAAAACTCTCAGTAGGTGTGATAACATTCTATTCCAAACAAGTTCGTGAACTAATGAAAGCAGGAATCAAGAAAGGCTATACACAAATTGATAGAGAAGGTAATTATGTAATTAGTCCTTTATACGCTACAACTTCAGATGGTAGAGAAAGATTAAGAATCGGTTCTGTAGACTCATTCCAGGGTAAGGAATTTGACGTGGTAATTCTTAGCACGGTACGTTCAAATAATGTTGATCGGAAAGAAGGGAATGAAAAAAGAATATTCGGATTCCTTATGTTGGAGAATCGTCTAAATGTAGCTTTCTCTCGTGCAATAAGACTCTTAATTACTGTAGGTGATGGCAGCATGTTTAATGATGAATTTGCCATGCGTCATGTAAAAGGACTTTATGAACTTTATTCACATCAAACAAAATTGCAATATGGAGTTCTTATCAAATAAAATAATTTGTTCCCAAACGAAACCTACTGAGAAAAGTTTCCTCATTGGCATCCCTATGTATATGTATAGGGTACAAAGCCAAGGATTCACATCCGAGTTGAACTTTTTTCAGGAGATCGTATTGAAATTCAAAAGACAACCTGACACATCTTGTTCTGCAATATCAGATATGACGGGGCTGGATATAAAACTATTGGAACGTGTTGAAGGCGAGTTAATCAGGAAAAATCTATTATCGGAGTACGGATCAATTACTCAATATGGTATAGAGCTTCTTGATAACAAAAGTCATATTATTATTGATAAGGAAACGCAACGAATGGGTTATGTATTTCAATACTTAACTCAAACGAATTACTATCCTTATTATATACCTACTATCCGTGAAGCAGAATTAATTGATGAAGAAGGTTCATTAATTGCCATAGACTTGGAGAATTCAAACTCTGTGGAAAATTTATACAAAATAAATCTGCAACAACAGCAAATAAGAGGCAATGCACCTTCTGATATTGAAGTATGTCATTTGATAGAGAACACTAAGCACAATCAAGATTATGTAGAAGACAGCGAGTCCCTTGATGGACTCTCCAAACTGCTTTCTATTAGATTTGTACCAAGTAGTTCACCAATACCTGTGCTGGTTTGCGCATATATTTACCTTCCTATGGTAAACGAAGAAGAAGGTATCTATAGCTCAGAATGGAAGGTTACAAATCCTTTTGCGGATGGAGATAGTGAAGAGTTGGAGTTGTATCTAAAATCTCTCAATCTTCCTAGTTTGAAAAAAAAGATCCTTAATGAGTTCAGAGAGGCCGACACTGATATAAACAGAAAATATGCTGAAGTTGACGCTATGTTAGAATCCGAAACTTCTGACGAGATAAAACTCCAATTGGGATATGGTTTCGAAAAGTTGGACGAACAATTAAAAGAGCAAGTAAAGAATACTATCAGTGCATTTATTCGTTTGCAACACATAAACAATTTCGACTATCAGATGCCTTTATTTGGTGGTATGCAAAAAACTATAGAAACCATATTGGCGAATGATTATCATTCACGAACATTGGCATTTAATCGCCTAAAAGATGTGCTAAAAGAGTATCTTGCTCCTAATGACATGAGCAGACAAGTTAATCAATTAACAAGGGGGCAATATATTTCCAATTTTTATAAACTGCAAAAGGCATCAAGGGGAGCACTTTTAAGAAAATCAATGCTTTCCCAATTTGCTGCAATGCTTCTAACAAGACAATTTGATAGCAATGCACCTATATATAATGTCTTCAGACAACATATACAATTTATTATCAACCTGAGCATCCTCAGAAATGATAAAAGTCACGGAGGTAGCGAACAAGAGATTCCACTTTCTGAAGCAGAGAAAGACATTAACAGTCTTTATAATTCGTATATTCAAATAGTTAAATCATATATATCGATTATATAATTATGGGTAAGTCAAATAAAAAGAATGTTTCTAAGCAACAGAAGATGATAGTAAAGGATATTACGCCTGAACTTATAGCAAGTCAATCTTCTGAAGTAGAGAATATTGAGAATACATTACTGGAGGCCAGTGATGACACCATACTGGAGGAAGCAGAACTGAGTAGTGCTGAGAAAAAGCAGGTTGACGAGATAATGGCTTCTAATGATGCTGAAAAATATCTGGAACGTTTGTTGAGCATACACAAGATGCTTCTTGCTGCTAAGAAGAAGTATGAGGATTTGCAATTGAATGCTAAAAATGCAGCAGAAAGTGCCGAGAAAGAAATCTCTCAAAGAAAAGCAGACCTAAAAAAGAGTGAATCCGAATTAGAACAGGAAAAGAAAGAGATTGCAAAACAGAAGCAAGACATCCAGCGTAGAGAAGTTGCCATGAGTGACAAACTCTACACGGAAGTTATTCTGAACCTTCTTAATAGTTTTAAAGAGACAGAAGAGAACGTTACCAAAGCAACAGCAGAACGCATAAAAGAACTAACTGATCAACAGCAAGAATTGCTAAAGAAACACCTTCAACAGCTTGGTGTTGAAGAGAATCTATCTGAACGTGAAGCTATACTGGAAGCAGATAAGTTGGCTCTTCAGAAAGATAAAGAGCAATTCGAGAAGCACAAAACTCGTGAAACAAACAGATTGAACCTCAAAGAATCAGAAATTAGAGAAGATGTTGAAGATGAATTTGAGGAGAAAATAGACGAACTAGAAAAGGAGAACAAGCAACTAACTATAGACAATACACGTCTTAAAAAGGAGAACGACAAATACAATTTCACAATCAATGAATTGTGGAGTCTGGCGGGAACTCTTTCTCCTGAAGAGATACTGAAGAAATTACGCACTTCAGAAGAGGAAGTTATTCGCTTGAAAAACGAACTTGAAAGTCGTCCAACGATAAATGATTATCAACAGAAAAAAGAATCGGTTGATATTCTAACATCAAAAGTTGAAGAATTACAAGAAATGGTCAATGAAGAAGAATTGGCAAAACTGCGTGAAAAGTTATCTAACGAGAACTATTACATTCAGGAAATCAACCAATTCCATTCTAAGATTGACACGCTCAATGCTAATTTGGAACACAAGGACTCGCTTATTGAGCAACTTCAGGGGGTTATTAGTCAGTTGAGAGGTGAAGATGGGAAACAGAAAAAAGCATTTGAGTTTGCTCAGTTCATAGATGAGTCAGATAACTTCAAAGAGACTTTGAGAAGCAACCAACAATTGAACAACTACGGATTAAAACAGATGGTTCAATATCTCCAGTCATACATGTTTACAAATGAAAATTACTCATACGATACTAAGACTATCCGTATATTTATAGCAGGGATCAACATGTCTCCATTGACAATCTTGCAGGGTATTAGCGGTACAGGTAAAACAAGTCTTCCTCGCGAAATAGCGAAAGCAATGGTTGCGGGTTCAGCTAAGTACCAGGATTTTGAATATGGTATGCCCAATGCCCCATATCGCATATGTGCTATTCAATCAGGATGGAGAGACAGGATGGACTTGGTAGGTTATTTTAACCATTTCGACAAGAAATACCAAGAAACAGACTTTTTCAAAGCTCTGTATATGGCATCATTGCCAAAATATAGTAATACTCTATTCTTCATCATATTGGATGAGATGAATCTTTCTCATCCAGAACATTATTTTGCTGACTTTCTTTCGCTCCTTGAACAGGATGAAAAGGACAGATATGTCAATATTGATGCTCCATCTGAATTCTTGCCAAGTCTGATAACGAGAAATGGTAAGATGAAGGTCCCTTCTAATGTAAGATTCATTGGTACTGCTAACCATGATGAAACGACACTCGGATTTGCACCCAAAACCTGTGACCGTTCAAATTTGATGGACATCAAAAGGGCAAGGAATACTGATATAAAAACAATCAGTGACAAGCTGACCATCCCTTATGACTGGTTAGAAAAACAGTTTAGAAATGCTGAGGACAAATACAGTCAAGAGTTTAGCAAATTCGTTGATTTCTTGTCTAAACCAGAGGTTGATGAAATGTTTGCAAGAGTTGGTATTGGCATTGGTAAGCGACTTGAAAGTCAAGCATTCAGATTTATATCAGCTTACATAGCTACAGGACCAGAAGAAAAAAAGAAAAGCTTAGCTGAAGCTGCAGATCACCTTATAGCTACCCGTTTGCTTAGAGGTATAGAGAACAGATTAGAACTGAAATCATCAACATTGAAGGAGTTAAAGGAAAGTCTTTATTTCTACTTTAACGAAAGCTTTGAAGAAGAGCCCAAGGACTCCTTGGCATTACTTGATATTGCTATAAATAGACAATGATATTTGATCGTATATATAACACTCTGGTGGACGAAAAGAAATTGTCCAGTACAATCAATCTTGGTAGATATATAATCACAGAGACAAATGAGGAACTTTGTGAAGATAATCTACCAACCGATTGTGATTCAACTATAAACGATGCTTTTCTTGGTGACACATACGCTACCACTCATAAAATCTTACGCAGACTGACACAAGAAGTAGCAGGTCTCGTTCCATGTAAAGAACATCTTCCATCTCCCATCATAAGGGACGTCTGCACAGAGATTAAATTAACATTATTCGAGGAACATCTTTATGAGAATATCCATCATATTAAAGCCGCTTATGATAAGCCACATTCTAAACTAAATAGAATTGAGGAGAAAGTTAATGTATCCAAAGCCAAACGAATAACTCCCAGAAGTTATCAGTATTTAGGTGCTCACACGGAGGACTGGCAGCAATATAGCATTGTTTCCTTTAGGCCAGAGAGAATCTTAACTGAAGAGTTAAGTATGGATTATGACATCTATGAAAATAGATTATTGGTAGCCTTTGTTCAACGAACACTGGCCTATCTTAGAGGACGATTAAAATCTGTTGAAGATGCTAAAGAGTTTATCAAAGAATACAAGAACAGTTTGATCAATTATCAAAAAGGTCTTACTGGAGATTCTTACTGGTACGCTAAACCAGAAAGAAATCTTCAATTATATGGTAGAGAATATCACGATCAAAACTATATTACAGAAAAATCTGATGATGACGAAAATCAATCTGATTTAACATATAAGAAATTGCGTCGTTTGATGAATGAGTGTGTAATAATGTTGGGTAAGAATTTAACCCAAGAAGTCAATTCAAGAACAATAGATTCCATTACCTATCATGACACAAATGTCTTGCTTGGTCATCCTCATTACAAATATCTAAAATCATTATGGTCTGAATTAAATTCAGAGATTCAAGAGTATTCAATTAATCGATTACATACTGAACATCAAGATACTTTAAGGGGACTCACTTCATATGCTAATGCACTGATAAAATATATCGTGGTAAAATATTTCCACTATGACATACATGAAGAATCTGAATGTCAATGGTCTGCTGTTTTTAAGGAGAACCATTATTCTGCCTTTCCTTCTATAACTCTTACAAGAGAGGATGGAGTATTAAAACTTTGCATTGGCACCCATAAAGTAAGGATAATAACTATTGTTGGAGAATTGAAAGAAAAAAACATTCCCAAGGATTGTCTAATTCTTCAATACAATTTGAGACATTATCAAGAAATAACATCAAATAAGCCGGATTGTATTATAAATGTAAATTTGAAGGACGTTAATTCTGTCGAAAGAATTGCTATGTACATGCGAGCAATACTTATTGGCTTACATGTCAAGAATATAAAGCAAAAGAAAGATTCTCCTCAATCCATGATATTCTTACACCCAGAGTCACCAGTAAAGACTTATAACGGAGATATAAACTATTTAATGATGAATGATTATTTTGTATTGAAAATAAACGAAGGTGAAAATTCTGCTATTTTCAGTAATTCTAACCCTAAATTAAAACATCTCTCATTCAACGATTGGGGGATGGACAACATATTTATCTCTAATTATCGAACATTCTAAACAAACATTATATGTTAGGAGCTATTATAGGGGACATAGTAGGTAGCTGTTGGGAATTTAATCCCACGAATGATTACAATTTTGAACTGTTTTCAGACAAAAACAGCTTTACGGATGATACTATCTGTACTGTAGCTGTGGCTGATGCTCTTTTACATGGTTCTGATGACTATGGCAAGTTCATCCACGAATGGTGCCGACGTTATCCACATCCAATGGGAGGCTATGGCGGTCGTTTTGCAAAATGGGTAATGAGTAACAATCCCCAGCCATATGGAAGTTACGGTAATGGCTCTGCCATGAGAGTAAGCCCAATTGGATGGTGGTTTGGTCATCCCCACGATTTATATGCAGAAGCAGAGAAAGCTGCAGCATGTACTCATAACCATGAAGAAGGAATACTTGGAGCACAAGCAGTAGCTTTTGCCATCCTTGATGCCAGAGAACTGAGAGAAGGTTTGCATGGAAAGCCTATGACAGAAGAATACTTGCTGAAATATGGTCTGGATCATGGAATAGGTCTTTATGAGGAGTTTCCACAAAATTTCAAGATAGACCTTGAACAATACAGGAATAAATTTGATGAAACTTGTCAAGGCACAGTACCAGTAGCACTTTGGATTGCCCTTCATAGCAAGAGTTTTGAGGATGCAATTCGTCAAGCAGTGAGCCTTGGGGCTGATGCCGATACGCTGGGTGCCATTGTCGGTAGCATAGCTGAACCCTTATGGGGCATTCCTGAATGGATGAAGGAGA
>Ga0326511_10002845_pt1 | contig 13959 bp, 9 predicted proteins | sample 0_2496_0518_D_FD_203701 | JGI IMG/M metagenome (GOLD analysis project Ga0326511, IMG submission 203701) | Bovine rumen microbial communities from UC Davis, California, United States - 0_2496_0518 | ecosystem: Host-associated > Mammals > Digestive system > Stomach > Rumen | place: USA: California... | reverse complement strand
GGAAAGTATAGCTTTAGTGGTATCGTCAGCAACACGAAAAGCGGCTGCAAACATTGAACCAACCATGTTGATACTGCTTATAAGCACATTGGTATTGAACTTAATGTTTTCTTGGGCTTCTTTAGTATCCATGGTTACACTAAGCTCTCTACTTGACTGACGGATTTCTTTCTGCATCACGTCAAATTCATTAGCTATCGTAGCTAATCTATTAGCATATTCTTCACCATGCCGTTCAAGCCATTCGCTGGATCTGATAACAAATGCATCATTGAGTTCTTGCAGTTCATCTGCACGATGTTTATACAACATCTCAACAAGCTGTCTGGATTTCATATACTTAACATTACCATTGGCATCCAATTCAATATCGTCCCCAAATAATCCACCCTCTGTTTTAGGGTCGAATTTATGGTCATACATATAGTTGCCTTCATAAGCTTTATGAATCTGGGATTTAATGTAAGAGATTTCTCCAGCTGTATTATCAATAACCTCAGTCAAGCCAGTATAGGACATTAACAGCGTCTTACCAGGAACACCATCAGCTTCCATCAGGGATGTCCAGCTTTCTTTAGACGGACGGTGTTTCTTGATAAATGCAATAACTGCTATTTTAGCCTTATTAAACAGACCTTTGAGTTTAGTCCAGAAATTTTTAAGTGCTGAGGTGATCATACCAATAATCTTCAGCAGGAAATCTTTGATCCGTTTCCAAAGGTCAGTGAAAAAGCCTTCAGATACAATAGCCATTTCGGATTTGTAAGCTTCATCATTACCATCAGCATTAGTATATGCTTCAAGCTGTACTTTCTGGTAGTTAACTAAAACGGCAGAACATTCAGCCGCTGCCATCATACAATCCATCATATCGATATTCTGATAGCTTTCTTCAGTAACTGTTGGTTCAGTACCAACAGGTTTAAAGTCTATATCAAATTTAGACATAATTACACCTCGCATAATCATAGGTTAAAATTACTGTAATGTCAATAGCGGTATTTAAAATGACATTACAGTAATTATTATGCATAATAATTGTATCCCATGATGAAAGGAATGTGTTTATTCATGAATGAATACAGTGCTATTTTCCTTGAAGCCTTCAACAATTATGACCCATTTGACGCATGGTGTGAATCTACTGTGATGAGCATCTATGCCCGTATGAATGGTGATGCATATATTGCTGAAGAGTCTTTCAGTGAGAAAGTCAAAAATGGTTTTGACAAGGTCTGTGAAACCATCAGCAACTGGATCGGTAAAGTTAAGGAATTCCTTAAGACTATCAAGAAATGGATCGTTGATCATGCTAAATTACTGTGGGCTAAGCTTAATGGTAAAAAGGAAGTTCAAAACGTAGCCGATCCTAAAGACCTGGAAGAGGCATCTAACAAGCTGAGTGAAGCTGCCAAAGTTGTTCAGATGGCTGCTCAGCAGCCTGAAACTGAACACAAGGCTGAAGAATCTATTAAAGCTGCAACAGCTGCAGTAAAGCAAGTATTTGCTAAGAAACAGACTGTACAGATGGATGCTAACGCAGCCGTTAAACGTATTGATAACGCTAACAAAACTGCTGAAAAAGCTCTTGATGTTGTCAATCAGGTTCGTAAGGTCGTCCGTAATAGCAAAAGCAATTGGATCCGTGGCAACGCATCTATACTTATAAAACAGGCTGCGGGTATTGTTAAGAAAGTACAGAGAGATATTAATAAAATTATCGGTAACGAAGCTAAAGCAGCTACCGCCGATTATGAAGATCTGATGGGTGGAAATGACGAAGACGACTTCGAAGGTGTTCCTGTCTAATATATAATAAAATAATGGTAATGTGAAATTAATCACATTACCATTATTAATTGTAAACTTATTTTGCTTCAGCGGTTTCGCCTTTAGCGCATTTATTAATAGCTGCACGCAGTTCCATGATTGTGGACTGCGCAACAAGAACAGTCTGAGACATCATAGCAGCAGACTTATTAGCAGCGTATATTATAAAGTTTGCAATAAGATTGTATGAAAAACCGATAGATTGAATAGCGCTGCAGTTTTTTATATAATTATTGAGTATCTTAATATTATCAAGGGTACTAAAGTTAAGTTTTTCAAGGGTTTTACGAATGTCTTTGTTATCCTGAAGAATCTTGATTAACTCTTCACCCTTCCATTCACGTTCTTTTTTCTCACCAAGTAAACCAGCTTTAATTACACTCGGGAAGTTATTTTGATCACCTACGAGAATATGAGCAGAAGTGATCCAGTTGGATTTGAGATGTTTAACGTATTCTTCAAATTCATCATGGCTATCTACAATCGCTGCTTTAAGTTCATCGCTTGCAGTGGCTTTTTTACCCTTGGCAAGTATTTCATCGAGACCTTTCTTGGCAATATCAAATAATTTCTTGCCCTGGTCATTTACTGTACGTACGCGTTTAAATACCTCTGCAAAGTCATGAGACTCAATCTTAACAGAGCCAAGTTTCTTATCCTTGTATTTTTCCAAGAATTTATCGGTTGATTCAATCTTAGATACAATCCAGTTAACAAACCGCTGGAACAGTTCTTTGATCTTATTCCAAATACTCTGTAACGCGCTCTTAACGCGTTCTAAAATACCTTTCTTGGCCTTCTCGTTAATTTTGTTGTCAGCAGCCGATTTAGCATCATCTTTACCAGATTCTGTAAATTCAGCGTCTTCAACATTGCCGGATGCAACATTGTTTTTAGCATCAGAAAAGCTATCACTAGACATTTCTAAGCTGGCTTCATATGATTCAAGAATGCTATGGTTAACTTCGAAAGTCAACATAGCACATTCCATGTTGATCTCTTGAGCAAGACCAACTACGTCATCACTGGTAACAGAAGACATGTCTTCCATGAGTTCTTCCATTACCTCAGGATTTTTCTTAATGTATAACATAATTTGACTGTCATCCTTTCTTTGCGCAAAGAAGTATGCTTATCCCAGTGTATGGGATTAATATAATGTAAAAAATGAACTGGTCTAATATAGACCAGTTCATTAATTCATATAGCAAGATATTACAGGGTGCTCAGGAACATTTCAAACAGATTAGCGGATTCAGTAGCGCCGCCTTTCTTTTCTTCCTTCGGAGCAGTGCCGCCAGTAGCTGCACGAACAGCTTTAGCACGGGCATTGATCCAAGCCAGATAGATAGAAACGTAAGCATTGACACGAGTGTTGTACAGGCTCATGCGTTTGTTAACTACAGAAGCCATCAGAGTCATATCGCGGCTATCAATATCTTTTCTGGAATTGATAACCTTTTCAGCATCTTTGATTTTAGCCAAAATCAGGTTACGAGCCGTGGTAATAACTTTTACGCATTTGCTGATGGAGCTCTGTTTCAAATCAGTCAGAACGCCTTTAGCACCGCCGCTGAAATTCCTAACAGCAATTTCTTCAGGTTCTTTGTCGCCAAGAACATATTTAACCAGATCGGCTTTATTAGGTAACTTCAGTTCAGACATCGGTTTGTCATATTTCAAACCGTTGCGCATCCATTCGTCCAGCATCTTTTCAGCTTTTTCAACTTCGGGATTGCCTTCCAGGGTGCTGCACAGGGTCGTGAAGTCATCCAACAGTTCTTTGTTTACTTTAACCTTCGCATCATCATAGAAGTTTTTAACCTTCATCAGGGATGCAAATTTAGCAGCAACACGAGCGCCTAAGATCTTAACATAGTTAACAGCTTTGGAGAAAATACGAACGATGGCGTTCTTGATTTTGATCAGGAACTGTTTGAAGCGTTCGCCAAATTTCTTAACGCTGTCTTTGAAACTTTCGGTTACCATCTGTTTTTCATATGCGCTGTCAGCTTTTACAAATGCTTCAGTGCAAGCAATGTCAGCCTGGTCGAAAGCGATAGTAGCAGATACTGCTTCTAAGCAAGCATAGTATGCATCTTCAGCATCAGTGGATACCAGAGATTCAAAACCACGTGCTTCCATAATGGAATCAGCTTTGATATCAGCATCAACAGCCAGGGTGATAGCAGCTTCTTCTTCCGGAGTCGGTTTAGCTTCTTCATCGTCACCTTCTTCAGGTTCAGCAGCATCTTCGCCCTCTTTGCATTCTTCTTTGGGTTCTTCTTTCTTGTCGTCGTCTTTTTCTTCGCCTTCGCCTTCAGCTTTGGGGTTGCATTTCGGGCAATCTTCTTTGCCGCAATCACATTCGCCTTTAGCTTCCGGTTCTTTGCCTTCTTCTTCCTCTTCCTTGGCAGCTTTTGCTTTAGCTTCCATGGAGATAATGAAGTTATCATCAAATAAGCTCATTGTATAAGCTCCTTTCTAATTATAATTAGACAGAATTTTTGATACCATGAATGGATCCATCTAGAAAGGTCATCCACCCATGTCTATATGATGTACTAAATTCACACCATATAAATAGCATTAGTCACAACCTTATTAGTGTGGAGATGATTATCATCTTGTTAAATTGCGACTGCATCTATTTAAAAGAAATCCGGTACGTCCTGTCCACCAGTTTGGCTATCATCGTCAGAACTATTGGTGCCAGTAGCATCTGCGGCTTTCATGTCCTTGGCATCTTTATCTGCATCAGCTTTTGCTTTACGAGCAGCCTTGATATCATCGACCTGAATCCTGTCAGAGAGCTTTAACAGTCTAAGTTCCCACTCTTTCTGTTTCTCAATGATCTCTTTTTTCTTCTTTGGATCAAGGTCAGTACGATTTTCTAAGGCTTTACGGTTCATTTCGATATATGCAGCCTGCTGTTCAAGATAATCTGCCAAATCGATACGGGTATAATATACCCAGTAAACAAGGCTACGAATTGCGGTAATAAAGGCCGAAGCAACTGATACACCGAGGTTAATTACATCACCTACGGCATCTAACAGTCCTTCTCTAACTGCCCTGTTCCCGATATTTAATTCATAGCGCATCATCTTGTCAAAGGTACCGTTCTTGCAGAAATGGTTAAACAACGAAAGACCTTCAATGGATAAAGGTGTTGATACATTTTTGCGCTGACTATTACCATTGACAATAGCTGAATCGGCAATCAGTAACGACGTAGTTGCAACACATGATTTCAACAGTGCTGCGTACATCAGTTTACCAAGAGCACTCTCCTTACCTTTGTAACTGAGTTCGAATACTTTGCGTCTTGCCTTGATATTAAGATATGCTTCCTCAACAACCATCGCATTGCGAGATACTTCAGCCGTTGGGTCAACCTTAAGATACTGTAAAGCTCCTAATGTTTCTTCATGGCCTTTATATTTCTCAATGTTACCTTTGGAATCTGCATACTTTGCCAGGTAAGGCATCATATTTTTATCAGTCATTTTCTTGTAGAAATAGTTGCTGATGTTAGCATATACACGGTCTTTAGCACCGGTAGATTCAGACATTACAGCAATTACTTCACGCCTGTCTCTGTAAGAAAGGTTGTGGTCAATAATTTGTCTTACCGGATCATAGAATTCCATAATATATCACCTTAGCTTTCTTACATTTTTCTTACATCACGGAGCATCTCTTTGAATGCCCGTTCTTGATTACTATTTTCACGTTCCAGGGATTTGAATGTATTGAACTGGAACTTGGATTGTCCGTCATACATAATGCGTACAGTTTCATCCGATGAATCCACGCAGATATAACCAAGTAAAAAATATTCCTTCATCAGACTTCTGGCTACAGAAGTATTCAGTAAGTCATATCCATAATTAGCTTTAATGGTATCTGCTTCTTCACGGGTGAATACAAATGTTGCATTAGGAAGTAATCTGTCAGAAGCAACCTTAGACATCTTGGCAGATCTTGCACGCTGTTTCAGTGCATCCCACCAACCAGACTTACTAGCTGCTTTGTTTTTAACTTCCTTCTCAAACAGATCCATACGAAGTACAAAGTCAGTCAAGAATCCAATCTCACCAGATGTCCACTTGATGAACCGGAACAGAGTTCCTTTATATTCACAAGCATCAACCAGGTTAGAAATGAATTCAGTAGACCTTACCAAATGGATAGTGCATTTAATACCAACAATGAAGTTGTATTCAATGTTATTGCCATTTGGTACTTTCTTTACGATGTGTACCTTGATAAAGGTGGGCTGCAACTCATTAGCCTTCTTAACCTCATTGGCCTGGAAGGACGGTACAGTATTATCTGCCTCTAACAGGGTATGTGCATAGGTAACCTTCTTCTCAGGTTCACGCCAGCCCTCCATACTGAGTGTAGTCTGCGCATTTACAATACGTTCAGGTTGGTATAAATCATTGAGTTTGGTCATACAGAAGTCTTCCAGATATGGTTTAAGCTGAGCTTTTAACTCATTAACCATAATAGGAGAAGACGGCTGATATAAATCGCATTCATACACTACACCAGACTTAGAATCATTAAACTCAAAGCTCTCAATGATATCATTGAGAGATCCACGGTCTGTATCAGTAGTGGATTGTCCATCATTCTGATGGAATCTATGCAAATAATCGCTAACATTTCCAGAACCAACATCAGCAAAATCTTGGTTCATGGAGAATACGATATTGGCAAATGAAGCATAAGAGCGTTCACACGCCTTGCTAATCAGTGTAGCGGTTTCATAGCTGATGCTGTCCGATACAATCATCGGGAACTGAAGAATACCTTCAGAAGCTTTCGCCGACAGAGACGAGAAGTTGTTTCTCTTAACGGTATTTTCAATTTTATCCGGATTGAATGCATTGGTCTTGTCAAAAATGAAATCGACTACAGTACCAAAAAAGGATGCCATCAATATTAGCCCCTTTCTATATATTAATTATAGTTATATCAATGTTAAAACGGGTGGTTTATGATATTTCGCACAATTGACTAATATTAAAATAGATACACGAGGTGATGTTTATACCATGCGTATCAAAGCCCAAGTGGTTAATAAAGCACCTATTTATGAAATGGCCAATGGAGCATCCGAATCTATTGGCTCTCTTAAGGCCAATACCTTGATCACACTAGTACAATCCAAAAAGGATGGTGTAGATACATACTACCTGATGGACGAGTATCGTGGGTATATCAAGAAAAAGGCTGTTAAAATCATACGTGATGAAGAGTTCTACTATGCTTCCTCTCTATTGCAAAAGAAGCAAAACCGTGCAACTAATAACAGGTTTAACCTGATGAAAAAATCTATTGCTGCTGATACTAATACACCATCTACTAGACCGTCTAGTAGTGTTAAAGCACCTAGCAGTTCAACTGCCAATACTGGAGCTGGTAATAAGCCGGATAATGGTGATGGATTAGTTAAGCAGTATAACTCTACCAATGTACAGGCAGCACAGTCCCAATCAACTGACAAACCAGCAGGTAAGACATCCTTAGTTGGTGCACTTGCGACTGGAGTCCTTGGTTCAGTAATGGGTAGAAATAATAACCCATTAGTAGCTACAGGTTTAACTATGGCTACATCGGTTATCAGCACTGGTAACTTCAACGCCGTTAATAATATGAACCTTGGTGGTTTGGCTGGTGGATTATTTGGTTCCAAAGTTGGGTCAATGTTTAATGGTGCAACCATTAACAATCTGCTTGATGGGTCATTCTTTACATCTGGCTCATTCATGCAGAATGCTATGTCTATCATCAATAACATACTTGGAACCTTATTCCAGAAATTGGATTATATAGTTGGTTTCAATCTGTCTGGTACATTAGCTAACTACCTTGGTGGATTCAGTTCATATGCCAGAGGTTTAACATATATCAATGGCGCATCTGCTAATAACAGACTGCCTGATATATTAACGCGTGGAGGCGATGCTGATTCAAGAATCAGGGAATACTTCAGGTACAAAGGTACCAATGTTAAAATGGTTGGTAGAGCACCAACTAATTTAGCTGGTGGTGCTATATATGGTCCTATAGACTATAGCACGAGCAGGCCGTCATTATCAGGTGAGAAAAGTGAATACGTTGAAGTCCATCGTAATCTATTCAATAACCTGTATGCTGATTTTGCTAATGACTTAAAAGCAGTCCGGTCATCTGTAAACCTTAACATGGTTAGAAATGACTGGTTTTATAATTTCAACAGATTTAGGTTGATACATCCTGATTCAGTACTGGCAAATAGTAAAGGTTATGTATTCTTTACCCGTCCAGACTTAAATATCGTTTCTTCATCCACTGCTACCAGTGAGATCGGTATGCTCATGTACAACATGGCATCATTCCATGCTGGTATCGTAGCTGGATTGCAATTATCACCCCAGATGTCAAATGCTTCATTTGACAATGGGCATAAATTCATACCATTACTCTGTAACAGATGTACAGGTATAGACATCAATGATGAAACATTGGAGACAAAAGAGATTGGTGATACATATACTGGTTGGAAATTGAATTATGGCACAACAACCATCAAGTCAAAAACTGCCAATACAGTTACCACATCATTCTTTGACGATGAACAGCTGTCGATATACCTGACATTTAAATTATGGGAGGAATATATCAATGGTGTATCCAGAGGTATAATATTACCTAAGGACACATATATCAAGACTAAACAGCTTGATTATGCTATATCCATATATTACTTCCTGTGCGCCGAAGACGGTGAGTCAATTATATTCTGGACTAAATATACTGGTTGTATCCCAACCAATATTCCATCGTCCAATTTCACTGATAGCATTGAATCACCGATTAAACAACCCAAATACTCAATCACATGGCAATACGCCTTTAAAAAGGATTATGACCCGTACTCACTGGCTGAATTCAATGGTCTATCTGATTCTGGGTCTAATGGCCAAGGTGTAAAAATATACGATGAAGAGACCTTCCGTAGTGTTCGTACATTATCAGGGGCTCCATTTGTAGATACTAATACCGGTGGACGATTGTTTAAATTACGTTTTAGGGCTGCTAAAAATTCATTTGAATCGGAGTACAAATAAATCATGGCACAAATGAACCTTAAAGACTTTACAAGTTTATACAAAATCAAGCAATTCTTTGCGGACAAAGTAGCCCCACAGTATTTTGATATCGATACCATTGATACAACAAACGTTGGGTTATTTGGATATGTAACAGAAGCGCTTGGTAATAACGTTGAGGATGCGTTCTTTGCGACAACCATGTTATTTAAGGAGATATTTCCTGTAACCGCGGAGGACCCTGAATCAATTTATCTTATGGCTGCATTGTTCCAGATGGATAACCATTTTGCTACTGCAGCTACTATGGGATTTAACATTTTAATCGCTGAAGATGATGTCATTGAACACGGCACATTTTCCAATGGTTTTTGGACATTAAATGTTGACCGCGATATGGTCATTAACGTTGATGGTATACCTTTCTTGCTGGACTATGATATTACTATCACCAGTGCTAAGACGGATAAAGGGTATACCCACAGTGCAAGATATATTATGGAAGACTCCTTCCATAACTCCATATCTGAAATTAAATCACCTTACATTCCGACACGTGTACACAACCATACTGAAAACGGTAAGCACTACGTGTTGATGACTGTAAATTTACATCAGGTATCTAAGACTACTACCGAAGATACCGTATTGACCAATGATAGAATTAATATAGTTACCAAGGAGTACCCATTCAGTGGGCAATTGGCTAACTTTGAAATTTTCTACCGTAAGTCAGATGCTGATGCATGGGAACAGATGACCAAATTTGTTGCTAACAGCAGCAATGTATCATCCAAACCATGTTACTACTATAAATTCATTGACGAAGGCAAACTGCAGATCAGTTTCAATACTGACGATAGATATTTTATCCCTGCATTTAACTCCCAACTCAGAGTTGAAATGTATACAACTCTCGGTGCTGAAGGTAACTTTACACAGTATACGGGGCAAGAATTAACAGTATCCGCAGTATCCTCCAAGTATGAATCAAACAAGGGCCTTATATTCATTGGCAATGTTCGTAGCGGGTCTGTAGGCGGCTATGACGCAAAGTCTGTTGAGGAATTGAAGATAGATGTTATAAAGGCATTCTCAACTGTCAAGTCCTTTACTACCGCAAGTGACCTCACATTGTACTTCAATAGTCTGAGGCTCAACCGCAATAATGAACTGCTGTTCTTGAAACAGCGGGATGACTCCTTGAAGAGACTATTTTCAGCATTCGTACTGTTCAAGGACAGTGCAAATATAATTATACCGACCAATACTGTTGATATCAGGTTCGATAGTATCGTTGCTGATTCGGCGTATATACAGAGTGGACGGTATGTATTAGATGCTGGTAAATTGTATGAGATAAGAAGTGGATCAAACTATATAGTTCAGCCATGCCGAGATCTGACACTTAAGTCTGACCTTGATGTCTATGAAGGTAAGAAATATATCTACGTTAATCCATTCCTTACTGTATTAAGCTTTAATCCTGCTATGGTTGGCTATTATATCAATACGATAAACGATGTTGTCAGCGTTGATTTCTATGATGTTAATACAGCATCATTCAATCAGTTCGTTGTCAATAACATCATCGTTGAACGTGATGCCTTAGCTGGGGATAAGTCTTATAACTTACTGATCAAACTGTTCCCGACTACAGAACTTCCTGTACCTGCATTTACTGAATTGCAATGGAAGCCTATTGATGAGGAATTCGATCCCGAAGTATATCCAACCGATAAGCGTACATTTGTTAAGGTAGTTGAAGATACTGGTAGGAAATATCTGTACCAGGATAATGACGTTATTAAATGTATATTAAGACTGGATGAAACAGCTGGTTACTTTGTCAATATGAGACTCACTGATTTCGATGATGACAGTTATCATATGACTGCAGAATTAACGACCAATGACTTCATATCGCTGAATAATAGATTAGCTATCACATCCGGTATGAGTAGATTACCCAACGGCAAGAAACAGGTTGGCGATGTTATGGTGCGTTGCTATAATGCTAAAGCAACTATCTATACATTCCTCAAGTATGATGAATCTACAACCGCTGGAGTACATCCATATAGTGTAGTACCTGAGTTTGCTGATGCAACCTGGACTAACACATATACCATTACTAATGACCTCAATTTTGTAATACCTGTATCTGAGATCATATCCACCTTGAAGTACGAGGAGAAAACCGCTCCTACTGTAGATACCATCAAGGATTACTGGTTAACGAATTTCCTCAACATGGATGATATCCATGATCCTGCGGAATTTGACAAATTTGAAGAGTACTTTGACCAATGGCGTATGCTGATGAATGCTGATGATAAACTCAATGGATATGATGAAGAGCTGTTACTCAGTCATGATGAAACAGTCGAGCATCCAACAACTGACTATTATACCAGAATCATTTCAGTGCCTATGGTTAAAGCTAATATAATGAAGACGGTTACAGACTTCAATGATTTCTTAGACAATTTCCGGTCTATGTATTCATACCTTAAGTCTGCTATGGAAAATCTGACTAATAACTTCGATATCGATCTGAAGTTCTTCAATACATTTGGTCCGTCTAGGCATTTCTACTATTACGATAACTATGGTAAGAAAGCTCTTATGGATAAGATCAATATTAAACTCCACTTCGGTGTCAAGTTCAACATCACTAATGGTGTAGAAACAGCTATAGCTGACCTTAAGAACTACATAATCGACTATGTGGAAAGCGATGAAATATCTCTGATAGCTGCACCGTCATTGTATATATCTAATTTAATACAGTCTATCATCAATGATTTTGAATCTGTTGCATACATCACTTTCATAGGATTGAATGACTATAGTGAAAGTGTACAGAAGTTCGAATCCGAAATTACTGACATTAATGTGCTTGAAGGTAGTTTTGCAACCAATGATGTAGTCCCTGAGTACTTAACCATCGACTATATTATCACCAAGACAATCAAAACGCCTCAGGTTATCATCGATGTATTGTGACAATCTGATAATTTACTAGTAATATAATATCCATGAAAGGATGTGCACTACAACATGGAATTTTACACTAACGTTACCAAACGTCAGTATTCCAATGGCAAGGGATTGCCTAACTATGGAGTATATGATGCTAAGGCACGTATACAGACAGCTGAAAAGCTTAAAAAGGCTGAAGCTGAACGTGTTGCTGCAATGACTGAAGCTGCTGAAGCTAAGAAAACCAAGGCAGAGGAAGAAGCAACCCGTTACACGTTGGAAGCTTATAAACGTACTGTAATCAATGAGCTGAGCTCTTACATTCCGTTACTGGTAATGAATGAAGGGTTTACTCGTATTATGCTTGAAGCAATGCCTCATGATGAGGACTACAAGCAGGAACATAAAGCTGCCATTGAAACTGTTAACCGTGTATGGTTACATCATCTTGGTGGGTTTAAGTACCTGAAGGAACAGGCTAAAGCTACTGGATCTTCTTTCCTGCAAAACTGGTATACCTGGGTTAAAGAAGACTCCCAGGCTATCCTGGATGACAAGATTGAAGCAATCCAGAATGCAAGTAGTGAAACCGAAGTAAACAACATCGTTAAATCCGGTATCACGTCTGACCAGGCTGAAAAAATCGATAAAGATATTGATTCTATGGGTCCTGACCAGATTGCTACCATGGTACAGAATAAAGTACTTGATGTTGTCAAAGATGAATCCAAAAAGCAGTCCGAAGATGCTGCATTCCGTGCTGAAATGGCTAACAGAGCTAAAGAGTACGAAGAGCAGAATAATGACAAAGGCGATGCAACTGTAGCTGATGCTGATCAGCCGGAAGCTGCTGAAACTAATGACGATGCTGCTGCTAAAACGTCTGATGATAATGGTGATGGTAAAACAGAACCTACCAATGAAGAGGGCGATAAGGAAGTTAAAGTTGATGCTGAAATGGAAGAACCCAAGACTGAAGCTGCTAAGTTAGCTCGGTACATGATCAATCCAGTTATCCTGCATGAACATTCCTTGCTGTACTCTATGGTTAATTCCATCTACCATGAAATGATCAACTATGTTAAGGAAGATAGTGACACTGCTGTAGTTGGTAATGAACGTATTGCTCCTACACAGATAAAATCGGTCGCTACCTCTCCGTTGGTAATGACCAGCTTCGACGACTTCCTGAATGATTACCAGGATGATATGAAGCACGTTGACAACCTGCGTATTGCCAATAAAGCTGCTATCGCTGGTGATGAAACCCGTATTGACAGTGAAGATGTGCTGGCAGAAGCTCTGACACAGTATACTATGTTAGAAACTGCTATGACCATCAAACTTATCACTCCTACGCCAAAGCAAGTTCGTGAAGCTGCCAAGGCATATATGAAACACTAAAAATAATCCTAGATACAGAATCAATCTGTATCTAGGATTTTCTTACCTAAACGAGTGTTTGCGCTTGAAGAAGATGTATACCCTTGATCTAACCGTTAAAACACTGATTAGCGAGTTGAGCTTCTTCATAGATAGCTCTAAAGCCGCGCCTAGGATTTCATATATAGTTTTTTTAATACCTGTTTCATTTGATTTAAGGTCTACGTAAACCGAATGATCACCATCTACAGTCATGGTATAACCAGATTGATTGCACCATGAATCCAGACTATTAATCGATTTATTCACAAGCGCCATAAATTTCTTTTTAGCCATGTATAAGCACATCCTTACTTAATAATATCCCCTTTATTTATTAAAGCTCATGCTACAGGCTAAAATTATGTATAGGTATAAATAATCTATTATGACATTATACGATCGCCAGCATCCATACCCATCTTCATTAACACATAACGTTCCCGTTTCCTTGCACAGTTCATAACTGTATAGCAATAACTCCGTAATATCATACTCATACCGTCCTTGAAAAATGTGCAAAGCTTAGTTAATTTACTAATGGCTTTCTGTATGAAATTGGCGCGTGGTTTGTCTACACTTTGGTCTGACTTGATCTTGTTATTTAACTGGCCGA
>Ga0326511_10002844_pt1 | contig 13963 bp, 20 predicted proteins | sample 0_2496_0518_D_FD_203701 | JGI IMG/M metagenome (GOLD analysis project Ga0326511, IMG submission 203701) | Bovine rumen microbial communities from UC Davis, California, United States - 0_2496_0518 | ecosystem: Host-associated > Mammals > Digestive system > Stomach > Rumen | place: USA... | reverse complement strand
GTGGAACTGTTGGTGTTGATGAAAAATATGAACTAGATGAATTTACAATCTTTAGAAGAAATAATCACATATTTAGAAATGTCAATTATGGCTATACTGATGATGGCGATTTTAGATATTATGAATGTCTAACACCTACTGATAATGGTATATTAGTTGAGCGTATTTCAATAATTTGCACAACAGGAGAGTGGACTTATACATCATATACATACAATGATAATAAGTCCTTATACCACTTGGGAGCGTATGACAGTGCTAACGGTAAAACTAGACAAACGGGGTATTTGAAACTTACAAGTGTTCCTGCTGGTTATATGGGAAGCCAAGTTCTTCAAGGTATTTATGTTTTAAAGGATAGCGTTGATTTTACTGATGTTGTTTCGGCAATCGACCCAAATATTGTTTCAAACTACACAAAGTATGGTGGTGGAACTTTATATCAAGGCAACTATACTGGTGTGTGTGCTTTTAAAGAGGGCAATAATAGAATAATTATTACAGTGCAAAATTGCACAACACTAGACCAAGTTAATGCTTACCTATCTCAAAACCCTATTTACATTCAATACAAACTAGCCACTTCCTACACCGACACCCCTATCGAGGGCGAGAGCATACTACCCCTTGACACCAATATGGCTAACAAGATTAGGCAAAAGGTTGTTGATGGGTTGAACTTGTTTGATGTTTCTAAAGTATATGACAATAATAGTATAGACCCTAGCACAGGTGCTATGTCATCTAATAGTGGTTTAAGTGCAAGTGATTTTATTCCTGTAAAGCCAAATACAACTTATTCAAATAATATAATAATTCAAAGTTATAGTGGAACTGGTATGGCATTTTATAGCAATACACAAGCTTATATAAGTGGTATTGTAAATAATTCAAGTGCAATACAAAAGTTTACAACACCTAGCAACTGTCATTACATAAGATTATCAATGACAACTGCCGAAAAAAACACTGTTATGCTAGTCGAAGCCTCTCACCCATACCCATACTCTGACTTCAACCAAAAGGAACATATAACAAATGATGAGGCTACATTGCTTAAACAAGAAGCCGAGAAAGTTGCCGATACTACTAACTATGGTCCTATCGTTCACGAGAAAGATATAGAGCCTACACTACTTTGGGAAAATGGAAGCCCTACGAGTGCGTTTGCAGGGCAAACAATTACTACAAGTGATATGAGTGCTTATAAGTATATTGTGGTTGAATATAAATATTATTATCAAAATTGGGGTAATCAATTTATGAAAGTGAGATTTGATGTAAGCAAAGATTATTGCTTGACAGGAAATAATTGGCAATATGATAGTGCAAGTAGAAGTTTTAGATTTACAAGTTCTGCCGTTTCTTTCTCAAAAGCATACAAATATGATACAACTGCTATTGCAGAAGATAACCAGTTATTAATCCCACTTCGTATTTACGGCACAAACATATTATAGGAGCGTGATATAATGGAAAATATTAAAGAAAATAATGGTAAATGGGTTACACCAATAGGAGATTTTGGTTGTCAATCTTTTCCTATAATTGAAGATAAAAAATATTTTATCACAGATGAAGAATTAGAGGCTTTAGGTAAGCACGAGCTTAAGTGGAAACTAGAAGAAAAAGAAGTTGAAATCGAAGTTGATGACCTTGACAATCCTATCTATGATGAAAGAACTAAAGACCTTTACATTATCGGCTATCAAAAGAAAAAGGCTTTTAAAAAGGTTTTTGAGGTTTCATTGATAGATAATGACCCAACACTAGAAAACGCTAAAATAGAGGCTTTAGCCGAGCTTAAGAAAATCAAGCAATGGTTTAATGACAATGACTGGAAAGTCAACAAGGTTGTTATCGGTGAATGGGAACTTGATGACCAAAGATGGACTGATTACCTAAAAGAAAGAAAAGCCAAAAGAGATAGACAAGACTATCTTAATAATTTACTAAATAATAATACTAAAGAGGAAGTAGAGGAAGCGTAAGGCTTCCTTTTACTTTACCCCTATTAACTAATTAAAAGATTGAAGAAAGGAGCATTTAAAATATGCCTAAACCAATGTTCAAAAAAGGTGATGTGTGTGTTCTTATTGACCCAGTCACTAAAAATCGTATATGGCTACCCCTTGAAGATGTAGAAATTCATCATAGTGGTAGAACTCTAAAACTTGGCGAACTTATCAAAGAGCTTGATGATAACAAAATTTCAAGAGCCGAGTTTGACAAATACAAATTAAATCAAAAGAAAATCTTAAAACAGATTCTAAATATATTAAAAATCAATGCAGGTCAAACCGAAGTCAATTCCCTTGACCTTAATGAATTACTTGATACTTTCAACAATGTGGAGGAAAAATAACAATGAGAAAGAATACTATTTTAAAAACATTAATCGCTTTATCTATTTTCGCTTTAGTGATAACTCTATCACTTGTATTTACTACAACATTCGCAGCAGAACTTCCAGAAGCAACTGAAACAACAATTACTACTGCAACAACTACTGCAACTCAAACAACTACACCAGAAGCAACTGCTCAAGCAACATCAACTGTTGAAAAATTAGTTGACTGGTTAAAATCCGTAAATATGGCTGATTTCAAGGGTTGGATTGTTGGCTTAATGTCATACTTTGGTGTAAATCTAGGTGTATTTATTTTCGTAGCAATTAAACTATTAATGTTTAAGAGTGAACAATTCAAACAAGAAAAGTTTTACAAAGAACTAATTGCTAAAATGGATGAGAAACACCAAAAAGAAATGAAAGAAAGAGATGAAAGATACTACAAAGCTCTTGATGAAGTAAACAAGAATGTTTTAGATTGCATTAAAAAGCAAAACTCTGAACGCAGACAAATCGCAAAAGACAATGTTGATAAGGTAAGAGAAGCACTAGGCGAAATCAATGTTGCACTAGAAAAAGAAGAATAATATAAGGGGGTGTTCCTATGTTTTTCGAGGACATAGCAACTTGGGAAAAATCCAAATTAAGAACATACTGGATTATTTTCAATGTTTTATACTTGTTAGCGACACTTGTTGCACCTTGTATTATTGTAGGCTGCAAATATCAAATATTTGTTCATGTCTCACAATGGAAGCTCACAGGTTGGGGAATGATCCTTGCGATATTCGTTTTCATTGTAGGTATTAGAACTCTTAACCGAGTATTGAAAAATATGCCAGAATCTACAATTACAGAGCAAAGAATAAAATATACTGCTCTAGGAATTAAGGCTTTGGCTATTCCAATCTTTGTATTAATTATAATGCACTTATTCAAATCAAACTTTGATTTAGCTTATGAAACATTATGGTGGTGTGTAATTTGCTATGCAATAGGCATCATCATTGATTATACTTGCATCCAATATTTAGACAGGGAAAAAGACTTAAGAAAGAAAGCCGTTGAGAAAAACGAGATTGACAAGCGTGCTGCTAATTTATAGTAGTTATTAAAAATAAGAGGTGGTTATGATATGACACAAGCTCAAAAGAATAAAAAAGCTGCTTTATATACGTTCATAGAAGTGGTCGTTATTATTATAATGACTATTGTTGGAAATATGTGGGACTGGGTTAATATGCAATTTACCCCAGAGCGTATTGCAACTATGGACTTCTGGGAAGAAACAATGGTTAAATCCGTTTTATATAGTGGTTGCCTTGTTCTTGGTATTATGCTTAAGTTAAGCAAGCTAGAATTAAAAGATGAAAAATACTCAAATCTTTATGGTGAATACAGAGGGCATTTACCTTTTAAAAATCAACACAAAGAAGAATTTGGTGTATATGTAGACAAAGTCTTAAACCCTTTAATTAAAAAGGAATACTTAAGAACTAAATTAAATTCAAAACTTGCAAGGATTCAAAAGCACGAAAAAGACAAATGGGTTTTAGATTACTTTGCAGCTAAAGAAAGCGAAGATCCTGCTACTTATGTGTTCTCATCAAAGAGAAGTAAGAAGTATTATGAAAAACGAGTAAACATTGAGACAATGCTTGCTGATGAATTTATAGAAAAACACTACAAGGAAATGAATGTTAAATACCCACGTGTTAGTGCTTCATTATTTACTTACTATTTAGAAGTAAAGCGTAATAGAGATAGCGAATATAAAATCACAAACCAAGTTGCAAAAGACACAGTAAAGCAAGCTATGCTTAAAGTTATAAGTGTTGTTTTTATGTCATTTGCTTTTACAATATTCGCTTTAAATCCACAAGCCAACAAGTTATTAGAACAGGCGAATGGTTGGATCATCATTATGATTCAATACATCGTTAGAGTTATGATGATGTTAATGTCATTTATAAGTGGTGTTTGGACTGCCAAGCGTTCATTCATGGAAAACTACTTACTACCTTTAACCAATAGAATATCAATGCTAGAAGATTTTGAAATCTATATGGAAAAGAATCCTGTAAGAGAAAAAGGTATTACAGAGGTTAAGGCAGAAGCCAAAGAAGAAATGCGAGAAGAATACGAACACAAACTTCAAGCAGCTAAAAAGGAAATCCAAGACCAAGCGATGAAAATGTTGCAGGATGAACTTAACCGAATAAAAGGACAAACAAGGGGAGCTATTAATTAGCTCCTCTTTTTTTATGCGTGGTGTAATTCGTGGTGTATTTTTAAGGGTGTGAAATAACACCAAGTAAAACGAAATAAACCTTATATATATTATATATAGAGAAAAAATCGGTAAAAATAGCATAAAATAAAACGAATTAAATCATATTAAATCCAACTAAAACAAACTAAAACTTACTGCATACTAACCCGTATTGGTCACCAAATTAAAAATAACGGCTTTGTTGAGCCGTTTTTATTTTTTGTGGTGTATTTTTTGGTGTAAAGTAGTGTATTTTTGTTAAAAATGTGGTAAAATATACTTGCTTTTGGGAAACATCACTCAATCACCTCAAAGCATAATAAAAGGGTAGAGCTTCGACTACCCTTTTTTATTTTTTATTCTAATACCTGTAAAACTGCAGATTCATCATCATTGAATAAATGCCAGTAAACATTCATTGTGGTTGATACATCTTTATGACCTAACCTTTTACTTACTACCTTAATTGGAACACCTGCACGAATGAGGTTTGTTGCGTGGCTATGCCTAAAACCATATATTACTATGTGAGGAAGCCCACAAGCCTCTATGTGTTTATCAAGCATACGCCTTATAGAAGTCTCTCTAAAGGCTTTTTCTTTGCCGAATATATAATCATTAGGGGAATACTCTAAAACACGATTTAAAAGCAATTCTATATAGCTATGAGGCATTAATACCTTTCGGTTTGAGTTTACATTCTTTGGTGCAAGAATTAAATCTTGCTTACTCATTGTTTTTGAATTGATAGACTTGTTTACTACTAGATAATCACCTTGTATGTCTTTTACCTGTAAAGCCCTAAATTCATTCGGTCTCATTCCAGAATAAGCCAACCCATAGAAGTATAAGTAATAGTCATACTCTTTAGGATCATCTTTAAGAAACGAATCAAGGAATGTTTTAATCTGGTCTAAAGTTAAAACCTGTCTTTCAATCGTTGGCTTGTTAAAATGCACTCTGTCAAGCTCGGTAAGGATTGTTTTATCAAAATTCAAATCCCTTTTAATAGCAAAATCAAGTGTGCGTTTCAAAACACCTATTATCATGTTTGTGAAGTTTTCTGCAAAGCCTTTTGATAATAAATGTTGTTTCCACTTGGTTATTTGCTTAATTGTTATATTTTCAAGTAATAAATTGCCTAGCTCTGGGGCTATATGGCTCTCATATTGATTTCTAACACTATTTATTGAGCTTATTTTCAATTTAGTGGATTGATACTCAAGATACATCGAAAAAACGTTATTTAGCGAAAAATTGGCATTGTCATCATTTAAGGTGTCAAGTGCTTTTAATTCCTCGATTGTGGCTTCCTGTTTGGTTTGGAAGCCTCTTTTTTTTCGCCTTATTCGCTCACCATTCACAACTTTAGTGAACTCAAAATACCAAGTGCCACGTGCTTTGTCTTTATATACTGGCATTGTCTTACTCTATCTCACAAAGGAAATAGGCAGCAGATACACCAAACACTTCGCAATTTCTTTTTATTTCATCATCTGTAAGTATTGCTTCTTGCTTCAAGATGGATTCTGCCCTTTTAGGTGATATACCCATTTTCAAGGCATATTGTTCTATGGTTTCAAGACCATTTTTAATTGCTAGAAGTAAAGCTCTGTTTTTCATAGTAAAACCCCTTTCCTGTATAAATAGTTGACTGTTGCATCGTATAGCTCAAATGGTATGTCATAATCGTTGCACAATTCCCATTTGTCTATGCCATACTGAAAAGACTTGACTAATAATTCATCAAGTTTGTATTTTTTGATAATTGAATCATTGACCTTGCGTTCGTAGTAAGCAACCGACCTTGTAGAACTGTCTACTGTGTAAAGTGCGTTTAATTCCAGATGTTCAAGCTCATGGACTAACACCCAGTATTTTTTTAAATTAGACAACCCCTTATTGATACAAACATTGTCTTTAATGCAGAAACCATCAAGTGACATATCTTTGTAATATATATTAATATGTTTGTCAAAGGCTTCCTGTTCAAGTGTTTCTAGCTTTGTCATATACTACTTTTTACTTTTAACGAACTCGACAAAGTTAAGCACTTCTTTTAATTGTTCATCGGTTAGGTCTTTTGTTCCGTTGTATAAGGCTAATTGAGTGCCTTTAAGTTGTTCTTGTGGTGCAGTCCTATTATTTGTAAAGCCTAGAAGATAATCGGCACTTACGCCAAAGAAATCGGTTAAGACTTTTAAATCTACATTATTTAAGCTGCGTTTACCATTTTCGATTAAACCAAGAGCAGTAAAAGAAATGCCTACTTTTTCATCAAGGTCACGAAGCGATAAGCCTCGTTCTTTTCTTAATTCCCTTAATCTGTTCATAAATGCCCCCTCCTATCTTAATTATAGCATAAAAAAGAATATTGTTTTTAAAATAAATACAAAAGTAGCGAAAATAATTACAAAAAGTGTTGACATTGTAAAGATATGTGATACAATATAGGTGGTTGTAAAGAAAATCGATACAAATTAGGAGGGAAAATAAAATGTCGCTAGATTTAGAAGCAATGCGAAACAACTTTTATGAATTTAGAAAACAAGGTTGTAAGCATTTAAGAATTGAAACAAATGTTAAGGTTATTAACCGAAAGCAGTTGAAAGAGTTAGCAAAACTCTATGAAATTAAACTTAAATTTAAGGTGGTGAAAACACATGGCATCAGGACTATCGAAGCAAGAAGCTATTAAAAGGCTTATGAATGATTTAAACTGGGATTATAAAATCGCAGAAGATTATGTATCATTCCTTATTAGAATTGGAATGGTAGAAAAGGAGGAAAGAAAACCTTATGGAACAATTAGCAATCAATAAGATTAAAGGCTATAGAACAATGTCTGGATTAACCCAAGAAGAAATGGCTAAAGAATTAAATATGTCGCTTGCTTCTTACAGGTTAAAAGAATCTGGTGCAAGAGAATTTACACAAAAAGAAATGATTAATTTTGTAAAGGTAATCCAAACAATAGACCCAATGATAACATTGGATGATATTTTTATGGAATAGTTGTAAAGAAATTCATTACAAAAGGGGAGGTAGCGTGCAAGAAGATATTTACTGGACTAACAAAGACATAAGAGATTATGTCGGATGTGGTGTGAACAAGGCTTCACAAATTCGAAAAGAAGCCATACTACATCATGATGGTTTTATTCCACTTTTACCTAGAAAAGTGAAAAAGCAAGCAGTGCTAGATGCACTAGAAAATATTAAAAGAAAGAAAAGGAACTGAAAATGATAACAAAACTAGAAATTAATAATTTTAGAAATCTAGCTCATATTAGTTTAGATTTCACTAAAAAGACTTCCATTATATCTGGAAAGAATGAATTAGGCAAATCAAATAGCTTAAATGCTCTTATGTGGGCTTTAACAGGTATGCTATTTACTGACAAATGGGGAAGTGGTGAAAATGACATTGAATCCATTATTCCAAGAAATGCTACAAGGGGACTTGATCCAGAAGTAAGCATAACATTTGATAATGACAGTAAGTTTACAAAAGTGTTTGTCACAAGCTATAAAAGTGATGGAAAAGTGGGTGGACATCATGCAGCATATTATGTAAATGGTGTTGTTAAAAAGAATAGCACTGAATTTAATTCATTATTCTATGAGGCTTTAGGATTTAAGCCTAGCTTGAATGTAGCAGATATTAAGGAAGTCAATTTATTTGTAGACCCATTATATGCCTTACAAAAACTAGATGCCAAAACATTAAGAAGATTACTTGTTGAACTTGGATGTTCTGTGACAAACGAAGAAATGTATAAGTTAGGCTTTGAGGATTTAAGACCTTATGAGGCTAAATACTTTGGTAAATGGGATGTTATGCGTAAGAATCTAAAGGATGAAGCCAAAGGCTATGAAAAGAGACTTGAACAATTAAGCGTTGTTTTAGGCTTAACAAATGATTGTGACTTCAACCAAGAAGAACTTGACCAAGTCAATGCTAGAAAACAAGAGCTAGTAGGCAAACTTGAGAGAGTTAAGGGTGATAACATTAATCCAGAAATAGCAAAAATCAAGCAAAGAATTGAAGTTTTAAAAACTGAAATTGATGGCTTAAGGAAAACAAAGGAAATCGAAAAGAGAAACTTTGAAGCCAACAAGGAAATGGGAATTAATAACCTCAATATCAAGTTGAAGTTAAAGCATGATGAAGATTGTAAAGCTATTGAAGAAGCAATAACTACTTTAATCCATAATATGGCTTTAGGTGATACAAAAATCAATGCAATCAAGCGTGATATTGAATCTACAAAGCAATTAATCACAAGTAAGCAACAAACATCTAATTTAAACGCTAAACAAAAGAGTGATTTAGCACTTCGATATGAAGAAGTCAACAATTCACAATATCATAAAATCGTTTGCCCTGTATGTGGTAGCGAAATTGTTGAAGATGAGGATGACTTCCAAAAGTTTGAAGCAGATAAAAAGAAGATGCTAGCACAATTAACAAATGAAATTGAGGCTTGCATTATTAATGAAGAAAACTACAAAGCCGAAATCCAAAGTGCAACAAAGAAGTTGGATGATCTAACAAAAGAACTTGAAACTGCAACAAAGACTTTGGTAGCAAGTAAAGAACAATACGCATCACTTCAAAAGCAAGTTGATTCAATCCCTTATGATGAAACAATCCTAAAGGAAATTGAAGAACTAAAGGCTCAAGAATACCCTGCAACACAAAACGCAGAGATTGAAGCAAAAGTTAGTGAATGTGATGATTTAAACAATTCTTTAAGAGTATTTGAAGAACAAGATGATGCCGAAATCTTTAAAAAGATTATAGCACTACAAGATGAAATCAAAGCACAAGATGAGCTTGCAGGTGCGTTATATGTCAAGCGTTCAAAATTCAAAGAGCGTGAGGAATACCTACAAGAACAAGCCGATGTAGTCAAGAAGTTAAATGATACTGAATCACTACTTGGTAGAGTAAATAAATTCATTCAAACAATGATTAAACTTATCAATGAGAAAGCAACCGAAAAGACAGGTATGACATTTGTGATGTTAGAAGAAAATCTTACAAACGATGGCATAACAGAGGTGTGCTACCCAACAATCGATGGTGTGCCTTTCAAGGACATTAATACTGCGAAGAAAATGGCATACGGCATTAAATTCATTGATACATTAAAATCAATTCTAGGCAATAATAACTTGCCAATTCTAGCCGATAGAATGGAGGGCATTGATGACATTGCAAAAATAGATCAATTAACCACTTCACAATTAATCTGCACAAGAGTTTCAAATAGCGAAAAAATGGAGGTTTTATAAAATGGGTAAAGTTGAATATGACACACATAAAATACCAACAATCACATTAAGTGAAGCTGATGTTGATGAACTAGAACAAACTGACTGGTGCGAGGTCGAAACTGGCTTATTCTTAATCAAGGTTGATTATGATAGGTTGGTTGTTGCAAAGCAAATACCTTACAACTGTATAAAAATTGGAAGAAAGAAAGGACACAAAGACAATGGAAAACAATCAATTTAATTTTAATTTCAATGGTGGGGATGATGATTTCATCCCTGCAAGCGAAAAACAAATCGCAATGCTTCAAAAACTAGGTTATCAAGGCGATACAACTGGTTTAACAAAAACCGAAGCAAGCCAAATCATTAAATCAATGTGTGAGGCTAACCAACAAGCACAAGCACAACAACAAAATCAAAATACAAATCATGTGGAGGAAAAATCTAGAATGGAAAACAATGTAGTTAAATCATCTGGCACAAAGGTTGCCGAAGTTAAAGAAAAAAATATAAGTGATGTAGTTATTAATCAAATCAACAATTTAGTAGCAAATCAAGGTTTAATCTTACCTCAAAACTATGTAGCAGAAAATGCCTTAAAGAGTGCTTACTTAAAGTTAGCCGAAAGCAACTTGCTACAATGCGACCAAACATCAATCGCAGAAGCCTTACTAAATATGTGTATTCAAGGCTTGAATCCTGCTAAAAATCAATGCTACTTCATCAATTATGCTAACAAGGTGCAAATGATGAGAAGCTACTTCGGTGATAGAGCCGTAGCAATCAATACAGGTTTAGTCAAGGACATTCAAGCAAACGTAATCTATGAGGGCGACCAAGTAAACGTTGAATACGTGAACGATTATATGGTAGTGCATCATCAAACTGACTGGCAAAACTTCGGTAAGCCAATCGTTGGTGCTTACGCATTCGCAGTAATGAATGATGGCACAAAGCGTTATTCAATTCTAACAATGGAAAGAATTAAAAAGTCATGGTCACAATCTAAAAACCAAAATAACAATAAACTTCAAAAGGACTTCCCAGATGAGGCTTGCAAGCGAACAGTCATTCGTAATCTAGTAAAGAACTTATTCAACACTACACTTGACCAAAACTTAATCGTTGAATCATATAACAACACAACAAGTGATGAGTATGAAAACGAGGACTTTAAGAAATCATCAATCGGTGATGTCAAGGTAGAACAAGAAGCTAGTGGCAAAAAAGATATAGAAGTTGATTTCAATGACTAATCTTGAATGTCTAGCAACTGGATCAACTGGGAACTGCTACATCTTAAAGGTTGGCAGTTTCCAAGTCATCCTTGATGCAGGATGCGATTTTAAAAAGCTAACAAGCAAAGTAAACCTAAACGATGTTGATTTTGCGTTTATATCACACGAACACCAAGACCACTCAAAGCATTTAAAAGATTTGCTTTTAAGGGGGGTTAAGTGTATCGATGGAATAACTAATCAAGAAACTATTAAAAATGAATTTAAAAGCAAATTTGGGGGCTTCTCGCAAGTGTTAAGAATTCCCATAAAGCATGGCAAGTGCAATAACTCGGCTTTAATCATAAAAACCGATGATGAAATGGTGCTATATGCAACAGACTTCACACATAGTGATTATGACCTGTCAAAGTTTAAATTCACACACATAATAGTTGAATGCAATTATGTTGAATCAATGGTTGCAGATACAACCGATATAAAAGTTAAAAGGCAAATCAACACGCACATGGGTTTGGAGGGTTTAAAAATATTTCTTGATAAGCTCGATTTAAGCAAATGCAAGGAAATAGACCTTATACACATGTCACAAGGCTTTGGAAATCACATACTGATGGGAAGTAGCATATATTCCAGATACCACATAAAAACTGGTGTATGCAAACAATATGGAGGTATAGATTTTTATGGCTGAAAATAAAAAATCATTCATCATATATACTTCTTGGAAACGTTGGCTTGATGCAATGAGTAATGAACAAAAAGGTCAATGGTTGAATTGGATGATGGATTACACAAACGATTTAAACCCAGAGCTACCACAAGACCAAGTTGTCACTATGGCTTGCCTTATGGCACAGGACACTTTAAAGCGTGATTTACAAAAGTATGAAGCACGATGTGAAAGAATGAAAGCCGTAAACGATACGAAGTCGAAGAAGAAGAAAAGCGAAGTCGCTACAAAATCGACACGAAATCGACACGAAGTCGTTGGTGATAATGATAATGATAATGATAATGATAATGATAATGATAATGTATTATCTAAAGATAATGATTTAACTTATGTCGGTTTACTCGGCTTTTGGAACAAGTTTCCAAGCCTTATAAACCACAGGGAAGTGACCGAAGCCAGAAAAAAAGCAATCACAAAGGCTTTAAAGAAATATGATTTAAAAACAATTCAAGATTCTATCGAACATTATGCAACTGTTCTTGATTCAAGATATAGTTGGCAATACAAGTGGTCAATGGAAGATTTCCTACAAAGAGGAATTGATAAGTTTTTGGATGATGGCTCAATCTGGGTTAACTTCCTTGAGGCAGTAAAGAAAAATCCTTACTTGGTAAACAAGGAAAACAATCAAGCAGTTGAAACCCCTGTTTATGTAAAGGATTTTATAAAATCATTAAATAGTTGATATTAAAATGCTAGGTATTAATATAATACGCTCCAGCTCATGAGCGAGACAAACCGAGTAAAAATATAAAATGGTTTCCTTAATTTTGCCAATAGTTTATCGAAGCCAATCTATTATGTTTATGGTCTAACAAGGGCATTGATAATCCTAGCTTATCAAATGCACATTTTAAAAGGGGAAAAACAAATATGAAACTTAAAGAAATAGATCAAAGTATTAAATCAAAAAAACAATATTCAAATCCTATTATTGACCTACTACTTACAGAAGAACCAAGCACAAAAGAAGAACTTATGGCAAAGTTAAATTGTAGCGATAGGTCATTAAGGAATGTAATAAGCGTATGTTCTATGTATTACCCAGTCATCGCAACAAGCGACAGAGCAGGTTATCGTAGAGCAAAAAACATTGACAATTTAGAGGGTGAAGCCCTAGACAAAGAACTAGAGGAAGTCATCCACCAGATAAATGAAATCAAATCAAGAATTGCTTGCTTGAAGAAAAAGTTAAAACCTTTAATTGCATGGCAAAAGGTAGCAGAAAAGAAGAAAGCAGGTAATCTCTAATGGGTAGAAAGAAAATTGAAAGAAAACGTTGCACACGATGTGGAATGTATAAGCATATAGAAGAATTTGACCCCCTTGCATACAGAGGAATCTTAAGAAGTTGGTGCAAAGAATGTGTTGTTGAGTTTAACCAAAAGCAACAGGCAAAGGCAAACATCAACAAGAAGAAAAGCGAAATACAAAAATATATGTATTTTGGTGATGGCTCTAGGCTTCCATTGTGGGTGGTTAGAACTATCAAAGAGCATGGGAACTGTGCTTTAGGCAAGAAAATAACATTTAATTTAAAAAAATTAGAATCAACTGTCGGCTTTGAGATTAACGCAAAGCAAGATCGTGATGGTTGGATTTTGGAAAGGAAGTATTAGGTATGGCAACACAACTGACTATATTCGACTTTCTGGAAGAGCCAAAAGAGGTTAAACCTTACAGCTACACCAAAATGGTAGAAAAACTAAACCAAAGAATACAGGCTATACCTCAATTATGCTCTATTCCATTTAGAATGAATATAGCCTTGTATTTTGCAACACCTAGTAAAGCGTTAAGCGATTTAACTTATGATGACAAAGACATAGACAGATATTTTGAAGCCTATTCTAAAGTTTACAATTCATTTTGCTATCACTTGTTTAACAAGGAATTAGTAGTAATGAGTTATAAGTTAGCAAATGCTTACCATGTATTACTGATACCAAGAGATGATGAATTTGTGGTTGAGTTGCCACCAATTACAAATTTACAAGAGCGTTTATGTGCTCCAGCATGTGCCATTGACTGGTTTAACAAAGATGGAACACCTGCAAATATGGGTGATTACCTAAAAATCAAAG
>Ga0326511_10002843_pt1 | contig 13965 bp, 14 predicted proteins | sample 0_2496_0518_D_FD_203701 | JGI IMG/M metagenome (GOLD analysis project Ga0326511, IMG submission 203701) | Bovine rumen microbial communities from UC Davis, California, United States - 0_2496_0518 | ecosystem: Host-associated > Mammals > Digestive system > Stomach > Rumen | place: USA... | reverse complement strand
CATGTGTTAGGCACGCCGCCAGCGTTCATCCTGAGCCAGGATCAAACTCTCAATAAATCGTATCTAAACACAACTTCTCAGCTGTGCTCAAATCAATCCTTGATTGCTTTCCAGCTCTCAAAAGAATTTCGGAGTCATTTTAAATGCTCCATTTAAAATCCCGTTTTGGTGCTTATTTAGCATAAGCTTTTCTTACATTGTTCAATTTTCAAGGTACATCCGCTGCCCTTAGCGGCAGCTTATTTAGAATACCACAACCGATTCGAAAAGTCAAGAAAAATTTTTCTTTATTTTTCAATTTTGTTCGGTTGATAGAATTCCCGCACCCGGTTCCCCGAGGCGCTTGGCTAATATAGCACCGGCGAAAGCAAAAGTCAAGCACTTTTTTCGCAAATTTCCAAACTTTTTTTGCGCCTCTGCATCTTGTGTTTCCGCAAAGAAAAGACCACCATACAAGGTGGTCTTTTCGGTCGGTCTGTATGGGTGCTCAGCCCAGCAGCTTCTCCAGCGCGGCAAGCTTCAAGCTGACGCAGAAGACCTCCATCGCCTGCTCCAGCTCCTCCACCGGCGGCAGGCTGGGCGCGATGCGGATATTGCTGTCGCGCGGATCCTTTCCGTACGGGAAGGTCGCCCCGGCGGCGGTCATCACCACGCCGGCCTCCTTGCACATGGCCAGGGTCCGCCCGGCGATGCCCTCCATCGTGTTGACGCTGACAAAGTAGCCGCCCTTCGGCTTCTGCCACTCCGCGATGCCGCAGGGCGCGATTTCGCGCTCCAGGGTCTCCAGAACCATGTCGAACTTCGGCTTCAGGATCGCCGCGTGCTTTTTCATCAGTGCCAGCGTCCCCGCCCTGTCCTTCAGATAGCGCACGTGGCGCAGCTGGTTGACCTTGTCATAGCTGATCATCTGCACGCCCATCAGCTTCTGCATGTACTTCTGGTTCTCCTCGCTCGCCGCCATGACCGAGATGCCCGCGCCCGGGAAGGTGATCTTCGAGGTCGAGGCATATTCAAACACCATGTCGGGGCTGCCCGCCTCGCGGCAGAGGCTGAGGATGTCGGGGAAGGGGACAAAGTCGCCGTCAAATTCATGGACGCAGTAGGCGTTGTCCCACATGATGATAAAGTCGGGCGCTGCCGGCTTCAGATTGGCGAAGCGGCGGATGGTCTCGGTGCTGTAGACGATGCCGTCCGGGTTCGAGTATTTCGGCACGCACCAGATGCCCTTGACGTCCGGGTCTTTTACCAGCTCCTCCACCGCGTCCATATCCGGGCCGGTCGGCGTCATTTTGACGGTGATCAGCTCGGCGCCGAAGCTCTCGGTGATCCGGAAGTGGCGGTCATAGCCCGGTGCCGGGCAGAGAAACTTCACCCTGTCCAGCTTCGCCCAGGGCTGCGGGCTGTGCAGGAGGCCGTGGGTGTAGGCCTTCGAGATGGTGTCGTACATCAGGGTCAGACTCGCGCTGCCGCCGACGAAGCATTCCTCCGGCCTGCAGCCGAGGATATCGGCAAACAGCGCCTTGGCGCTCGGCAGGCCGGCCAGGCCGCCGTAGTTGCGGGCGTCCATGCCGTCGACGAAGCAGTCCTCCGGCTCGTTCAGGACGGTCAGGATGTCGCTCACCATGTCCAGCTGTTCCCTGCCCGGCTTGCCGCGGGACATGTCCAGCTTCAGGTACTTCTCCTTCAGGCCCTCAAAGGCCGCAAGGCAGGCTTTCTGCTCTTCCAGCAGCTCGGTCTTGCTGCAGTCTGAATACTTCATCCGCTTCCACCTTTCCTTTACATTATAATAATAGGATGAATTTACCGAACTCTCCCCGCCAAAGGTGGGGAGAGTTCAAAACGGTCTGCTGTGTTTCAGTAATCCGGCGTGTCTTCCTCTTCGGGGGAGAGGCTTTCAAAAACGCTGCCGGGTCTGTCCTCGTCGGCAGGGTATGCCTCTGCCGGGGCCGGGACGGGAGCCGGTTCTTCCGGAACGGGGGCCGGAGCCGCCGGAGCCGCTGCGGAGGCGGGCGCAGGTGTCGCCGCCGGGGCCAGGGCCGGCACGGCCGCCGGGGCCTCTTCGAGCCCGTCGTTGCGCTGGCGGATCGACAGCACGGTATTCAGCCGGCGCTGCAGGATCCGATAGCCGACGTTGTCACAGAGGATCAGCAGGGTCAGAACCACGGCCGCCATCGTGAAGTAGGGCATGAAGCTGCCGTCCGGCAGGGCCAGAAGCTGTCCCTTCACGGCAAAGAGTACGATCGGATAAATCAGGAAGAACAGCCCCGCCACAAAGAAGACCACACTGATAATGCCGTCGCCGGCAGCCTTGCTCTTCAGGCGTTTGTTGTTCTTTCTCTCCCAGGCCAGCTCCTGCATCAGGCGCTCTTTCCCATCGGTGATCTCGCGCAGATTCGCGTTGAAGTCCATCTCATCCGTCGAGGCCGCCTTGGCATAGCGTCTGTCGCTGAGGTCGTGCGCCTCATAGCAGGGGCGAAGCACAACCGAGGAAAGGGTCGCCAGAAAGTCCTTCTCCTCCACGCTGGTAAAGGCCCAGTCTGATGCCGCAAGCATCACGGCCGCCATGGCAAGCGTAGTGCCGAAGACGAGCCAGAAGCTCTCCTCTGCGGCGCTGCCGCCGATGTGAAGGAAAGCAAGGCTTTCCGGGCGGAAATAATACAGCGCCAGAATCGCCGCCACGCTCAGGACGATCAGAATTCTGGAGATGATACGGCATACACGCAAAAACTTTCGCATCATATTGTCCTCCTCTGCATGCTGCATTTTCGGGTTTGCTTTTCCATCTGTTTATTGTAGCAGATTTTCTGCCGGCATACAAGCTGGAAGCCTGTTATTTTTCCGTTCCGCCGATGACTTTTTCGTAGGCGGCCAGGGTTCTCGCATCAAAGAGGACCCATTTGATGACATCCAGGCTGTCCGGATGTTCCTTGACAAACTGCCGCGCCGTCTGCACGGCGATTGCCGCCGCCTCGTCCAGCGGGAAGTGATAGACGCCCGTCGAGATCGAGGGAAACGCGATGCTGCGGCAGCCGTTTTCTGCCGCCAGCGCCAGGCAGGACCGGTAGCAGGAGGCCAGCTTCTCGCGCTCGCCGTCTGTCCCGCCGTGCCAGACCGGGCCGGGCGTGTGCACAACATAGCGGCAGGGCAGGCGGTAGGCCCCGGTGATCTTTGCCTCTCCGGTCCGGCAGCCGCCGAGCGTCCGGCATTCCGCCAGCAGCTCCGGGCCTGCGGCCCGGTGGATGGCGCCGTCCACGCCTCCGCCGCCCAGCAGGCTGGTGTTCGCCGCGTTGGCGATGGCGTCCACGTGATGGTCCTTCGTAATGTCCCCCTGGACACAGCAGATTTTTGTGCTCATGCTGACCCCTCCTGTCTCTCTGCAATATATCACAGCCGCCCGCTTCCTGCAAGCACCCCTTTTCCATCCCGGGCGCTCCCGCTCTTGTTCCTTTTGCTTGCCTTTTTCGCCGTTCTCTGGTAAACTTTTCTCATCTGTCCGGCAGGAGGTTTATCATGAACAAGAAAAAGTCCTCTCCCTGGATTCCGCTGATCGTCGCCCTCGTCGCCTGCGCCAGCTTTATCCGCTCCAGCGGGGATGAAGAGCCCGCCATCATCTTTGCCAGCATTGCCGTTGTCCTTGTCATCACCCTCGCGGTTCTCGCCGCGCAGAAGGCCAAAGCCAAAAAGACAGAGGCCCGGAACGGGGACAGCATACCGGATGACCCCAGGATGAAAACCTTTACCAAGCCCGATGCCCCCTGCGTCGTCTGCGAGCACACCGGCGAAGACCATCTGGCGCGGGACAAGCAGAACCGCATCCGCCAGCTGGACGACTGGCTGAAGAGCGGTCTGATCGACCGGGCCGAGTACGCGGTTCTGAAGGACCGCTACGAAAGGGATATGTAAGCTGCGACGTCATTCTACCAGCCCCGTCCGCATTTGGCAAGCACCCGGCTCTCCCGCCGGGATTCTTTCTGTTTACAATCCTTTTGTCTTCGTGTTAGAATATCCCCGATATCAGGAACAAGGCCTCCGGCCAGGCCGGAGAGAACTGCGGAGAAAGGACTCAGCCATGAAAAGAAGCCTGCTCGCCGGACTGCTCGTTCTTCTGCTCCTGTGCGCCCTGGCCGTGTCGGCCTCGGCGGACAGCGCGTCTTATACCGAGAAAACCGTTCCGGTGATCGTCAACGGAGAGAAGGCCGACGAGGTCACGCTGCGCTTTTATAACGAGACGCCCCATGTCCCCTACTGGGGCCTGAACGCGTATTCGCAGTACATGAAGCACCAGCCTCTCAAGCTCGTGAAGGAGGACGGCGGGCTCGCCATGGAAAACGGGATCGGGGAAAAGCTGTTCTGCGACATCACGGCCGGGCAGATCACCGTTCCGAACTGGAACCGCTTTTTCGACCTGCCCCTCCCTCTGGAAGACGAGGCGCTGGGCTGGAAGGATACGGCCACCCGTTTTGCCCGCATCACGGCCATTGACTTTGAGGGCGAGCCTGCCCCGGTCATCCTGGACTTTGCCAAATACGGGATCGCAATGTACGCGGACGGGGACGACATCTATCTGCCGGTCTCGGTCCTGTCCAACATGATGACGGACATTGCCACCAACCACCTGCTCTATAACGGCGAGAACCTGTATGCGCTGCGCATGGATATGGAGGGAAGGCCGGCGGAGGGCTTCTTTGAATCCGAACAGCTGCAGGCCGAGATGAAGGGCGGGAAACGCCCGGAGGATCTTGTCCGCCAGTGCTATGCGGATCTCTGCTTCAACTTCGACTGCTTCTTCGGCCATCCCGGAAAGGCCGTGCTGGACGGGCCGCTTGCGGAAAAGGGCCTGGACCGGGCCCTGACCGATCTCGGGGAGGACGGCCTCGCCATCAAAGCCGGCCTGCTCTCTTCGGATTTCGGCGAATATGTCTCGGCCCTGACCAGGCTGTTTGCAATCGATCTGAGCGACGGGCACACCGTCTTCACCGGCGGCATGCAGATCCTGCAGGAGCCTGCCTTTGCCTCGAACCCCGCGGTGAGTGAGATGACGGTTCTCGGCTTTCCCACGTCCTATCTGAAAAGCCCCATGATCCTCAAGCAGCTGCGCAACGAAACCATCCCGCTGATGCGCAGCCAGGCCTGGGGGGACGAGCCCTACCGGGAGTACGGCAGCACGGCGATCCTCCGCCTGGATTCCTTCATGCCGGATGAAAAGGCCTGGGCCGATTACTACGACGGAAAAGGCGCCTTCCCGACGGACGATCTCGGCAACGTGGTCTCCGGCCTCCGGAAGGCCTCGGAAAACCCGGCGATCGAAAACATCATTTTTGACCTCAGCTGCAACAGCGGCGGCAGTCCGGATGTGATGATGGCGATTCTCGCCCTGACCACCGGACAGAATCAGCTCTACGGCTTCCAGAAGATGACCGGGCAGAAGATGACCTTCACCTTTGACATTGACAAAAACTTCGACGGCGTTTTTGATGAGAAGGATCAGGACGTCCGATACGACTACAACTACGGGGTGCTGGTCACCCGCCATGCCTTTTCCTGCGGCAACCTCTTTCCCATCATCATCCGGGAGGCCGGCGCCGTGCTCATCGGCGAGCCCAGCTCCGGCGGCTCCTGCTGCGTGCAGGTCGGCAGCGACGCGGAGGGCCTCAGCTATATGATGTCCAGTGCCCAGTGGCAGCTGACGGATTCGCAGTTTGTCAGCGTGGAGGGCGGCTGCGGCATTGATATCGCGATCCAGCCGAAGTCGAACAGCATTCTGGATGCGGTGGTCTCCTTCGCCGGCATCGACGACGGGCTTCCCGCCTATATGAACTATTTTGACGATGCCAACCTTGACCAGATGATGCGGATCTGGTTCCGCCAGGGGGCGCAGACGGGCCTTGCCGCCTGACCGGACCGCAGAGACGCCTTACCCTGAAAAAGAGGCCGGCTCCGTATTCGGAGTCAGCCTCTTTTCTTTTTGCGGTTTTTGTCGAAACCCGTACTCAGTATCTGCGGTATTTGTACTCCTGATGGCATACCTTGCACTCGCGGATCTCTGTGCCGTCCGCTTCCGTATGCTTGACAACATAGGCGGAGTTGCGGCATCTCGGGCAGAAGTTGCTGTTCTGCACCCGGTAATCTTTCCCGCCTGCGATCTCGTTCATCTGTTCATCGTTGATTTTTTTCATCTCGCTCATGTGTGGCCTTCCTTTCTGTCTGATGATTATCCTTCCCTGCTGCCGGAACCTCACTGTATCCCGTACTGTAGCAGGCCTTTTGTCACAAAACACGCACACGCCGTTTCCGTGCTTACTCCGCGGTCCTGTGCATGCCGGCGTTCTCCGGGTTCCAGAGCGCCCCGTAGGAGAGGCCGGTCACGGTCTCCAGGATTTTTCTCTCCTCTTCCGTCGCCGCGCCGGGCTTTTCCCCTTTCCGGCGCGCGATGTCGTCCTGCACCGTCTGGAACTCCTTCTTCGTGATCGGGAAGAACAGGTTCGCAATGATCAGCAGCAGCGTCAGCACCGCCGGGGCAAAGACAAAGACCATCGCGATGCCGTGCTGCGTCGCGGCGGACTGGCGGATGCCGGCGTTGGCCGCGATCTCGTCATAGCCGACCGCCGCCAGCAGAAAGCCGATCGCCGCCGCGGAAAGCCCGGAGGATATTTTCCGGATAAAGGTCGCCATGCTCGAGACGATGCCCGGCCTGCGGATCGAGGTGATCAGCTCGTCCACATCCGTCATATCGGCCATGATGGCGAAGATACCCGTCAGGCAGCCGGCGTTGCCGAGGCCGACCAGCGCCGTGAAGGCGAGGATCGGCACCAGCCCGGCCCCCTCATGCGAGACCGCCAGCATGCCCAGAATTCCCGCCAGGCGCACGGGCGCGCCGATCATGATCGTCATCTTTTTGGAGCTGTGACTCATGACCGGTCCGAAGATCGCCATGCCGATCAGCTGCGCACCCATCAGCACGCCCATGATATAGGTAAAGTACCCGTTCTGATATCCGTTCAGGACGTCGTCGACATAGTAGACCGCCATGCCCGAGATAAAGTCCATGCCGCACTGCCCAAACAGGTACAGCGCCATAAACAGGCAGAACGAGCGGCTCCGGAACACGCTTATGGCCTGCGGAATGCTCTCCTTCAGGGTGCTGCGGACCGGCTCCTTCTGCCGCTCCCAGGTCCCGAAGAAGACCGTGATGCAGGTGATGAAGAACAGTACGCCGAAGAGGGCGGCGCAGCGCAGATACTGGGCGGGGTTCAGGTTGTCCTTGATCATCAGCGTCGGCACCAGGCCGCAGACCATGGCGCCCAGCGTCGACCAGACCATGCGCATGTTGGAAAACTTCGCCCGCATCGTGTAGTCGTCCATCATATCCGGCAGCAGCCCGCCGTAGGGGACGGCGAAAATGGTGAAGCCGGTGCTGAACAGACAGTACATCACGACGTAGAACAGATACATCATCGTGACGGACGGAGACGTCACCTTCAGCCACATCAGCACAAAGGTGATGGGCGCCGCGATGCTGCCGATGAGAATATAGAAGCGCTTCGGTCCGAGCCGGGAGCGGGTCCTGTCCGTGATGTTTCCCATGATGGGGTCCGTGACCGCGTCCCAGATTTTTCCGATCATCGGGATGGTCCCTGCCAGCGCCGTGGGCATGCCGAGCGCCTTGGTCAGGAAAACCGCGAAGAACGAGTTGATGATGACAAAGCATCCTCCCCCCAGAAACTCGCCCATTCCGTAGGCGTTCTGGCTGAAGAATCCGTAGCTGGGTTTTCTGCCGCTGATCTCACCTTTCATGCCTGTGTCTCCTTCATTTTGATATGTGCAGGGGAATTGTCATGCCTTCTGCCTGCAACTATATCATAAAACGCCGGCTGTGGCAAACGCAAACCGCCGGGCGCCCGTCTTTAAACGCCTCGCCGATTCTGCCGCCGATCATTTGATATACTTTTCTATATATTGTGGTTTCAAGCCCTTACAGAAATCCCGGCTTTCAGCTGAAGATACTCAGGATTTCAAACCCTTTCTAATGCAAATGCATTGACATTGTATGTCTAATGCTATAAAATACTGCCAGAGGTGATTTCTATGGCCAGTATCAATATGAGCATTCGTACCGATTCCGAACTGAAAGCGCAGGCAGAAGCTGTTCTCTCCCAGCTTGGCATGAACATGAATGGAACGATCAATATGTTTCTCCATCAGATCGTCCGGGACCGAGCGGTTCCTCTGAGTCTTTCTCTCAGTTCCGAGCAGTCCGTCTACGCAGATCTTTTGGCTGCACAGGCGGAAAGGGCACAGGGGTATAAAGGCCGCAATGCCCGAGAACTCCTGTCCGATATGGATCACGTCATCGCTGAGGCAGAGAATGCCGGATGAAAGCAAAATATACTGTCATTCCCTCAAGCCGGGTAGACAGTCAATTGCTCCGACATGTGGAGTTTATCTCCCGCGTCAGCATTTTCGCTGCCAAACGCTTTCGTGGTGAATTTGCCGAAGTCCTGGATGGCCTTGAGCAGAATCCGCTTCAATTCCCTCCGGAGACAGATCCGAATCTTCCGGAAGGGATGTACCACAAGGCTTTTTTTGCAAAGTGGTACAAGGCGCTGTTTATGATTGACTCGCAAAACTTCATTGTTTATCTGGATGCAGTTGTAGACTGCCGTCAAAGCACGGATTCTTACGAGCTTTAAAGAAACAGCAGACCTCGCCCTTCATACACAGAGTCCTGTCCTGCTTCATTGCGGAGCCCTCGATCAAGAGCCATGACCAAAGCCACGGAGAGATCCACTTTCTCTGTGGCTTTGGTCATGGCTCTGTTCGAGGAGCGTCTGGCCCAGCTTGAAATACGTGAGAAGATACTGGCCGGAAAACCTCAGGCAGATTCGGGTGAGCTGCTAGACGGACCGGACACGATGTCGACAATAGGAAATATGCCTATTACAGACCAATAACATAGGAGAACAAACTTTTCATAGTCGTGAAACGATGAAAAAAGAAAGCGGCATTCGGGGATCTCATCCCTCCGATGCCGCCGTTTTTCTTATTCTGCCGTCATTTCCTTCACAATGGCGGCCAGGTCCATTTCGCCGAAGTGCCCGACCTTCTCCGGGTACTTGGCCTTGTAGTCCAGCAGGATCTGCTTCAGCATAGCCTGCTGCACCGCGTCGCCGTCCCCCGTGAGCAGGCAGAAGAGCTCGCGGCTGTTCATCTCTTTAATGCTTTTCATGGCTTTCTCCTTTTCTTCTTACACGTCCACATACACGGTCAGGACCACAAGCGCGATGGTGATCTCGGATTCCGCATCGCCGTCAAAGGCAATGCCGCGCGGGTTGGCGCCGCCCGGATGCACCTCCACATCGACCGGCCACCAGTGCAGGTACTCTGTCACGGCAGACGGGTCCACCTGTTCCGGATGCGGCGCATAGACATCTGCGTGCACCTTTGTCTGTGTCATCCGGTCTTTGACTTCAAAGATCTCGGAGATGCCGGCCATGCAGCAGTGATGAACGGCGTCCTGCGCGGCTTTTCGGACCGCATTGTTCTGATCGGCGCCGTGCATGTCTACACCCTGTCCGAATTCGATCAGCAGTCTTTTGAATGCCATGTTTTCTCCTCCATTTCAAAGAAGCAGGCCCCGAAGGACCTGCCTCTTGTTGTTTTGTTAGGTTCTAAACTCGGTATTCCGAATTACTCGGACATTCTCTTCTTGGTGACCAGGAGGATGATGGCCGCGAGGACCAGGACGCCGCCGACCACATAGAAGATCGTGGTACCGATACCACCGGTGCTGGGAAGGACAGTGCCGGACTGGTTAACAACATCCGTGCTCAGGCCAATAACACCAGTTGCATCTGTAACAGTAGTGAAGTCAACACCAGCACCTATCAGATTGTCCAAGCTGAGAGTTTTATCCGTATGTGTTGCATCGACAGTAAACACGATCGGGGCAATAGTGTTGAAGCCGGTCGGAGTGGTGGTTTCAACGAGTACATATGTACCATCATCTATACCTTTGCTGCTTGTAAAGATTGTTCCAGCATCGTTCTTGGATATCGCAATCTCTGCGATATGATTTGCATCTTCGGCAACATATGCACTCTGAGTCGTAGCATCGCCATTAGGAAGTGTATAGGGCTGCGAAGTGGAGTTTGAAACCTTATACAGAGCAAATTCTGCACCAGCCAGCGGATTACTCTGGTTGTCAACCTTGTTCACAATAACTTTATACGTGAACACAATGTTGATATCTTCAGTAGTTTTACCGTGCTCATTTGTGCCAGGATTGTTGGAATACTCAAGGTAAACCTTGTTCGGGTTGCCAGCAGCACCGATCACTGCATTGTCGTTCAAAGTCGCTGTATAAGTAATAACAATTGTGCTACCCGCTTGTGCGCCAACTGCTTCAGCGAGAACGTTTGCAATCGTAAAAGTCTTGATTGTTCCATCCTCGTAAGGAGTGCTATTTGTACTAAGTGCCTCATAAGTGCTGCCATCAGCAACAGTAACAACGCTATTATTTTTGGCAGCTCCATCAACAGTAACAGAAACTAGCTCTTTGTAGGTCAAGCCTTTAGAAAGGTTATCAGTAAAGATCAGTTCATAGGAAGTGTAATCTGTAAGATCGCTACCAAGTGTTGCCGTCAAGGTGAAGGTGATCTCATCGCCAACATCATGGTCTGCAGTTTTTCCTGTTCCATTCTTTGTAGCATTGTTAGGATCAGAATCGTTAACATCGACAACATTCTTCTCAACGGTAGTTTTAGAACCCTTTGGAGTTGCTGTTGCAGCACCAATTACTTCGACAATAAATGCAGAAGTAAAGTCATCCTCTCCATTAGTCTGGGTGGTTTCTTTAATGACATACCAGCCTGCAGGAACAGTGAATGTATACACACCTGTTCCCTCAACCGCAGTATAGATATCTCCCTGAACAGTGGTAAGGGTTAACGCATCAAGATAAGTATCAATTTGCGCCCTTGTTGCATTTGCCGCAGGAAGTGCATTGATCTCATCTGGAGTAAGAGCTGTCCCTGCAGTATGGGTGGTCTGGCCTTTGCCCCATTTAAGGTTTGCTAGAGTGAGCGGATTCTCTGCACTTCCTTCTGTACCAGATATATCACCTGTCAAAATCTGATAGGCAACATATGTTCTTCCTGTGCGAGCATCGGTGATAGTCAAAGTCTGATCGCCGTCTGCTGCAAACGCATTGGCAACGCCCAAGCTGAGGACCAGGGCAACCAAGAGCGCTACGCTGAGGATTTTGCTGAATTTCTTCATCGCTTTTTCTCCTTTTCAAAATTCTTCCTCTTCGGATTATGATAACGTGTTTTGTCCGCTGCCGGACGGGGTTTGGGGATGCTGATTTCGCTAATTTTTCATTCTATGGCTGCATTATACATCGGCGAGCGTCAATAAATCCGTCAATATGGATATGATCTTTGCGTTTTTCTTGATTTTTTACGGACGCCCGCCGGAAAAATTTTGATGTCATCGGGTTACAGCCCGATTTCACATTATAGCCCCAAAAGTTTCCCTTGGCAAGCCTTTTCGTGAAATTTTCGGTCCATTTTCTTCCGGAAGTTCTTTTTTCCCGGCGTCAGAAAGCCCCCGGCAGCACCAATGGTATGCCGGGGGTCGGGAAGACACAAGATCTTGTATATTTATCCTCAGACCATCTCTTCCGGGCGGTAGAGCGCGTCGAAGCGCTCCGGCGTCAGCAGGCCCAGCTTCAGGCAGGCCTCCTTCAGGGTCAGGTCCTCGTCAAAGGCGAGTTTGGCGCATTTCGCCGCGTTCTCATACCCGATGGTGGGGCTCAGGGCCGTCACCGTCATCAGCGAGGCATCGAGATTCCCTTTCATCCTCTCCCGGTTCGCCCGGATGCCGCGGACGCAGCGGGCGGTGAAGGCGCGGACGGACTCCGCCGTCAGGCGCACCGACTGCAGGAAGTTATACGCGATGACGGGCAGGAAGACGTTCAGCTCGAAGTTGCCCTGGGAGGCGGCGATGCCGACGGCCGCGTCGTTGCCCATGACCTGGACGGCCACCATGGTGACCTGCTCGCACTGGGTGGGGTTGACTTTGCCCGGCATGATCGAGCTGCCCGGTTCGTTGGCCGGGATCGTGATCTCCCCCAGACCGCAGCGCGGTCCCGAGGCGAGCCAGCGCACGTCGTTGGCGATCTTCATCATGTCCCCCGCCAAAGCCTTGACGGCCCCGTGGGCGAAGACCAGCTCGTCCCGCGAGGAGAGGGCGTGAAACTTGTTCTTTTCCGACACGAAGGGTCTGCCGGTCAGCCCGGCGACCTCCTCCGCGGCCTTCTCGGCAAAGCCCTCCGGCGCGTTCAGGCCGGTGCCGACGGCCGTGCCGCCCAGAGCCAGGCCGTACAGCGGGCGCACGGCGAGGCGCAGAAGCTCGAGGTCGCGCTCCAGCGAGGCGCGCCAGCCGCTGATCTCCTGCGAAAAGGCGATGGGCACCGCATCCTGCAGATGGGTCCGGCCGCTCTTGACGATGCCGGCGTTGTCCCGCTCGAGGACCTTCAGGGCGTCGACCAGCTCCTCCACGGCCGGGATCAGCGCCTCCTCCAGTGCCAGCACTGCCGCGATGTGCAGCGCGGTGGGAAAGGTATCGTTGGAGGACTGGCTCATGTTCACATCGTCGTTCGGGTGGCAGAGGGCTTTTCCGGCGAGGGCGTTTGCCCGGTTGGCGATGACCTCGTTGACGTTCATGTTGGTCTGGGTGCCCGAGCCGGTCTGCCAGACCACCAGGGGGAAGTGCTCTTTCAGCGCGCCGGAGCGGACCTCCTCGGCGGCCCTGGCGATGACCGCGAACTTCTCTTCCGTCATCTTCCCGGGCAGCAGCGCCCGGTTGGCCCGGGCCGCGGCCAGCTTCAGGATGCCGAAGGCCGTGATGATCTCGTCCGGCATGGTCTCGTGCCCGACCCCGATGGGGAAGTTTTCCACGCTGCGCTGGGTCTGGGCGCCCCAGAGGCGGTCGGCGGGCACCGCCACCTCGCCCATCGCATCGTGCTCCAGTCGGCTTGTCATGTCCTCTCCCTCGCTTTCCTCGCGTTTCTTTCCTATTTATATTTCAGATTCCTCCCGCCGTCAAGAGAAAACCGATTGCTCTTTACAAGCTCCCCTCTTCGGCATATAATTTTTGTATTACGGCCTTGGCCGCTTCGGAGGAAACATCATGACGCTTGACTGGAAACGGGACCTCAAACGCGTTCTCGCCATCCTTTTCGCAGCCCTGCTGCTGGCAGTCTCGATCAAGACCTTTGTCCGTGCCGCGGACCTGTTCCCCGGCGGCGTCACGGGCCTGACGGTGCTGATCCAGCGTCTGTGCGAAAAGTTTCTGGGCTTCATCCCCGACTACACGCCGATTAACCTGGCGCTGAACGCCTTTCCGGTGTATATCGGCTTCCGCTATGTCGGGAAGAAGTTTACCCTGCTGTCCCTGCTGCTGATCGTGGTCAGCGGCATTCTGACCGATATGCTGCCTTCCTATATCATTACCTACGATCCCCTGCTCATCTCCGTCTTCGGCGGCATTCTCAGCGGCGTCGCGGTCAGCATCTGCCTCTCGGTGGACGCCACCAGCGGCGGCACCGACTTCATCGCCATCTATCTCTCGCAGAAGCGGGGCGTCGAGACCTGGAACCTGGTCCTTGGCTTCAACGTGGTGATTCTCGTGATCGCCGGCTTCTTCTTCGGCTGGGAGCGCGCCCTCTATTCCATCATCTATCAGTTTGTCTCGACCCAGACCCTGCACACACTGTACCGCAGCTATCAGAAGCAGACCCTCTTCGTCGTCACGGACAAGGCCGAGGCGGTCTGCGAGGCTATTCACGATGCCTGCAACCACGGCGCCACCGTGTTCGATGCCGAGGGCTCCTTCAGCCACCGGCATCTCAAGATGGTCTATTCCATCATCTCGGGCGCCGATGTCAAGCCTACCCTGACGGCC
>Ga0326511_10002841_pt1 | contig 13965 bp, 13 predicted proteins | sample 0_2496_0518_D_FD_203701 | JGI IMG/M metagenome (GOLD analysis project Ga0326511, IMG submission 203701) | Bovine rumen microbial communities from UC Davis, California, United States - 0_2496_0518 | ecosystem: Host-associated > Mammals > Digestive system > Stomach > Rumen | place: USA... | reverse complement strand
GCGACTCGATGGTGCCGCAGTACCTCAACGGAGACCTTCTCGCCTGCACGATGATTAAGGATGTGCTGTTCTTCCAATGGGGCAAAATTTACGTCATCGACACTTCGCAAGGTGTGCTGGTGAAGCGTGTGATGCGGAAAGAGGGCGACAGCGAGCATGTGATACTCGTGTCGGAGAACAAGGAGAAATACGACCCGTTTGAGTTTCCGACATCGGACATCAGAAGCCTCGCCATCGTCGTGGGACTCATCCGAGCGGAATAGTCGCTTAATACATATTATATAAGGAATATAGACCGGCCACAGAATGTGGCAGGAAGAAGGCGCTACGCCATTATGATACGATTGAGATACAGTATAAAGTTCGTTTTACACCGCCGAGAGCGGGCGGACGGAACATTCACCGTCCGTATGAACATCTCCTGGGCAAAGAAAAGAGTCCAACGGAATATTCCTGCCTATGTGTTCCCCGACCAATGGGATGAGAACACCATGACAGCCCGCGCGACCCGTCAGCACAAAGACGTGTCAGGCATCAACAGCGCCATTGCGGAATACAAAGGCCGTGTGACAAAGTATTTTGAGACTTCGATAATCAACGACCATGTTCCAACCGAGGATGAAATCAACGGACTATTCAACACGGAGGATGCGGAAGAGGATAACCAGAAGCACCTGATTGATGACACAATCGAAGAGTTTATCGCAAAAGAGTCTGTGGAACGTGGATGGGCTTCCGTCACAAAGAACAAGTTCAAAAACCTGAAGCACGACCTGCTGTGCGCCGACCTGACATATATAGAGGAATTGAATGAGGAAGGGCTTGAAAAGTACACCCAATACTTGTTCTCACGCGACTTGGAGAATGCAGTCCTGATGAAAAAGGCATCCATTCTCCGCTGGTTCCTCGGATGGTGCAGAAAGAAAGGTTATATTGAAAACGATGACTACAAACTCCACCAGCCACACCTGAAATGCCCCCAGAAGACTGTGGTCTATCTGACGTGGGAAGAATTGATGCAGCTGTACAAGCATAACTATGGATACAAGTACCAACTTTCCGTAGTGAGGGATGTGTTCTGTTTCTGCGCATTCACCGGCCTCCGCTACTCCGATGCCGCGCGACTCAGATGGTCGGACGTGTATAATGACCACATAACCATCATCACACAGAAAACCTCCGACAAACTCGACATAGACCTCAACCCATTTTCAAAAAGCATCATCAAGAAATATTCCTTGAAGGCGGACCGTAAACCGGCGGATAAGGTGCTTGGAGCTCCGACAATTCAAAGAAGCAATGTAATGCTCAAAGAATGCGCTTTGCTTGCCGGAATCAAGACTCCTATCACCCTTGTTTCGTACAGAGGGTCGAAGAGAATAGAGGAGTCTGTACCCAAATGGAAGGCCGTCACCACACACTGCGCCCGCCGCACTTTTGTTGTGAACTCTCTCCGACTCGGAATACCGGCGGAAGTGATTATGAAATGGACTGGCCACAGCGACTTCACGGCCATGAAACCATACGTCGCAATCGTGGATGAATTGAAGAAGGAGAACATGGCCAAATACGCGACTCTGTACGAAAATGAAAAAAATTCTTCCAATTGAAAAAAATGTCGTATTTTTGCAAATTGATAGGAGTAAGCAGCAGTCGGGTACATGTACCCACTTTGTACCCACTTTTGACAAATGAACAGCAACCGAGAGAGAACGAAGCGACGGAAAAAGACCGATTAAGATGATAAAAATCAAAGAAATAAAGTTAAATTGATACCATGGGCTTCCCCTGGAGTAATACGGCTCCAGTACCTTCAGGGGGAGCAACGAAAAAGCGCTGATGATTCAGCGCTTTTTTTTTGTTTATACTCCGGAAGCACCCCACACAAAGGCCATCCTATCTCACCCTCGTCATGTGATACCCCATGCGGTGCAGTTGCATGGCCATGCCGAAAAGGTAGAGCTGCCGCAGGCAAGCCACATAGGCCTCGAAGGCCTCCTTGGTGCCGGGTTCTATCCGCTCGCGCATGAGCATGGAGTGGACACGCGAGGCGCACTCGCCGACCACCTGCTCCAGCGTGTCGTTCTCCTCGCCGCGCAGCATCAGCACATCCTCGCGGATATACTCGTCGAGGGCATCGTAGCCACGCTTGTCTCGCATGTAGAGGTAGAGGTCTTCTATCTGGGAATAGATTGTCCATTCATCATCCCACAGTTTGGCCACGGCCATACCGATATACATCATCCAGCCAAGACTGGCCACGGGATAGTCGCGGAACTCGCGCGCCCCGTCGGGGATATACGAGTTTCCTATCGACGGCCATTTGTCCGTCACGTCGGGGCACTCCGGCAACCGCTCGTCCACCTCGCCGATGCCCAGCAGGTACTGGTGGAGGTTGTTGTGTATTGCGTCTTCAAACTTATCTGTCATAACGACACAAAAACGGCGAAAGAAGACTTTTATTGTTTATAGGAACAATAAAACAGGTTGCTTTAGTCGCCCCAAAAAGTCATTTTTCACACCTATTCACACTAAAAAAAGTTACATATTTTCCCAATCATCAAATATTTTTTTCCAACCCATTAATCTATTTTACAAGAACATATCATCATCACTTAAAAATAATTTTTGTTTATTTCATAAACTTGTTTATATTTGCACCGTCAATTGAACGAAAAAAGACGTGTACACTCTTGGTTAAAATTAAAAAAACATTTCAATCATGGAAAACACAAAGGAACAGAACAAAGAAATGACGGCCGAAGAAAGCCTGTCGCTCATCACCGAAACGCTCAACAGCAGCCGCAAGGAGATTACGCGCCGCAGCGGCAAGTACTACATCCTGTGGGGAGCGCTGCTAACGGTCTTCTCACTTACTATCTATTTACTATGGAAGCTGACCGACCAGGAGGCCTGGAACAACCTGTGGTTCGGAATGCCTGTCATAGGGTTCCTGCTGGCACGACTGATGAGTCGCAAAGACACTGAAACACATGTGCAGAACGACGTAAGCCGCATCACGCAGGGCATCTGGTCCGCCTTCGGCATTTTTGCATGCACGGTAGCGGTCTTCACGATTGCCTATTCGTATGTGGGCGATGGTGCACTCGATCTTGGCAGGAGCATACGCGCCATGGTGTCAGTGGCAAGCCTTACGGCCGAAATAGTGCTGCTATTCGGCCTGGCGGAAAGCATCTGCGGGGTGGCACTGAAGAACTGGGCCATGAAGATTGCCGGTTTTGTGACAGGCATCGGAGGCCTGGCCATTTACTATATCACCGGCGCAGCAGAGGAGCAGATGTTCATCTTTACCTTCGCAGGCTTGGTGCTGGTGGCCACGGGGCTGATTGTTAAATGCCAGTACAAGTAAGCCATGCTGCCGAAACTAGATCCGCTTTTACACTCGGAGCTGCGCCTGGCCATCATGTCGCTGCTGGCAGGTGTGGACGAAGCCGACTTCACCTACCTCAAGGAGCAGACCGGCGCCACCTCCGGCAACCTGAGCGTGCAGATCGACAAACTGTCCGAGGCCGGTTACATCAGCGTGGAGAAAGGGTTCAAAGGCAAGATGCCACGAACCACCTGCCGCATCACACCTGTGGGAACCGAAGCCTTCCGCAGCTACGTCAAAGCGCTGAAGAAATACATCGCCGTCGGTAAGTCATAATTGAAAGAGGAAAGATGAAAGTGGAAAGTTCTGCTGCCGCACTCGGACAGTTTTCCACTTTCCACTTTCATCTTTCCACTCTACTATTAGTCGACGTCGGCGCGGGCGATGGCGTCCTTGTAGTACTTCTGGTTGACGAACACATCCTCCATGTAGGGGTTGATGTGGCGTTTCTTGGCGGTGTACATGATGTAGCCGAAGGCAATGACATTGGTCACCAGGGCCAGGGCGCTGATGACGGTCATCATCGTGGGGTTGGCGCTCACGGAATCGACCGTGGTGCCCACCGTGGCGGCTTCGCCACCGGCCACCTCATAGAGCTGCTTGACGGTCTCGATGCCGTCGGGATACTGCACCGGAAGCACGGCCCAGCTGAACCACTGGCGGCCGTCCTTGAAGGTCTCCTGGAAGAGGGGGAAGACCTGTGCGAACATGCACCAGATGGCCAGCGTGTTGGCGCGGTTCTGAATCCAGCCGCCGCGGTTCCACAGCAGGGCAGCCACCGTCGGGGCCAGCAGCAGGGCGATGCCGCAGTACCAGCTGTGCGTGGGCAGGCAGTTGTAGGTGTAGGCGAAGTTCCAGATGTCGTAAACGAGGATGTAGACCCAGGTCATGTCGGCCCAGATCATGTCCTTCTTGTCCTTCGACGAGTAGACGTTCCACCAGGCAGTCATACAGAAAATGTTGAACAGACCGGCCAGGCCGTTGAAGACATTGTGCCAGCCGCCGAAGAGCCACACGCCCTCGCTGCTGAGCCACCACTTGTTCCATCCCATCACGGCGCTCTCGAAGTCGGAAACGACGGCAATCAGGATGTTGATTCCCACGATGATGAAGGGGAACGGTTTGAACCAGTGCTTGGCGCCGATGCCCCATTTGTACTTAATCATCATGAAGCCGATGCAACCGGTGAGGGCGGCATAGAGCTTGGCGTAGTGGAACCAGCCGTTCATGTAGATGTGGGTCTGGTTGTTCACCGCCCACTCAGCACCGGCATGGGCACCGATGGCAATGGCCACAAAGTAGACCGTCAAGGCCAGCGGGATGGCCAGAAAGGTGATCAGGCCGCCCATCTTGGTGCGACGGGCAAATTCGTTCCAGAGGATCAGACCTGCCAGCACCACCATCAGCATTCCCCATTGGATTAGGGCATTGGCCCCGTAAACTTGGAAAAACATAATGTTTGTGTGTTTTGTTAATTATTATTTTGCGATTATTACGTGTTTCACTTGTCAGTGTCGTCCGCCAAATCTTTTATCTTGCGGGCCGGGACGCCGGCAACGAGAGTATTGTCGGGCACGTCGTGCGTCACCACTGCCCCCGCGGCGACAACAACATTGTTTCCGATGCTGACGCCGGGAAGAATGGTGGCATTGCCGCCAATCCACACATCGTTCCCGATGGTCACAGGCTCGGCCTGCGCCATATAGCAGCGACGTTTCTGCGGCGAAAGAGGGTGTCCGACGGTGGTGATGAGGGTATTGGGGCCAATCATGACATTGTTTCCAATATGCACCTCGCGGATATCGAGTATGGTAAGGTTGTAGTTGCCGCTGAAGTCGTTGCCAATAAAGATGTTCCTGCCGCAGTCGCAGCGGAAGTTCTTGGCAATCCATGCCCCCTCGCCCACGGCACCGAGCATCTGTTTGAGGTGCTCGTACTGGGCGGCGTAGTCGGTTCCGTCGATGGCGTTGAACTCCTCGCACCAACGGACAGCGCGGCTGTAGCGGGCTCTGAGCTCGTCGTCGGCAAAGGTGTACTCCAACCCTGCCTCCATTTTCTCCATTTCTGTCATTGTTCCATGTTTGATTTACGCTTCCGAAACGAAGAAACATCTTTTTTATTGTGTCCCCTAGCCATTTTCCAAACCAAATTATCCACCCCTCCCCGAGAGGGGTCAAATACCTACCTAAGAGGACATTTCTTATATTGTTCTTATATCGTTCTTATATCGTTCTCATATACTTCTCATATACTTCTTATATAGGTGATATAAGAAGTATATAAGAACTATATAGGAACGATATAAGAAGGGCCGAATTTGGTAGGTCGGAGGTGGGAGTGGGGAGTGGAGAGTGGAGAGTGGAGAGTGGAGAGTGGGGAGCGGGGAGCGGGGAGCGGAGAGTGGTGTTTTTTTTTGTTGTGGCAGATACAATATTTGGGTTGGATGTGCGTTTAAGGAAGAAAAAGGAAAAGAATGAAGACTATACTGATTGTTCTGGCAATTGCCGTCGGCGCCCTGGCGCTGATGATGGGGGGGCTCGGGCTGAAGATGCTGCTGCACAAGGAGAAGGAGTTCAAGCGTCCCTGCACCAATGCCGACCCCAAGACTGGCCGTTGCGCCCACTGCACCTGCGGGAGGAAAAAATGAAAAATGAAAAATGAAAAATAAAAAATGAAAAACGAGAAATGAAAAATGAAGAATGAAGAATCAGCTGCCGCAACAATGTGATGCGCCAGCCAATTTTTCATTTTTCATTTTTCAATTTTTATTTTTCAATCGGCTTGCGAGAACTCCTTGATGCGCTGTTCCTCGCTGCGGCGGCACACAAGCAGGCGGCCGCCTTTCTGCGAGACGATGTATCCATCCAGACCCTGAAGGACAACCTTTTCGGCATCCTCGGCATGGACCACGCAGTTGTTGCACTCGTAGAGGTGCACAGGACCCACGGCGCCGTTGGTGTTGGCGTCTTTCTGCAGCTTGTCGTGGAGCGACGCCCAGTTGCCGAGGTCGCTCCAGCCGAAGTCGGCGGGGTGGGTGTAGACCTTGCCGTCGGCGGCGGCGGGCTCCATGACGGCATAGTCGATGCTGATTTTCTCGCACTGCGGGAACACCTCCTGCACGTCCTTGTCGGTGCGCATGCGCTCCATGTCGGCGGCGATGTTGGGCTTGTAGGTGGAGATGGCGTCGGTGATGGTTTTCACGTTCCACACGAAGATGCCAGCGTTCCACAGGTAGTTGCCTGCCTGGAGGTACTGCTCCGCCACCTCGCGGTTGGGTTTTTCCTTGAAGGCTTTGACGGTCATAATCTCTCCGCTCTCCGCTCTCCGCTCTCCGCTCTCGACGTAGCCGTAGCCCGTCTCCGGACGCGAGGGCTTGATGCCGATGGTGACGATGGCGTCGCTCTTCGCGGTGAAGGCCAGGGCATTGCCGATAACGCGGCGGAACTCCTCGGGGTTCATCACCACGGCATCGGCGGGGGTGACGACGACGTTGGCCTCGGGGTCCTCCTTCTTGATGCGCCAGCAGGCCCAGGCGATGCAGGGGGCCGTGTTGCGTGCCGCAGGCTCGGCCAGGATATGCTCGGCAGGCATTTCCGGCAGTTGCTGCCGCACGATGTCCACGTAGGCGGCATTGGTCACCACCCAGAAGTTCTCCATCGGGCAGAGGCCCTTGAAACGGTCGACGGTGAGTTGGATGAGCGTGCGTCCGCATCCCAGGATGTCGATGAACTGTTTGGGGTATTCGGGCGTGCTCAGGGGCCAGAAGCGGCTACCGATGCCGCCGGCCATGATAACGATATGGTTTTTCATGTCTTATAAATTATTTTGTCCCTCTTTAACGCAACATTTCAATATTTATTGTATCTTTGCACCATGAACGATACACCAATAGAGAAAATATTTTCGCTCGAAGAGATTGATTACTCGCGGTTTTGGGGCACCAACGACCGCATGCTCGAATTTGTACGCATGCTCTTCCCCAAGCTGAAACTCATCGCCCGGGGCGACATGCTGAAAGCCATCGGCAGCGACGAGGACATCGTTTGGTTCGAGGGCAAGCTGCAGGCCATGAGGACCTACTACGACAAATTCGGCCGCCTGACGGAGAACGCCATCATGGGCATTATGGAGAGCGGCGGCAGCAGTCCGGAGAGCGAGGTGAGCGACGAGGTGCTGGTCCACGGCCGCAACGGACTCCTCATCAAGGCCCGCACGCCCAACCAGCAGCGTCTGGTCAAGGCCGTGCACGAGAACGACATGGTCTTCGCCATCGGCCCCGCGGGCACCGGCAAGACCTACACCGCCGTGGCCATGGCCGTGCGCGCCCTGAAGAACAAGGACGTGCGCCGCATCATCCTCACGCGCCCCGCCGTCGAGGCCGGCGAGAACCTGGGTTTCCTCCCCGGCGACCTGCGCGACAAGCTCGACCCCTACCTCCAGCCCCTCTACGACGCCCTGCGCGACATGATTCCGCAGCAGAAGCTCCTCTCCTACTGGGAGGACAGCACCATCGAGATCGCCCCCCTGGCCTTCATGCGCGGCCGCACACTCGACAACGCCTTCGTCATCCTCGACGAGGCGCAGAACGCCACCTCGGCCCAGCTCAAGATGTTCCTCACCCGCATGGGCCGCAACGCCAAGTTCGTCATCACCGGCGACCTCACCCAGGTCGACCTCCCGCGCCACCAGCAGAGCGGTCTGCTGCAGGCCACACAGATACTGAAAGACGTGAAAGGCATCGAAATCATCGAACTCAACAACAGCGACGTCATCCGCCACCGACTTGTAACCGATATTATCCGCGCCTATGACAACCTACCCAAACTGCAAGATTAACCTTGGCCTGCATGTCGTAGGCCGCCGTGCCGACGGCTACCACGACCTGGAGACCCTCTTCATCCCCGTCCCCGACCTCTGCGACGAGCTGGAGATCACCGAGCTGCCCGCCACAGACGCTTCGCCGGGTGGCGCGGCGCCCCAGCCGCGCATGACCCAGTCCGGCATCGCCCTCGACAACGCCCCCGAGGACAACCTCTGCATCCGCGCCTGGCGCCTGCTCCACGACGAGTTCGCCATTCCCCCCGTCCACATCCGCCTGGAGAAGCATATCCCCTTCGGCGCCGGCCTCGGCGGCGGCAGCAGCGACGCCGCCTTCACGCTGCGGATGCTCAACGACATGTTCTCCCTCGGCCTCGGCACCGCCGACCTCGAACGCCGCGCCGCACGCCTCGGTGCCGACTGCGCCTTCTTTGTCCAGAACCGCCCGGCCTACGCCACCGGCATCGGCGACCAGCTGGAACCTATTGAGTGGAAAGCGGAAAGTGGAAAGTGGAAAGTGGTGATCGAGATTCCCGACGGCGAGCACGTCAGCACCAAGGAAGCCTACGCCGGCCTGAAACTCCCAGGCAGCTCCCCTTCACAAGGGGAGCTGTCCGCAGGACTGAGGGGTAAGCAACGCCCCGACCTCCGCCAGGCCATCCGCCGCCCCATCGGGGAATGGCGCACCCTCATCGTCAACGACTTCGAGGCCTCCGTCTTCCCTGCCCACCCCGCCATCGCCGCCCTCAAGGACGACCTTTACCGCCGCGGCGCCCTCTACGCCTCCATGACCGGCAGCGGCGCCGCCGTCTTCGGCATCTTCGCCCGCTGAGGTTTTTTTTGCATCCGATGTCAGATTTCGGTCTCTCATGGGGTAATGTATAAGTGAATGGACAGACATGAGACATACACCGAACTGCTGCGAGACCACTCCGCCCTCATCTGGAGCATGTGCCGCAATACCACACCTGGCGACTACGAGCGATGCCGCGACCTGTTCCAGGATGTGTCGTTGCGGCTTTGGCAGCACTACGACGAGCTGCGCAGCGACGCCAAGCCCCACGAACGGAAAGCCTGGGTGGAATGGCAGGTGCGGCATGTACTGAATCATGCGGGACGGCGCGAACGACCTGTACCGATGAGCGACCTTCCCGAACAGCCCGACATCGATGCCCTGGACAAGGCCGAAATACGCACGCTGGTCAACGACCTTCTGACACAGCTCAATCCCGACGAACGGCAGATGTTGCAGATGCGCATGGACGGATACAGTGCCGGCGAGATAGCAAAAGAGATGGGCCTGAGCCGCGACACCGTCTATCAGCGCATGCACCGCACCCTGACCAAGGCCCGCAGGATATTGCTGGTGCTGTTCCTACTGTTTATGGCCAGTTCCATCACCGTCGCCGTGGTGCCGTCGTGGCGGCAGATGGTTTTCGGTGGCGGCAATCCATCGGCAACTGATACAACCCCCTCCAGCACCGCCATTCCCTCCACGCCAGTCCCTGCGCCGGTTGCCGACAGCACTGCGGACAGCATTCCTGCACACCGTGCATGGGTGCCTACGCAGCCCATCCAGCACCTGGTCGCCGCAGCCGACACGTCGCTGCCCATGCCCTTGCCAACCCTCAACGAGCCCTGCGGCTGCCCCCAAGGCTATCAAAGGAAAACACAGACAGACAGTCTCGACACACTCGACGACCCCTGCGAACCCATACCCGATGAACTGCCGCCGGCGACCATCAGGGTGGTGGGGAACACCATCGTGGTGGAGGATGTCATGAATGAACTTGTCGATATTTACGACACACATGGGCGCCTGGTGGCCACAGCACATTGCGACGGCCGTTGCGCTATATCTTTCAAGATCGAGCAGAACTATCCGCGAGACAGATCCACCACAACACATATCTTGTGGGTGCATGTAGGAAACCGTCCGCGTCAACGCGTCATAATAGAAGACCAACGGAATGACAGCCCACGCGTGTACGTTCGATGAACAGAATCTTTATTCCTTTCAAAAAAATATAATAATGAAAAAATTCTGTGCAATTATCATGATGAGCCTGACTGTCAGCGCCATGGGACAGCAGGTGGTATTTGAAGCCGACGGCATCGCGTACGGCGTCACATCGGAGCAGACTGTAGAAGTATTGCCCAAGTATTACTTTTACAACAGTCCCTACAGTGGTGCCCTCTCCATTCCCCAGACGGTGGAACACGACGGCGCTACCTATACCGTGACGGCACTGGGAGCATCGGCCTTCGAGAGCTGCACCACAGTCACCAGCCTTACCCTGCCACCCACCATACGCACTATCGGCTCGTATTGCTTTTACGACTGCCGTTTCAGCACCCTGCTGCTACCCGACTCGCTGCGCGTCATCGAAGACCACGCCTTCCTCTACGCCAACGTCACGTCGCTGCACCTGCCGGCCTGCTTTGAGGAATACGGCGAGTGTGCCTTCTGGCTGAGGAACCTGGCGAGCATCACCGTCGACGAGGGCAATCCCCGCTACCGTTCCATCGACGGCTGGCTCTACAGCAAAGACAGCCTGACCCTCTGCCTGGTACCTAGCGGGACGACGGGAGCCGTCAGCGTGCCGCAATATGTGCGTCATCTCGGGTGGATGGCTTTCGGCTTTTGCGGTCAAATAAATTCGGTGACACTGCCCGAAGGGCTGGAAAGCATCGGCGACTTCGCCTTCAACTGTTGCGCCTCGGTCGATGGCATCGTCATCCCGTCGACGGTGACGCACATCGGCATCTGTCCCTTTTCTTACTGCCCGCAGATGAACAATCTCTCTCTATCCCCCGGCAACAACCGCTACGTGCTCGACGGCCTGCTGCTCTACAACAGCAGCTACGACACACTAGTATCATGCCACAAGTCGGGCGCCACGGTCACGCTACACCCTAACGTGAAAGTGGTGGGCGGCTTCGAGAACAACACTTGGGTGCGGAATATCACATTACCAGAGAGTGTGACCGCCATCACCGACAACTGCTTCAACGGATGCAAATTCACCAGCATCGCGCTGCCGGCCCACATGCAATCGATAGGCAGGAAAGCCTTTTCGGAGAACGACCGCCTCGCCAGCGTCACCATGCCGCAAACACTACTCTCCATGGGCCAAGGGGCATTCGAATTCTGCTTTGCACTCACCTCCATTGTGATTCCAGACTCGCTGCGCGTGATTCCCAAGGAGTCCTTCAACTCGTGTATCAAACTCAGCTCCGTTACTTGGAACAACGATGTGGAAGAAATAGGAGACTATGCTTTCTGGGCGATGGGGCAAATGAGCAGCACCCATGTCACAACACTCAGCCTGCCGACGTCGTTGAGAAAGATTGGCGAATGTGCTTTCGGTGCATGCGACAACAACCTGCGTAACGTGTATTTCAACGGGCCGCTCGACACCATGGGCGAAGCCGTGTTCAGCGGCGCCAACCTCGGCCATATCCGTTTCTCCAATGACAATCCTCCGGTTGCCACTGGTGAAGGCCCGCTCCACGACATCGGTCGCATCGACAGCATCGCCGTCCCCTGCGGTAGCCTCGATGCCTGGCTGGCCGACAGCTATTGGGGACAATTCGCCGACAAATACCACGAGAACTGCAGCGGCATTGACGACATCCATTCGCCCAACATCAAAGTCTACTCCCACGAAGGACATATCATAGTCGAAGGCACCGACGGCGAAGCCATCAAAATCTTCGACACCACAGGCCGCACCATCCCAAATGAAAACCTCTCCACCGGAGTCTACCTCGTCCGCGTCGGTCACCGCCCCGCCCGTAAAGTGGTCGTAATGCAATAAACGTCACCGAATTCGACCTCAACTCCTCCATCATCAACCTCATCACTCATCACTCATCACCATCCAGCTCCACGACTGGTTCCAGGTCGTCAACTACCCCTCGGGCGCCACCCAACCAAACACTGAACACTAAACACTGAACACTAAACACTGAACACTGCCCCCGCCCCCAAGGCCCGCCGGAGATGACTCCGGCGGGCCTTCCTTTTCCACCCGTGGCAAAATAAATTTGGCTATGTAAAATATAATGTGTAATTTTGCAAAATCAAAAAAAGAAGAAAATGGACAGCAACAACCACAATCAACTCCTGGCATCCAGTGGCGACTATCGCCAACTGATATGCTACCAGAAATCTGTGGTTGTATACGATTTGACCTACTGGTTCTGCGAGCAATACATGAATCGCAGCAAAGACAGGACCGTCGACCAAATGGTGCAGGCAGCCCGCAGCGGGAAACAGAACATAGTGGAAGGGGTGACCGACGGAGCCGCCAGCAAAGAGTCGGAACTGAAGCTCCTGAAGGTCGCCGCCGGAAGCCTCCACGAACTACACGAGGACTACGAGGACTGGCTCCGCACACACCAGCATGCCATCTGGGCGAAAGACAGTGTCGAGACAAAAGCCCTGTGGACCCTGGGGAAAGAACACAGCGAACCCGAATACTACCTTCAGCTGGCACGCACACGCCCTCCGCAGACAACAGCCAACATCGCCCGGGGAATGACTGAACAAGCCCTCTACTTCCTCGACCGGCTCATCCAATCGAAGGCGAAGCAGTTTGTCGAAAACGGAGGCTTGAAAGAGCAGATGTATCGAGCCAGACAAGAATACCGGCAGCGGAACGGCTGGGCAGGAGGAAAAGAATGGAAATAATAGAAGAAAATGGAAATAAATAATGGAATAAATGGAGATAATGGAATAAATAGAATCAATTGATTCAATTAACTCAATTAATTCAATCAACTCAATTAATTCAATCAATTCAATCAATTCAAAAAAAAATCAATCCCAATAAAAAAATAAAACATCATGGTAGACTACAAAAAAATAGGACTCGTGAACACCCGCGAGATGTTCAAGAAAGCAGTCAGCGGCGGCTACGCCATCCCCGCCTTCAACTTCAACAACATGGAACAGATGCAGGCCATCATCATGGCCGCCGTCGAAACCAAGAGCCCCGTCATCCTGCAGGTCAGCAAGGGCGCGCGCGAATACGCCAACCCCACCCTGCTGCGCTACATGGCCGAAGGTGCCGTCGAGTATGCCAAAGAGCTCGGATGTCCCAACCCCCAGATCGTCCTCCACCTCGACCACGGCGACAGCTTCGAAACCTGCAAGAGCTGCATCGACATGGGCTTCTCCAGCGTCATGTACGACGGCAGCGCCCTCCCCTACGAGGAGAACATCCGCATCTCCCGCCAGGTCGTCGAGTACGCCCACAAGTACGACGTCACCGTCGAGTGCGAACTCGGCGTGCTGGCCGGCGTCGAGGACGAAGTGTCCTCCGAAGCGAGCCACTACACCAAGCCCGAAGAGGTCATCGACTTCGCCACCCGCACCGGCTGCGACTCCCTCGCCATCTCCATCGGCACCTCCCACGGCGCCTACAAATTCAAACCCGAACAGTGCACCGTCGACCCCAAGACCGGCCGCCTCGTGCCCCCTCCCCTGGCCTTCGACGTCCTCGAAGCCATTGAAAAGAAACTCCCCGGCTTCCCCATCGTCCTCCACGGCTCCAGCTCCGTGCCCCAGGACGAGGTGGACACCATCAACGCCAACGGTGGCGCCCTCAAGGCCGCAGTCGGCATCCCCGAGGAACAGCTCCGCAAGGCCGCCAAGAGCGCCGTCTGCAAAATCAACATCGACAGCGACTCCCGCCTGGCCATGACCGCCGCCATCCGCAAGCACCTCGCCGAGCACCCCGACCACTTCG
>Ga0326511_10002839_pt1 | contig 13967 bp, 8 predicted proteins | sample 0_2496_0518_D_FD_203701 | JGI IMG/M metagenome (GOLD analysis project Ga0326511, IMG submission 203701) | Bovine rumen microbial communities from UC Davis, California, United States - 0_2496_0518 | ecosystem: Host-associated > Mammals > Digestive system > Stomach > Rumen | place: USA: California... | reverse complement strand
TGTAAGGAATTCTTCTTCTCATGTTGTTTGGGCTTTAGAATCCTATTTTGGTCTTGGGACGTGGAATCTCGATAGGCACGATATCTTCTGGAGTAAGCAGGAGCAGTTCGCGCTTGTCCTTGGGACACCGTTTAACACAGCGGGCTGCATGCTGGATGTATATTCGCTCCAGTTGATTGGAGATGAAGCGAGCATTGCCCCATGTTTCAGCATCACGCACTTGATACGCTTGTGCGAGCATACCACGGTATTTCTCCCATGCCTGGGCAGTGAACTGATAGTCGTAGTCCTTGATACAGCGACGGGTAATTTCCAACAACTCATCAACGGTAAAGTCGGTAAACTCGAACTTATTGGGGAAGCGCGACTGTAGACCAGGATTCATGTCCAGCATTTTCATCATCGGTTCCTTGTAGCCGCAGAGCACGATGGCAATATCTCGTTGCGTCTCATCTGCCAGGATGTTCATCATTAGTTGGATGACCAGCTTGCCAGGATCATTATCATGCTTACCGTTAAGCAGATAGGCTTCGTCTATCATTAGTACACCGCCTTTGGCCATCTCTAACACCTGTTTCATCGACCGTTCTTCATCTCCCCACAGGGTACCGATGAAGGTTCCACGATCGCAGACCACCACATGTCCCTTGGACAAAGCCCCTGCCTGACGTAGTAGCGAACCAAAGATTTTGCAGACCGTTGTCTTGCCTGTTCCAGGTCTACCGAGGAACACACTATGCAACGACACCTCATGCTTTTTGCAGTTAGGAAACAGCTTATGCATCATCTTGTTATAGCTGGTCAAGGCTACCAATTCATCCATACGTCGCTTGATGTCTGCACAGCCCACCAACTTGTTCAGTTCCTCACGCGGATTGGCAATGGGACGCAGGACTTCCACCTTCACGCTGATGTTCTGGTTCTGCTCAATCTCCCCGTCAGGGAAAGGAACGTCTGCAACGGTTTCGTTATCACTATGAACACTGCCCTCTGGAAAGTCTTCGAGGTCTATGTCGTCCTCGTCTTCCTGCGGGTCATTGTTGATATCGTCAAATGGGGCTTTCTCGTCCACAATCTCCATACCCTCGCTGAGGAACTTGTCGAGTAGCCTTGCAAAATCATCATCATCATCTATATTCATCTCGTTATTCGGAACTTCGGTAGTGGGTGCAGAAGAATTGACAATCGTCCTCTCTACTGTTGGCGCATCAAGGCTGGCATCAATGACGGTTCTTGCATACGCTTTGCAGGGCAGGTCATCATCCTCGTTCACCCTGATCTTTCGATATTTCAGCCGCGTCAAGTCATCTATCACCATGACGTTATGTGCATTCCACATATCATCCAATCCATATGAGTTAAGAATTTCGGCTTCGGTCAGCAGTACACCATAGACCCTTATGTCGGGATTGCTGAGCTGAAGATGTATCTTAGTCAGGCGCACAGCTTCAGCCAGCTTCCAGACCGTACTGGTGCGAGGTTCATAGCCGTCGGACAAGATAAGGGAACTGAGTGATTCCGACTCTTCGTAGATGTGCTCTTCATCGTGTCCACAGCAGTCGAGGCATACGATAACCATGTTCGTATCGTTGCAATACAGGTAAATATCATAGTCAGTCAAAAAGGGAGAATAGCCATTCAGGTGAGTAGAATAGACGGCATAGTTAGCCGCCATAGCATCCAGATGTTTCCAAACGGTCGTCTTTGTCAGGTTCTTAAAATCGTCAATCAGTCTATTTACATTCATCATAATCAACATAATTCATATCACGCATCAATAAACAATGTATAAGCCCCAGTGGTTGGGGCGCAAGAGTGAATAGGCAAAGCACAATGGTGCTAGCCTACAGCATAAATAGAGTATTTCTTGTGGAATTACTCTATCACAATACCCTCGACACTTGTAGCAATATGTCAAAGAACGCTGCGCTTAAGCGAGAACAGAAGAAAGTTAACTCTCTATCTGTCGAGCGTGAGCAGGGTCGACCATTAGGTCAACCAACGAACGACAAGATACAATTCTCCCCTCGATTCACAGACTTTTTTCACATCTGTCTTAGAACCGCTCGGAATCTGACCGTTGTCATTGTCATTTCGTTCATTCTTTCTTGCTACAATTTGTTTATTTGTGATAGAATTATGTTTATCGGCTGCAAAAATAAGCATAATTCTTCTTATTACCAAGAAAATCGAATAAAAAAACTCATGAAATTAAGAAAGAAATTAAGAAATTGCTTTTTTAATTAAGGTGAAATAATGAATAATTAGTTCCCATTTTAGCGTCAAAATAACGATGAAATCATCATTTTTTGATTCTTTTTGTCACTTTTTTGGCATTTTTTTTTCTCATTTCAAAATATTTGTGTAATTTTGGAGCGTATTTCTCTAAAAGAGAGTACATAATGTATGTGCTCGAATATTTTTATCGAATTAACATTTCGCATGAGATATGGACGGGCATTTTTAATTACTAACCCAAAGACGACGAGCAATTATGGATGTTCCACTTGTGCTCAAAAACATAGGAATCCGTCACGGATTAATGGGATATAAGAAAGTCCTCAACGTTCAGTCTACAGGCTGACGTTGTAGGACTTTCTGTGTTTATTGACAATTTGAGCGTAAGATGGTTACTTTGTATTACTAAGCGTCATAAATGGGATATTTGAATTATTAACAAAATAGAGTAAGGCTTGAATAGTTTTTTTAGATACACGATTGTCGTTACCTTATGGTGTTTATCAGTGGTAGTGAAGGCTAATACTGGTCATGTTATTGTTGCATTTGATCGGGCTATTCCAAACTATGAGTATACATATCGTGACGTAAGGACTTTGTCTATGATAGATGATTTTATACAACAGGAGATAAGGTTCGATAATCTATATATTTCAGTAGTTGGTTATTCAATGAATGGTGGTTATCCTGATATTGATGATTTTGTTGTACTATATACTGATAGGGAGAGCAATTCTGTGTTATGGCAAAATTATAATTCACTACGTGAAATGTTTCCATATTGGCCGATGGGTGAGCCTAATAAAATGAGTAATTATTATAGGCCAGGTTCGATGCAGTCGTTAGCGAAACCCTATTGTGTGATGGAAGCGGCCGTGAAAGATGTCAATTATGTTGCAGATGCCACATTTGTAATATTTGTAACAGATGAGAAAGTTCAGGGTGTTGACGATGATTACAGTAGAGAATGGGAGGAGATGAGTTGGTATAATAAGGGCGCTTATGAAAAGATTCATGATGACGTTTTTAAGAAGCTCCAGCAATTTAACGAGACATATCGCTTTGAATTCCGAAATCGCAAAATGATTGATCGTGAATATGTTATTGCCTCTTATGAATTACTTCCTGCAGTACAACCTTCTATTTATTCTGTTTCTGATTTACCGTCCCCACTTCCAATTAAACGTGTTCGTGGAGGGTTTACTCTTGCGTGTAAAGTTGAGAGCCATGATAACCATTACGAAGTAAAGGATTGGGCGGTTTATAGTTCCACAGGAAGTTTATTTAAGCGAAACACCGATGGAAATTTGTTTATAAAATCTAATGAGTTGAAAGATGGTGATACGCTTGAAGTAAGAATGATGATGCGTATGTCTGATGATCTTTACGGTGGTTTTTTGTTGTCACGAAGAAACTGTGCGGGGATGGCTCTAAAACAGAAGATAAAGTTACAAGACGAAGCAAAGGTGCTGGGTATTATGCCCCTATCTGATAATTATTGGTGGTGGTTTCCAAGCGATGTGATGACTGCGGTTATGATATGGGACTTAATAATTCTTCTCGTTTTAATTGCTATCACAGCATTTGTGTTTTATATAATATTCGTGATAATAAATACCTATCATCCCAATAATAATGATATTAAATTAAAGAAAATATAATTCAGACCGACAATGCAGATAAGAATTAAATTAAATAATCCACCGATTGAGGACGAGGTCAGTGTGGGACTAAAATGGAATGTTGAGGTAACGAAGCCCAAAAGCGGCTCGCTGCCGAAACTGTTTAGAAGGCATAATCAAGTAAGTCGCGATTTGAAAGTGTCTATAGAGGACATAAAGGTTGCAGATGATATTGTATGCGACAAAAAGAAATTGTTCTCTATTTACTATAATGATATACGACATGATCAAAGTGATTTTCCCGTTGCCATAGACTTGGATCAAATGATTAAGTCTTTTCAGGTTGTTTTTCATCAAAAACAAATAATAGACTGTAGGAAATCTCAAGACGCTAATCCGCGCACACTCCGTATAGATTTCCGGGCAGTGCTTACTGATAAAAAAGGGAATGAGGTTGATTCCGTTAAAGACTTCATTGACATAATTTTTGAGCCACTGGGGGTAAAGCCGATTTATAATATTGATATTGATAATGAGGAAGTCCAATATTCGGCACTGTTAGGTTGGGAAGAATTAGGAGAATTCAAGGCCTCAATAAAAGAAAATTTAGCTTTTGTTCCTACCCAGTTAGCTTCGATAAAACTTAATTTGTATAGGGGTAATCAGCAGTTAGCTAACAATATAAAATTTGGTGGAGAATTAGAAAGCAGTACAGTTGATTTAAAACTTCGGAGATCTTCGGTTATGCGACTTCCTATATTAGTTGATTTTACTGATATTGCGAATCCTGTAACTGATGAAGAAGATTTTACTATAGAGACAGTTATTGAGCAATCAGCAATTTATAGCCCAGAAGTTTGTGAGACAATTGTGCGTCAAACCCATTTTACTCTTCTTAAGGATCAACAGGGAACTGAAATGATAGTTGAGGTTAAAGGGCCTGGATGTGAAGAGTGGAAAAGGGCAGAAAATTCACTAACCCAGCCGACCATGCAAATGACTTTTGTACCACGTAGTCGTCTGACAGGTCGTGCAAGTGTGAAATTTTTGAATATCGCCACAGATAATAGTAACAGACGGGCAGGATTATACATAAATAATCTTACGATAACCGAGCAATTGATTGATGAGAACATTAAAGTGATTGGTATAGATGGTTCTGCAATACGGCGCTTTATAAGTTTGGATGGCAGGGATATGGAGAGCATGCAAGGTGATGGTTTATTCATACCCAACGGTCAAGATTCAAAGAGTATAGTTAATATTACTTTTAGTCCAGAAGGGATAGTAGATTTGGTGGGATCACCGACATATGATTTTCGATTACGTACTGAATTATCATTTGATTATTGGGAAGACAAGGATGGATTGGGACAATTAACAGAAGAGATGCGGCATACAATGAGTATTCCAATAATGTGGAATTTACATCTCGAACCCAACCCTGAATGGCTATGTGTAGATTATGGTTCATCGGCAATTGTATGCAATTATGATAATCAAGTTGTGGATCTTAGAAGACAAAAGGTCGCTATATTCCGAGATTATGCTGATGGACGTTTTTCTAATGACGATATTGAAAATGGTACTCCGTTTTTGTCATCAGATATATTGTTTCATAGTGTACCTAATGCAGAAGAAAGCACTTTGTGTAGCCAACAGAAAGCCGGAGAAGACGGACGCTATCCTGCCTATGAGAATCTTTCCGTTTGTCTTTCTCCGACATCAAATCTTATTAAAAACAATGTGCGTACACAATTGCCCTGTCTGAAAATTCTTATGGGTAACGAGTATTTGCCCAAAAAACCAGACTTTGAGACTTTCCGTTATATGCGTCGTGATTCAAGTGGAGCACTTGGACTCATAGAGGCAAAAAATGCGATGAATAACAAGGAGGAAACTTGTCTATTACGTATTTCTTCAATTTTCAATGAATCTTATGAAGCTCTGATGCGGTACTTTATTCTACCGCAGACAAAAGACAAGTCTATTAATAAATTGGTGCTTACATATCCTAACACCTATACTCCCGCTCATTTGCACCAACTAGAGAGAATTGTGAGGCGTACATTTCCTAAAGTACGTCAAGGATATATGCGTTTTGTAAGTGAGTCTGATGCAGTGGCTGCATATTATCTTGATAATTGGGATTTTTTTAATCCCAATGGAGATATAAATGACGAGGAGACTATACTGGTGTATGATATGGGAGCAGGAACTCTTGACCTCACATTGTTACGTAAGGCCAAAGAGAAACAGGGTAAAATTGTTGTAGAAATCCTTGGGAAAATAGGTACAGGCAAAGCAGGCAACTATCTTGATTACTTGTTGTGTGAGATGTTGAATGACAAGTATAATACTAAGTTTGCTCAGAAGCCTCTTTCTGTTTCAACAACATCTACGCCGGATGTTGCAACGCTTGAGGAGCGAATTCGGTTAAAGGAACTTGTCAAAAACAAGGTGAAGCCAAATTTGAAACCAGATGAGATTATTCATATAGGAGGACTAACTTTCAATAGTGATGAAATTCTAAATGACGAACGTTTTGATACCTTTATTCGAGATATTACCGAAGGTATCATTAAACAGTTGCTAAATCATATTGGAATGGATAGATTACATATTGATACAATTCTTATGTCGGGCCGTGGATGTCGTCTAGAACCTTTGGCTGAAGCACTCGGCGAAGCTCTCTCAGAAGTTGGAAGTCCTAATGCACGTGTTGTAAAAATACCAAGTACGGATAATAAGGAGAAAACAGCTGTGGCTGAAGGTGCTATGGCTATGGTAGCAAGACTGAGTTCTGAAGAGTCTCCCATTATGATTCGCTCACATAGGCTCTATGCATCTTATGGTCTTATTTATCGTCGCCTTGGTGGATCTTATTCTTATGCGGAACTGCTTAACAGTACCAACATGCCTTATGCCGTTGACTGGGAACATCATGATGACTTTGAAGGGCCTAATGTGGTGGTTGAGGGTACTGCTGCGGCAGGAACTATCAAACTGGTGCAGACCTATCTTTCACCAGAAGAGACTGAAGAAGCTTATAGCAAAGGAGATATGGAATTTATTTCCGAGATGGAAGAATATGACATGGCAAATCTTGGTGGTCGTAACCGTTTGAACGTGAAACTGAAACTTGATTACCGCAATAACATTGCTCTCTATGTTAATGGTCTTGAGTCTGTTGGCTCATCACCAAAAGGTATTGACTTAACGAGCGAAATAACAAAACGTAGTGTTTGGCCAGTAACAATTTAAATTCAAAATAGGTATGAAAAATAATATATTTATTAAAAAAACATTTTTAGCAGTTGCCTTGTTGTTCATACCATCAATAATGGTGGCAGATAAAATAGAAATACAAGACAGTACTATTATTGTTGTTGGAAAAGGTCAAACAAACAAGAAAGGCGTTTTTACAGCAACTGGTTCAATTCGTATTGACTCTATCATCATCGATGAAATAGTACTAACATATGAAGGGAGGACGAAAGGCGATTTAATTATAGTCGATTCTGTTTTAAATCAGTCATTATTCTCTAAAGTGGTTACCAATGGAATGTCCAAAGAAGAGATGAAAAGTTTGAGTTTTTCTTTGTCGGCAGGACATACGTATACTATACAGCATGGGAAGAACATGATATGGAAGATAATTATCCCCACTCCAAAAAGTTTAGATGTAGAAGATTTGGCTACTGATTCTGCAAAAATAGACTCTCTTGAAAATAAAGAGGAAATAGGGGAAAAAGCAGAAGCAACAAATCTTTCGTGGTTATTGTTGCTGATTGGTTGTATTATTGTTGCTGGTGGAAGTTTTTATTTTTTAAAAAGGTTTCGTTCAAAAAAGGATAAAAGGCAGGAACAAAAACCTCTAAAGGAAGATACAGTTGTTGAAGAAAAAGTCGATAATGTCTCTAAAATCAGTACTCGAGAAGAAATGCAAGATGATCCAGAGATTAAAAATGTCGACAATAATCTTGACATATCTAAATTAATAGAGGAAGCAGAAAAAGGAAAGAAGCGCCTTAGAACACTAAAGGGAATTGCTGCACTCTTAGGATTAAAAGAGGATCAGTTGAACCAAATTGAATATAAAATAGGTCAGCTTAAAGACGAAGCAAGTCAGAATAAGCGATATGGTGTAGAAACTCGCATTTTTGAGACTCCAAAAAATGAACCAGAACCGGTTGGTTATGAGGATATCTATTCCGCTCAAGAAGAGGTAGCTAAAGAATTGCTTAGAAAATTTGAACAGAGGAATGTGTTTGCCCAAAATATAGAAAATGCAAAGAAAAAATGTTATGTAAAAGAACCTAAGGAAAGTGAAATCTTACAGTACCTGATAGATGAAATTGCAAAGACATTGCGTTCTCTTTATAATCAGATAGAATCAGCATCAGATAAGAACTTGGAGCCTGTTAATGATACGGCTGACGTGGTTGAGTCAGAAAGCCATCCAGAATGGCTAAACAAGCGTCTGAAAGAACTTTTTGATTTTACTTGTGATGAGAAGAAATCTGTTAGAGAAAATTTGGAACAATTGATTAGCGAGAGGACTGAGGCTTTGGTTGACAGAAAGACATTAGAAGAGGCGAATCCTAGTATAGAAATAGAACAGATAGTCGAAGAAAAGTTGATAAAAGCAAAAGCAGAATGGGAGGCTGATGCAAAGCAAGACAAGGACAATGCGTTAGCGGTCAAGGAAACAGAGATAGAGGGCCTTAAGCGCCAAATTGAGACAAAGAATGGTATTATTACTAATCTTGAAGGACAAATAGTAGACAAAAATGACGCTATAAGTGAGAAGGAGCAGATTATAATAAACAAAGATAGCGTTATTAGCGAGAAAACTCAAATTATTTCTGATAGGGACTCAGAATTGCTGGAATTAAAGAATAGACACAAGCAAGAGCTGCAGACTGAAGTTGAAACACTGGTTGGCAAACTTCATCAGTATACTAATGCCATAGAATGGCGACCGATGCTTGATCCTTGTAATAATGATGATGCCACATTGAATCAATGTACTGACATAGAGAGTCGTCTTAGCGAGAAATTGCGAGAGATGAAGGAACGGCTCACAGGATTCACCACAGCTGAAAATGCGCTGCCAGAAGAGGCGCGTATAGCGATTCAAAAAGTTCTGATCTCAGAAATAATCATTGAAGAAAGTGTTGTTAATTCTCTTTGCCGTTTATTTGCATATAGTAATTTGGCTTTTATGACAGATATGAAGCGAGAGTATGGCGTAAGACTTCGCCGGAAAAATATACATGAAGTTTATGAAACTCTCGAGAATCTCTATATTCAGTTTGGGATAAAGTTCCAAATTCCTCCTTTATTTGTAATGGAGTCTAAAGATGGTGATTACGAGAATGTGACAGGCCAAGCCTATAGCGAACTTGGTAATCTTTGTCCTAATGTCAGCAATCATTGTGACAACATTGACTCAGATATGAGACTTAAGGATATAATTGTTGATATTGATAAAATTGGATTTATCAAAGATGGTATTGTTCAAAGTAAAGCAAGAATATTAACATTTTAAATCAGAGATATGAATAAGAAACTATTAATTGTTATTGCCGTAGTGGTTTTAGCTGTAATTGTAAAAAAATGTGTTATTCCACCGCCCCCACCTGAGAAAGTATGGGCTGATAACAAAATATCGGCAAGCTATCCAAATGGTGTAATCAACGAGGTGGCATCTGAACCAATCCACCAGTTGGTTTACATAGATGTTACAGGAAGTATGACACCTTACTATGAAAAAAACAAGCGAACAAATGTTGTTAATGCAATGTCTGCTGTACTTACTTTGATTCCACGTGATAGTATTCATGTGCGTTTTCTAGGTGGTAATGAAGTGCATCCAGGTTTTGGCAACGATATCTTGCAAAAGGCCTACGATAAAAATAATATAAAGGATGATAAAGAAAAAATATTGAAAGTAACGAACTTTGACAAAATGTTCAAAATGGCCATAGATAGTGTATCAAAGACACCAGGAACTATTGTCTATTTGATTACGGATGGCATTCAAAGCCTAAATAAGAGGGACTATAGTATGGCTGATTACCTCAATGAACTACGAGGTTCAATTAGGAGTTCATTTAATAACGCTAGTGATGTTGCATGTGGTATTTTCCGTTATATGGGTGATTTTAATGGAACATTTATTAATTGTCGGGAGATTAGCATGAACAACCAACATTTGCAACGCCCCTTCTATATTATTGCTTTTGGTGACAAGAGCCGAATTCGCTGGTTAGCTAATCAGAATGATGAAAAGTTGGGTTCCCCTCAAGGGAAATTATTTATCGGCACTCACGATTTTGTAGGACACAAAAAAGCTGTTCTTTCTAAGCCTGATAGCACACACTTGGAAAAACCAGGCGAAGATGTGACTCTTATTCTAAATTTACCTCCGTGTATGGTAAAAGAAATCACCCCCAGTGAATGTCAAATAACAGGTGTGGCTAATCCGTCAATCGTTACGAAAAATATAACCTCAGAAGGTTTGGAGATAAAACTTCCATCGGCATGTGGAATTCATTCTGATCCTTCAGGTTTTGTAAGTATTGGTGTTTCTATGCCAAATAAAATAGTTGGAGAATGGCTTACGACCTGGACAACAAATGATGACACATTAGGTCCAGATAGTGTTTCAACATTTGGTTTGTCTTCTCTTGTAAATGGAATTGTTGACGGTCTACAACCCGATCCTGTTTATTTCCAGACTACATTCAAATATATCCCGTAAGTAATAATATTAATAATAATAAAAATCATTAACGTATGGAATTCTTTTATTTTTTAGTAACAGGTTCAAAAGCATGGGAGCCTATTTACCATGCGAATTTCTTTAATGGTGGAGGTTTTTCCCATGGGGTTATTTGTGCTCTAATTATTGGAGCAGTGTGTGCAATCGCCTTTTATTTTGGTTGTTGCAACAGTAATAAAACTAGTAAAATGGCCAATTTTGGCGTTTGGGCTGGAGCATTGGCTATTAGTGCTGTGATAACATTCTTCTATGCAGATATGATTATAATTGGACAGCGTGGAGTAACAGACAATAAGTCTATTATGCGCACATATTCATTTTACAAGGCAAATGAAGACTATTACATTAGTAGGACTGGACAACCTAATATTTCACAAACCGAAATTACTGACTTGGCTCAAAAGAAGACAGAGATAAAGAGTAATCTTGATAAAGGTGGCGATGTTCGTTTTGATTTTAATCTTACTACAGCTATTTTGTCGATGATATTTTTCTTTTTAGTTAGTATAGGAGTAAAACGTTTTACGATCAACGGCAAAACTATCCCAGTTCAAAATCCATAAAATATTAATTTTTTAAAGTTATCATACTATGGCTAAAATATTTGTTTTTGGCATCGGTGGTACGGGTGAACGAGTGATGCGTTCACTAACAATGCTTATGGCATCTGGTGCACAAGCTTTTGACGGACATGAGGTGTATCCTATAATTATTGATTATGATCAAAATAACGCTGATAAAGATCGTACAGTTCGTTTGTTGCAAAACTATATGGAAATTCACAACGCTGCCTTCAAGCGTCATTCTGCTTCCTCTGATATAAAGGGTCAGGTAGGCCAATTCTTTGCAGCTCATTTGCGTAACTTAAATGGTCTTGAAAATTTTGTTTTCCCATTCAAACCAGCATCCGAACATGAGAAATTCCGTGATTATATTGGATATGGTCAATTAGCAGGTAATACTCTTAACACTTTACGTCTACTTGATAGTCTATATGACAAGTCTAATCGCTCTGATACTGAGTTGAATCTTGATATGACAGTTGGCTTTAAGGGTAATCCAAACATCGGAAGTGTAGTTTTTCATACTATTAGCGATACGCCAGAGTTTCGAACCTTCTCTAGTCTTTATGATCCGTCAAGTGATGATAAGGTAATCGTTATAGGTTCTCTTTTTGGTGGTACAGGTGCGTCAGGTATACCGGAAATAGTTAAAGCAGTCCGAACGAGACATGCAAGTGCAAAGATTGCTACTATATTGGTAATGCCATATTTTGCTCCTATCGAGCAAAAAGGTGGAGCAATAAAGGCCTCTCGTTTCAACTCAAAGACTAAGGCTGCATTAAGTTACTATAAGGATTCTGGACTGATGGATCAGATAGATAAGGTTTATTATGTTGGTGATCCCACACCAACTAGTGTTGCATATAGTGAAGGCGGTAGCACTCAATGTAATAATGCAAATCTTATTGAACTAATTTCATCCCTTATGATAGAGCACTTCGTTAGCATGGATTTGTCAAAAAATAAAGATAAAGAGTTTAAATTCTCATTAGATGCTAACATTGTGGCTATTACTGGTAAAAAGGTGTCGGAACGACTGTTTTTGAAAGATTTTGATGAAGTATCTATTAAACGTGCTCTTGTTCCCATGGCAACATTAGCAATTGGACTGAAACTTCATCATGATGAGATTCAAACCAAGAAAGCAAAAGAAAAAGATTTTTATAAGTATTTGTGTATTTGTAAAGATGACGAGACTGATGAATTGAAGACATTACGTGAACAGTTAGCCAATTTCTATGATAAGTATCAGGCGTGGCTTAAAGAACTTGATTTTGAAGGTCAAGAAAATAAGCTACCTGGTAATTCTCATCGTTTTGGTTTCCTCGATATGTCACGGAACTACAATGACATAATTCTGAAGGAGGCGGTAGTTGATCATGAGACAAAGAGTCGAGGAATTATCGAAATGGCGCAAGAGTGGTTAGCTGGTGCTGATAGGAGTAATAGCAACATATCTTCTGACTATCTAGTCACACGCCTTAATTATCACATCCGAGATAACGCTAATGGCAATGGTCATTATGACACAAAGAATAATAGTCTTCGTGTAAATCATGAGCCGGAATGGGTCTATGCAGATATTTTACATGCATCAGCTAAAGACGGTTTTTGCCAGTTATAAATAACCCTAAAAATTTGAAATTATGGCACATTTTTTTACAAACGAAAAAGAGATAAATGACTCAGGGTCGTATGGTGTACAAAAACGTACGATGCATCCTGAAAAGATTGATGATGGTATCACCGAACGCGGCGCTGCTCTGTGTAAGTTGGGGTCTTCAATGCCATCTCCTGTTGCACGCCTGTTCTTGTTCTCGTCAGCAATACGCGAGATTAATGCCATTGAAGCAAGATATCCTGGTATAGGACATGAAGGGAAACCTGATAATGATGGGAAATTGGAACAGACTCCATACCACGATTTGGTAGGCGAGTTGCTTGATATGCTTGAATTTGTGTTTAAGTATGGAGATGATCCTGATTTTCATGTTATCAAGTGGGATGTTGCTGTAGAATGTGCAGCACTTAAATCCTCTCCTCAGAGAGCTCATCATGCATTGGCTGCAGCTCTTGAGTCTGCTTTTAGTTTTGGTCAACTGAAGGATCAGCCAATATATCTTTTTCTCTGGAATGATTCTGTAATTGGTGGAACATCCCCAATATCTTTGGTTTACACTTCTGCAAATTTGCGTACAGTGATGACGGACGAGAGTTTGGAATTTGTTGGAGATGAGGGAAATCGCTTGTTTATTGACGAGGCAGTTCCATTGCATAAGAGAGGTCATGCATTTCGTGAGTATCTCTATCGACTTCGTCTTACTGATATGGCTGGAGTCCAAGCTGGTTCAGCACTTTATGAGTTATCAAGATACATTGAGGATAGTGCAAACACATACGATCCATCCATAAGTAGAGAGGTTAGCGTAAATCCTTCCGCGTTCAGTAATGTTAGAAATCTAACAACTCAAGGTAATAATGTTAAGGTGGCGGGCATTTTGTTGCGTGTATCTGACCATACGGTTCATATTACCCCTGAAACCTGTGGCTATATCTTAAAGCCAACATCCGATATTTATAAACACGGAAATGCTCAGTCTCAAGTTCCCTTAGTCCTTATTAATCAAGGCTGTGATGGGTTGAAATATATAGGGCGAGAATGGATTGCAGGAAAAGATAAAATAGATGAAGTACTGCCGAATAACCTTGAAGAACGCAAATTGCCTGGTTTTGGACAAACGAAATACCCATATC
>Ga0326511_10002838_pt1 | contig 13967 bp, 12 predicted proteins | sample 0_2496_0518_D_FD_203701 | JGI IMG/M metagenome (GOLD analysis project Ga0326511, IMG submission 203701) | Bovine rumen microbial communities from UC Davis, California, United States - 0_2496_0518 | ecosystem: Host-associated > Mammals > Digestive system > Stomach > Rumen | place: USA... | reverse complement strand
CATTGTGCATTTTGCACAAATTTCCAAATGAGAAGAGGCTTCATTTGGAAACTGGTCATTTGGAAAATCCAAATAATATATAAAAAGAAACCCCTAACTCTGGTAGTACCTTTTCTCATTTTGCGAATGAAAATGAGAATGGTAACGAGAACCAGAATTAGGGGTTACTTTCTTATAGATGATGAGAGAGATGAAGATAGGAAGAGGGATAGGGAGAGGGAGAGGGAAAGGGAAAGTGAAAATGATAATGATAAGGAGAACGAGAGCGAGAAGTAGAATGATTAGTTGAAATTGGAAATGACAGAGAACTGGTATGATGATTATTCCAAGCACCTGAATTGGATTTTCCAATTGGCAGAGAGGGAGAGGTTAAAATTACGCAATCATGTGGAGCTGATTTATTTTCCAGTTGCGTATAACTTCGCCAGTGGTGTTATCGCTATAGAATTCTCTGCCCTCACCTATCAATTTTGATATGAGTGAGTGTAGACGAGTTCTCTGTTCACTCAGTGTTACACAATGGAGTAAAGCACCATCATGTACAGGTATGTACATTATATCGTCATCGTTTGGGGTATGGTTGCCCGTATGAGGGTGATAGAGAATGAACAGATAATTGTCTTTTGCAACGATATCTCCACATATAAGTGTATCACTGAAAAGGATATAGAACTTATATGCGATATCTTCTTTACGAACAGAATGTTCACAATGAGGGTACGATTGGATTTCCCAACTACCCTCGGTAATCATTTTAAGCTGAGGATTGTCGAAAGCATAGTATTTTGAAAGCTGTTTTGCTTTCTGGTTTTCACCGCACATTTCGACGGCTACAGTAAGACCACTTTCACCAAAACGATAAAGGTCTATATCGCCTGGCTTCATATCCTGAACACGAGTAAGACCCATCTCCTTGAAGTAGGGACAATACTTGTTCACGGTATTTGCCATCATAAATATCGTGACATCAAGTCTATCACGAATAATACTTGAGAGTACATTCTGGAAGATAATGAACTCGTTAGCAAGATAGCGACGTCTTGTCATGAACTCATCAAAGAGTATCCAGTCAATATCACCCTTGTCAGCACCTTTTGCGCTCTCCCAGACATTGAGTGCATAACAGTAGCAGAACGGTTTTAAATCTCTTTTGGTGATAATGCCGTCATCATTTCTGTAAACTAAGGTGAACGCACGTTTCTTGTATTCGACGCCATTGAACTCACCTTTCGTTTTCTTTGAAATGTCGTGTGGATTATAAAGTGCTTCGATATTCTGAGGTAATATATCAGAATCGAAACGGCGGATATAAGCACTTTGTTTGTTGTCGTCAACATAATGGTCGAGAGCTTTATCACACCACCAATATGTTTTACCGTTTGAACGTGGTCCGACAACTACATAGTATACCGCTTTATATTTCATTATTTTCTTTCCGGTATAATATTCCATATTTCCTCCTGTTATTATTTGGAATTTCCAACTCACGAGAGTGGTACGCCTACACCTATATCGAATGGATTTACAGCCAATTCCGCTCTCTTTTTTCTGCGAACTGTTAAACCATTCTCTTGATTAAGTAAGTATGATGCGAACTCGTCTGAGAACGACATCTTGTACGAACTCTTTTCAGCGTGGATACCTGACAATTCTTCTACTTCACATTCAACTCCTTTATAATCGACAAGCGTTGTTTTGAATGGTTTGTCGATATACGTCATGGTTGTTCTTCTGCTATAGTCCGCAGGTATGACCATCTCATCTCTAAAGTAGTCGAAATCTCCGTGGTCGAGAATGTACTGAGTAGGGCAATACTTTAATTTTCGTTTGCGAATATTGCCCTCTTCGTCCTCGTATTCTTCCTCTGTTACGTTCGGTAAACCGCTGACAGTGATATGGAATTCCCATTCATTCTTATCATTAATGATAGAATAGCAGTATCTTTTCGCACCGAGAGTACGGAACTGTTCATACTTTCCCTCATAAGTCCAAGCACCAAGAGGGTGTTTATTTCCTTTTCTATCTTCAGGTTGAGTCGACTCGAAGTCTATATCATAATGCTCACATACTTTTCTCATCTTCTCAGCAGTAGCTTGATTGTAATTTTCAAATAGAGTTATGTATTTTTCTCTATGCTGATATTTTACACTATCAGTATCACAATATATTGCATCTTCTCCTATTTGAAATACTTGTGATAGAAGATTATAGCGAGCGTGAGCTGTTACCCACACTCCCCACTGATAAGAGAGAAAAGTCTTTTCATTTTTATTGTAGACGTATTGGAGTGTACTTTCAATATCAGGTTCTTCACACGCCCAGTTATCTTCATCGTCGTATAGAATTTCATCGTTCAGAGGATTTGTTACCATCATTCCATAGATTCCATTAATCATACCTTTGGCAACAAAATATTCTGCAACCATGTTTTCGACTCCCTTTAATTGGGTTTTATCTTTGTAATATTTGAGAATACATTCTATTAGTGGTTTGGGCAGATAATCGTACTTTGCCCAATAGAATAACCCTACTGATTGGATTTTACAATCGTAGAACATCTCAAATATTTTCAAGTCTACATCTGTCATGTATGTTATAATTGATTTAGCTGCTACAATTCTGCCGTTATCAATTATCTCATCATCGAGTAGTAAACATTTATGACGTGACCAAACATGATGGTCAGACTTTGGTGTGATGTCAGTTAACTTGATTTCAAAGACGCAGGCGTAGGATTGAGTGAGTTTTCTGAATTGGTCGAGAGATGTTATTTGTGTTTTATAAAATTTTCCTCGTGGGAATTTTTCACATACCATTACGGCAGGATATGATGATGCAAAATCATTGGAATGAACGTTCAGCAAAGGGCGATAGTGTACTTTTGAATAGTTAGCATGAGTGAAACCACCGGCGAAAGCCTTATTCAATAATATAAAGAGGTCAGGGTCTGTAGCACCCTCTTTCTTTATCATTGCTCGATAGCTTTTCCAGTTGGAATTTTTCCTGATATATTCACGACAGTATCGTCTTACATACCCGGTTTTTGTTAGTGGTATTCTTGAAATGTCGTTATTATTTCTGGAAATTTCTTCGCTGATGTAATGATGTAAGATATACACATCGTAGTCAAGATATCTCAGTTCTTTTTCCGTCAATTCTGTTTTGCTATGACGAGGTAGAGAATAATCCAGATCTCCAACCAGTTTTCTAATTGGAGTTTCCAAATCTTTAGCTACATTAGCCAGAGACAAGCCTGATAGAATGTACGAACATCTAAATTCAAAGGACTTGTCTTCGCAAAGCACTTTGATTGGTTTTCTTTTCTTGCGTGCAAATACAGAATCTATCGTTACATGATGACGAAAAAACTGGAAGTCGTACGCAAGGTTGTGAACGAAAATCATCAATCTTTGATATCTTGACAAATTTAATCTCTGTTTAAGATAGAATAGTGTTTTACGAAATTCGTCCCATGTTCGTCCATAGACACGAATTCCATTTACAGAGAAAGCCCATACATACATACAAGCTCTTTTGACCTGAGTCGTCTTTCCATTATTATCAGTTACTTTTTCTTTCCAAGAAGTTGTTTCTGTATCGAACGATACAGGGATATTATAGTAACGTACTTTTTTATTATCTTTCGAAAGAACTATCTGTTCCTCCATAGAATCCAACAGTTCTCTCTTGTGTGTAAAGTCTTCCCACCATAACATATACTCACCTTATTACGTTTGATAGACGCTCTATCGTTTCAATTTGCTTTTGTGTTAATAAAATTTCAAACTCCTCGGTAGAAAGATTTTTCTTCGAGGCTATTTGTTTTGCTTGCTTCTTTGCTGCAAGAATTGCTTTCTTGAATTGACCAAAGCCTACCTGGTCAACAGCAGCGTATGCTAAATCAACGTATGTTTCGGAATCTCCAATGTAGTCAAAAGATTCAGTTCTTGCTAAGTCCCAGAAGTCGAGAAAATCCTCGACTTCAAGACCAGCAACGTCAGCTCGGTATTGAGCTTCATCGAATATCTTATCCAAATCCCAACCATCCCAACGTCTACCCTCAGTGAATTCTTGAAGCAACTCAAGACGGTCTTGTAACTGTCTCACAGTCATATGGGTATTCTCAGAAATTTGTGAAAAGAATTTGTCTGTAGGGTCTGATTTGGATTTTACAATTAGGAGACTGTCGTATTTAGACAGTGAACCTTGGACAAATGCGGAAATCTTACGATTGTGATATTTAGCTCCATAGAGCGTGTCCAGAATTTGATTAGCTTTGAGAACTTCGTTGTTTACGAGTTTTCTCAAGAATCTTCTTGAATTCACAGCCATTATAGTCTCACCCCTGTAACGAGATATTGATAGATAATCTCCTTTTCTTCTTCTGAGCATGAAAGTCCGGTTATGTCTGGCTTGTCAACTACAGTAAAACCTTTGAAATCTGATAACTTTCCAGACTTATAACAAGCAAATCCATGAGTGTGACCGTAGGATTGGAAATTCCAATCGGGGATTGTCTGAGTTCTGTAGATGTAAATAGCCGGACTCATCTCCATATTCGCCATAAGTGAGGACGTGCCTTTTTGAATTAATGTTGGAGATGGATGCGATTTTGATATCTGTTCTGAGATTGCATGGTCAGCTACTGCATATTTGCCAAGATTAGCTACACCCATACCAGCTTGTGTGATAACGCCCCAAGTATTACCAAATGAACCTGAGATGGTTGCACCTGCTATGTTTCCGAGAACTGCGTTTACACCAGTGGCGATGTTCTCAACTCTATTTGATTTTAACATCATTTGGAGTTGAGCATACGTGCCCCAGTTTTCTCCTGAAAGTGGAACATCTACATTTGCCATTCCGTTCATAGTGTCATGGAGATGACCATCTACAAATATATACCACATGATTTCACCTGTAAATATATTTTGAGCCACTCTAAGATGTACTTCATGTCCGAGATAAATTGTAGGGTCTAACTCCATTGTACCGCAGAATGGACAGTACAGTGATATATTAGTGTAGGGTGTGTCGTCACGGAAATCGTCGTAGTAACGAGGTATACGTGTTGTAATAGTTTCAAGATTAGCACCGGAATTAGGAGCATAATTCATTCGATAAGCTTGAGTTGTCATTTCCCAAGACCCTATCTTAATTCGTTCCGATTTTTCTCCCGCGTCTGAAAGAAATGGATACGGCATGGAACGAAGTGTTAAAACTCTTTTTACTATATCTTCAAAAGTTTCCGTTGTTTCACTTTCTGTAGTGAATTCGGTTAGAAACTCTGAGAATGTAGTAGTAGTGAGACGATACATACGAAGACCCAGATAATTGGGAATTCCAAATTTACTGACTTCGTCGTTCACATCGTACTTTTCATTTTTGGGAATTCTTTTTGAGGGGTCGTAGTTCGTGACCTCATGAAGATTATTCTCCCAAGTGTAGTTAGGTTCTTTGATTTTGTCAGTTATAGATGTAACATATTCACCTGTCGTTATACCATCTGAGTCGAATTTTGGGAGATATGCGTCCTCACTCTGAAGTGAGAAATAGTGCGCTGTTTCTACGCTGAGCCAGAACGGTAAACCGATATAAGCAAATTCTTTCAGAAGATTTTGTCTAACTTCTTCCCAATTTTCAGCTGTTACTTCTTTACCGAAAAAGTCGTAAAAGTAGTTAGCGCTTGCAACTTGAGTACGACCGTTATCAAACCATTCAGCTACGACGCGAGTATTAATTCCAGAATCCACGCCTGCTGTTGCACGAGTCATTGCTTCCTGTTCTGAAGTAGCTAAACCCTGTGTTGATATATATTGCGCACCCCAGCCTGAATATGGAAAAAATGGATAGAACCCATGTAAAGGATTGCCTTTAACGATATGACCATTCTCATATGGAAACCAGAAATTGGAAAATCCTAAATTATCAGGTTGAAAATCTTTTATTAGATTCAATCCCGCGTTATGGTCCCAACCTTGTGAAGATTCTCTCCAAGCATATAAGATATAAGCGATTTGCTTTATGAATGGTTTAGTTGTATGATACGTATCAAAATATGATGCAGCATCGTAGAAGCGTTCATCTTCTGAAAGAGTGGAAGAAGCACCGATGAAAGGCACAATGAAAAGCTTTTGATAATTAAAATCACATATAATGCGATTTTTAAAAGGTGCTTGAGATGGTACAGTTGTTACGTCTGGAGTGTAACGTGAGAGATTTCTTAGTGCGTAGAATTCCGATTCTGGAAAATCTGAAAAACATAGAATAAATGGTATTGAGTCAGCGACTCTGAGTGTATCATCATAACGATGAATTCTCTGAGAATTACATTTATATTCTCCGTTTTCAGTCCAATCCCATATATATGATGGTATTATTGCGGACTTGGCGTTGATACCCCAGGGAGCTATCGACCAGTCCATTGGACTATTTAAAGGAAAAGCCCCATTTGTAAATCCCAATTGAAGAGTTTGTCTGTCTGATGCGGGAATTTTTGCGTCGATTGCATTGTAGTCAGTTTCGACGCTCTGCCAATCTTTATCAGGTTTACCCCAAATTTCTTCATTAATCTGCATATCATTATCACCACCTTACATTGTAACGAGTATGTGTTCACTGTAGTATCCACTTGGAATTTCCGAAAGAGGGAACGATATTTTCGATATATCTTTCCTATCTGAGTTGATTGGGAATTCATCATCGAACATATAGTTCGGTTCAGTGAATTCATTTCTGCGGACGATTACGTCCAGATTTAAAATCTCATCTTTGTTACTCATAAGAGCATCAACTTCCAGTTCGAGATTGAGTCTTCGAGCTGTGTCTAAAGAGAGAGAGGTAATGTAGTAATACTTGTTGAATGGTGCCCCGATGTGAAGATAATTAGATGTTAGAATTTGTGCATTGCCATCGTATGCAGCACAAAATGTTGGCTTATCTATATCCACTTCCAGAAACTCATTGAAAGTTCTTGAACTTCCAACCTGAGTTAGATACTCTGTTTTATCCAGAGTTTCCTTGGAAGCTGTATTCACATAAAATGTTAAAACCATTTTTCCTCCTTATAAGAATAGCCGGATTGGAAATTCCAACCCGGCTTGTGGGGTTATATCTTGATGAAGATACCTTTAACTTTAGCCTGCTCGAATGTAACATGGGATGTGTCTATGGCAGTCATATCGCCGATAGTTTCACCTGACATTGCGTAGTACTTGTTGGTACTTGTAGCCCAATCATCAGGCTCTACGCCTCTATAAGGAGAGTAGTCAGAGATTATGAAAGTTATAGAGGGCTCAGCTGTATCCAGGAAGTAAGAGCAGTCATAACTGTAGTAATAATTGATGAACTTGCCCTTGGGATTCATGGGCGCACTCATCTCTTCTGGCTCTTCATTGTAGATTGCCATAGCCTCTTTATCGAAAAAGCAACCAACAATGCCGCTGAAATTGACAGTGACATTATCATCGTCTGGAGTCTTGGCAAATATAGCAGAACGTACATCATAGGAAAAGTCAGTATCGAGAGCCTGCCATGAAGCAGTGGACTTATAGCCCTCGAATTTGACAAACTCATTATGGAATGTATCTGAATAGAGATATGTTTCCAGGAGAGACTCTATATCTGACAGCATACAGATACGGAGATTAGACTTAGGAGTCCAGTTAAGCTCTCCATCTGGATTCATTGCACGAGTAGGACGAGCAATGAAGTCTTTCCAGAGTTTGAGTCTCATGCCTGCAAAACGCAGGAATTCCTTATCAGTCTTAGCCTTTGCAGCTGTGAGACTGAGGTTAAATTCATTGTTGTATTCCTCAAGGAGATTGACAGTTTTTCCACGAACGAGATTTATGGCGTTCAGACCATTTACCAGTCTCCACTTCAGAGCATCGCTTGCCATGTTCTTCTTGATTTGGATTTTCTTAACAATGGCATTTCTCAGTTTCATGAGGTCAGCAAGTGAAGTGAAAGCTGATTTGAGCTGCTTAGCTGCCCAAGACCATTCAGCCGAATAGGTAACTTTCTGTTCGAAATATTTTGCATCGCCGCTTACCGGGTTAAAGTCGAAATAGGGATAACTTTGACCGGGCTGGAGACTCCAAGCAGGATTTTCCTTAAATTCGACTTCGCCAACACGGATTTTCTGGAGTATAGCTCCGTATTCAAACCCGCTGAGTTCGATATCTGGTGCATCAGACTTATAGTCCTTATCCCCAAAAACTGTCTTACCAATTCGATGAATATACTTGCCGACATACTCATCGAAATTTGTTGCCCAAGCTTCGGAGCTGGTAATTTTGTAACCAACGTCCATGAAGTTTGACAAATCCTCAGCGAACATAGGCCGGGGATTTTCGTCAGTAGCGTACTGAGCAGTAATCTCACTGAAAACGTCGTTCAGCTCGGTTGCTACCTGTTTTACATAGTTTCCTGGCATTAGTTATTACTTCCTTTCATTTAAAGACTTTTATACTTATACTCGATATCAACTCATCGAAATAATCGAAAAAGTTGTTTTCAAGTAAGCTCATGAGTTTTTTAACCTCGTCTGGTTTGGATTGGATTTTCCAACCGTCGAGAGTTTCTGTGGTCTCTGATTCATTAGACGCAGTTGTAGATTCCGAATATGGATTTCCAGAAGAATCTACGAAAGACTTCACATCTGTACCAGAATAGTTTTTACTTGGGTCGGTTGAAGTGACTTCTGTGTCACGCTCATAACGAGGTGTAGCGTTCTCTCCAGTACTGGTGTGATAAGTCGTTGTTGTAGAACCAGCTGAATTGGAATTTACATTTAGTCCGTGAGAAAGAGATTCCCCACCCGACTTTTCAAGAGAGCCTGTTTTACCACCCTTGCTGACGATACTCTTATTATATTCCCAATTAGATAGAAGATTGTTGAGTTCCTCTAATTGAACGTCAAAAAGGTTCTTGTAACGTGGAGCAATTGTTGCTGCGATAGCTGCAATTACTTTTTTCATTCTCGCTATCTTTGCGGCATTACCAGAGTCATCGTCTTTGATGTACATGGGGAGAAGAATTATTTCAGAATATCTGAATTCGGCTATTTCTAACCAATTCTCCTTTGCGGGAGCATAAATGAAGTCAGTAGCATCATATGGAAGTACAACATCATCGAAAATGTGCGACATCTCAGATGGATATTCGTTAATCCACTGGCTCAGGGTCAGTCTTTTCTTCTCCATCGGACACATCATCGTCATTCTTATCATCTCCCTTGTCATCTGGTTTTTCTTCGTTTGGATTTTCCAATCTCTCAAATTTTGGATTGAGTTCTACTGAAGTATTCAGCCCAAAAATACGATTGATGCTTTCACAACCCTTATTGAGTGAGTTTAACATCACGTCGATGCTTAGTACTAAAGCATCACTATTGGCATTTACCTCGTCGGTCACAAGTCTCTCACGTTTCATATTGCCGTTGAATTGTATACCAATGGCGTTAAAAAATGACGCAAGAATATACTGATGCAGTTCAACCAGTTCGGTAATTGTTTTTGAAGAGGTTGAATTGCTCAAAGGATTCACTTGGAAAGACGAAAGAAGCGATGATTTGACTACTTTATAGGGCTTACCCATGTAGATTTCTTTCAATGTCTCTTCAACACCTGTGGCATCGTTCTGAGTCTCAACTCCGCAGATAGCTGCGACTCTACTGTTCATCTGAGCACAGTTAATACTTGTAATATTATCTGCAAGAAGAATAGCGGTTCTGGAGATGAGATGATATAAGCCACCCTCAAACCCAGGACATTGTGCTACAGCTCTATCAAAAGGAGTTAGAAAGAGCATTACACCATTTTCTTCATTTGTAAATTCCAAATGACCTAAAATAGTGCTTGAAACCTGAATATCTGTGGGTCTATAAGTCACGTTCTGAGTACCGCCTAAGAATGCATCTAAGAAATAGTACTTGCTTTTATCTTTAAAAAAGGCTATATTTCCAGTTAACAGCAAGTTCTCAATAGCATAATCAATATCAACTTCTTCGGGAAAGTCTTTGAAGATGAATAACTGAGATGCATAGTTGAATAACTCAGCAAATGCCCCGGCATAGTTGCGCCCCACGTCGAGGGCGCTTTCTATGTCGATTATTCTGTTTGAGTATTTGATTTTCTCTTTCATGATTGGAATTTCCAACTATCAGTCAAGGACGGTGAAGTTCACGAAATCATTGCCAGAACGAGTGCGACTGGACTCGAACATGAGCTTGAGACCCTCTTCCTTGAGTTCTGCGAGGAGGTCTTCGTCGGAGGCAATAGCCTCACAGAGTCTGGACAGCTGCATACCGCCCTGATAGAACTTGTCAGGAAGCTCCTTGAATACGCATATGGGATAGGAAACTTCCTTGCCGTCCTTTTCATATTTCAGGATATCAAAGTCAACGAGAGTGAGTTCTACTCCGACAATGTCCTCGGTATTTACTTTCTCTCTGCCCTCCATGAGAGCACTGCCGCCAGAGATTGAGGAAGCGAGTTCCTTAAGGTTGAGTTTCTTGTTTTTTGCAATAGCCATAATTATTACCTCTTTCTTATTTTAAATTTCCTCTTGTTTTCGGTCTTTGGGTTGGAAATTCCAAATGACACGGAATTCCAACCCGACCAACTTCAAGAGGTTAAATGGCTGTTGGGGATTACAGGAGTTACACCTGTGATATTCTCTTATCCCCATATACTCCACTTAGGCATCATCGTGGAGTGTATGACCCAATTTACGAATGCAAGTCGAAAACACATATATGTATTCATTAAAATTTTTATATTAACAGCGTCGAGTGGGTCGGGTTCGATGCTGATAATACCGGTTGGGGTTCAGCCTGGTGGGAGTATACACTGAACCCCTGGAGAGAAAGGAACCGGAAATGTCCTTGCGCTTTTTGCTGCCTCTGGATGAACACTAACCAGTTGGAATTTACAAAATGCAGCGATACTGAGTGCAGTTGAGAGCCTTTTTCTTGACTTTCAACACATAATCGATAGGAGCATTTTTAAAACTATGATACAATCTACTGTAACGATTCATTTCATCAGTAGGGTGCTTTATACCTCGACATTTTTTAAGATAATACTCATAGGATTTTTCTGAAAAAGGAATTAAGGGGAGTGCTGTATATCCGATTCTGTCTAAGAAATTTGAATAATCGGACCTGAAGAAATCAGGAAACGAAATTTTTGGGTTACCGGATATAATCATATCGTATGCTAATCCGAATTCATAATCGTCCTTGATAGAAAACTCATTACCTCTATATATGAAAGTTAAAACACGCTCTTCTGGCTTCATTTTAATCCATTCAAGTGGAAGCGGGAGAAGTTCGTCGTAAAAGGGGTCTATGTCTAAGTCATCGTCCAACACTATAGGAACACAAGTTTTTACATATTTGAAATAGTCAGAATTGCATATTGCCGAGAGAACTCGATAGAGAGCATCAGCCAGACTGAATATGTAATTTGTGTACTCGTGAAAATCTGAATTGCAAATTTCAGATACTATAGAATTGAAACTCAGTGTATAATCATCGAAGTCAGGAATAAGGTCTGTATTGTAATAAGGTGTATGACCTATTGCCATCACGTAGATTGAAATTGCCTGCTTAATATAACAATCAAGTTCAGTGACTGATACTGTATTGTGAATGTTACGAAGCATTGAATCAGCTATGCGCTTAATGAGGTCTGCTGAATCAAGCAGGTATTTTCTTTTTAATTCTGTTAACTTTTCCATTTTTTACTCTCCTTTTAAATTGCAGCGTCAGAATTAATTGGAATTTCCAAATGTAATTCTGAATTTTATGAGATTTGAAAGTGCAGCGTCATTAGGAATTTCCAATTTCAAAATGCAGCGTCAATTGGAATTTCCAAATGAAAATGCAGCGTAAAGGGTAGTTTTCAACAATTTCAACACTTTCAACTTTTCAACTTTTCAACTTTTCAACTTTTCAACAGTTTCAACAGTTTCAACAGTTTCAACAGTTTCAACAGTTTCAACTTTTCAACAGTTTCAACAGTTTCAACAGTTTCAACAGTTTCAACAGTTTCAACAGTTTCAACAGTTTCAACTTATCAACAGTTTCAACTTATCAACAGTTTCAACTTATCAACAGTTTCAACTTATCAACAGTTTCAACTTATCAACAGTTTCAACTTATCAACAGTTTCAACTTATCAACACTTTCAACTTATCAACAATATAAAATTTATATATGGGGTATACGCTATAAGCATATCTATATTCCACATATACCCCATATTAAATTTATATGTCAATCAAGATTCTGATAACGTTTTTCAATTCGACGTTTACGAACTTTGGCACACTTTTTCAAATAGCCATCATCTATAATATAGGCTATTAAGCACACTATTGAAACGAATATCAGAATTATTATACCGCCTAACATTACTTGTAAAGCACCTTGACGGTAAAGCCGTTATCTGTAGGAGTAAGTACGATATTTACAACAGGCTTTTCAGAAGTTGCCATTATTCTTGTAACTGTAAGTGAAATGTCGTCAAGAGTTGTTTCAATTTCTTCTGTATTGCCGTTGTCGCCGTCGTTGTTGCCGTTGTTGCCGTCGTTGTCAAGAATGTTTTCGCCGTCGCCGTCGGTGAGTTTTTCTACAAGCTGACGCTTTTTCTTTTCACCACCGGTCTTATTACGTTCTTTTTCAGCCTTGACAAGCTCCTTGACATCTTCAATTTTCATGCCGTCCAGATGATTCAGCACAATGTTAATTGCCCAATTTTCAAGTTCGGGTGTTTTCAAGCCTGTACGGGTCAGAAGTATTAAAGCATTAAATGCCCAATTCTTTAAGCCGTTCATGTAACGTTCATCAGTCATATAAAGACCGCTCATTTCTTCTGTATAACCGTTCTTTTCGTTGTATTCGGCTATTACGTCGGAGGGGTCAGTAACGATAAATACGTCGTGAATTTTGCGGTAGTTGCTTGCCTTGCCACCGTCCATTTTAACGCCCAGCATATCAGCAATAGCAACGGCATATTCGCCAAGACCCTTATACTTAATGCCATTTATGGGCTCTTTGAAGTCGTGAAGTCCCATATTATAAAGGTGTGCCGCAAGTGTCCAGTCTGTAATTTTGTCTACCCTTGCAAGCTTGATAAAGGGTATAGCATCATCGCCGAAAGTCTGTAAAGCTTTTGACTCACGTTCATTAAGTGTCGCGCCTAATGCGTTGCTTATTGCGCTTGATGTGGTTGCAAGGCTTGAAATAGCCTTTTCTTCATTTCTTCTGTTCTCGGATTCATTAATAATTGCCATCGTGATAACCTCTTTACTTTCATTGAATTTTGTTTTCTAACTGTTTCCGATTCATCGTTTGGAATTTCCAAATGAACCACGTTACCAGATAACGCCTTTTTGTGCTCTACGTTTTTTTTGGGTTCGTCAACCACTATATATATTATAGCTACTTAAACGGGATTTGTCAAGACCCCCTGTTGTTAGTATATACTAACGTTGTGTACTTTTCACAAAATAACATAACAATGTTGATAATATTTGTATATTATGTACGAAGAATTGCAGTTAAATATTTTTATTGGTTAAATATATTTACAGTTAAATATTTTTATTAAGTAGTACTTAATGATTCATAATTTTAACCATGTTTAATTGTGTTGTGCAAACTATACAATAATTGATAGCTTAAAATATTTAAATGTTAATGACGTTAATTTATTAATAAAATATAGTACATTCATCAACAGTTCTTCAACTTTTCAACATTGGATTCAACAGAAATATTAATAAAATTTTAATAAGTTAAATATAAATCAAGAATTTTGTAGAGTTGCACAACACTTTTCAACATAATTAAAAATTTTGATATCGTCATTGTACACAAGAATGTTGAAAACTTTTGTATAGTTTTTTCTTTTAATTAAGTGAAACATTTGTTCTTGTGCATATTGCACAAACCACAG
>Ga0326511_10002837_pt1 | contig 13967 bp, 19 predicted proteins | sample 0_2496_0518_D_FD_203701 | JGI IMG/M metagenome (GOLD analysis project Ga0326511, IMG submission 203701) | Bovine rumen microbial communities from UC Davis, California, United States - 0_2496_0518 | ecosystem: Host-associated > Mammals > Digestive system > Stomach > Rumen | place: USA... | reverse complement strand
AAAAGGCAGGATACGAGGAGCACAGCCGGAAACAGAAAGAGATGCCGGAGCGCTCCTTTTTTGCGTCCAAACAGTATGGCCTCGAGCATATCGAGATCAGCGGCGGCGGGATCATCGACTTCCGGACACGCACCAACAACGGCGGCCTGGGCGAAGGTTTTGACTTGCTCGTGATTGATGAGGCGCAGGAGTACACCTCCAAGCAGGCGAGCGCCCTGAGCTACACGGTCACGGCCTCGAAAAACCCGCAGACGATCATCACCGGGACGCCTCCGACGGCAACCTCCGGCGGCGACGTCTTCCAGAGGCTCCGGCAGTCCGTCATCGACGGCACCGCGGACGAGATCGGCTGGGCTGAGTGGTCCATCCCCGAGATGCCCGGAGACGTCGCAGACACGCGGCTCTGGTATCGATACAACCCGAGCCTCGGCTACATCCTGACGGAGAGGAACATCCGCGCGGAGCTGGCCAACGGTGAGATCGACTTCGCGATCCAGCGCCTGGGCCTCTGGCTTTCCTACAAGCGGAACGCCTGCATCACTCCCGCAGAGTGGGAGGCACTGCAGGTGGATGCTCCGGAGCTGCTGCCGGATCGGTTTTTCGGCATCAAATACAGCCAGGACGGCGTCAAGGTCGCGATCAGCGTCGCGGCCCGCACCACGGATGGGAAGATCTTCGTCGAGGCGATCGACCAGGCGCCGACGCGCTTCGGGAACAGCTGGATCATTGACTACATCCTCAACCCTCACCGGAAGGGCGTGGTCATCGACGGAGCGAGCGGCCAGAAGACCTTGGTCGAGGAGCTGCGGGACAAGGGTGTCAAAAACCCGACGCTGCCGGCAGTCTCCGAGGTCATCGAGAGCTCAAGCCTGTTCGAGACGGCCATCGCTCAGGGCACGCTGGAGCACTCCGGGCAGCCGGAGCTCGCCGCAGTGGTCACCAACTGCGAGCACCGTCCGATCGGATCCCGCGGCGGGTACGGTTTTAAGACTCTGACGGACGACCAGGATATCACGATCATGGAGTCCGCAGTCCTCGCGTTTTGGCTCTGCGCGACTACCAAGCCGCGCAAGAGGCAAGCAATCAGCTATTAACAGGCATCCGCCTGATCAATAGATAACGCCTAAATAACGTTAACTCACGGTAAAAGAGGAGGCAAAAGACAATGGCATTTACACCGATAGAAACACAGGAAGACTTTGACGCAGCTATTAAGAAGAGACTCGAGCAGAAGGAGCGGGAGATTAAGGACCTTTACAAAGGCTATCTCTCGCCTGAGGCGGTCGAGGAGCTCCGGAAGGAGCTCGACGGCAAGAACGCCGACCAGATCCGCGACCTCACCGATAAGCTCACCAAGGCCCAGGAAAAGGCCGCCACGGTGGACGAGACGGTCAGGGCCCTGACGGATCGCGCAACCGCAGCCGAGAAGAGCCTGCTCAAGCAGAAGGTCGCGCACAGCAAGGGCATTGCCCTGGAGTTGGCGGAGCGCCTGATCGGAGATACCGAGGAGGAGCTGACCGCCGACGCTGAGAACTTCGCGGCCTACATGACACCGCACACGGCTCCGCCGATGCGGTCCACCGAGTCACCCTTCAGAGGGATGTCTTCCGGAACATCGAGCGGCGCGCATGATGAGGCCTATACGGCACTCCTGGCGCAGCTCAGTCAGTAATAAGGAGATTAATCAATGGGTACTACACTTACAAAAGGCACACTTTTCCCTCCCGTCCTCGTGGACGAGATGATCAACCTGGTGAGAGGCAAAAGCTCCCTGGCAAGGCTCTGTGGCGCTTCCCCGATCCCGTTTAACGGCGAGACGATTTTCACGTTCTCGTTTGACAACGAGGTCGATGTAGTCGCTGAGAACGGCGCCAAGAGCAACGGCGGCGGCACCATCGGCACAAAGTCCGTCAGCCCGATCAAGATCGAGTACGGCATGAGAGTCAGCGATGAGTTCCGCTTTGCATCTGAGGAAGTCCAGCTCCAGTATCTGAGAGCCTTCGCAGAAGGATGGGCGGCCAAAGCAGCCCGCGGTCTTGACATCATGGCGATGCACGGCCTCAACCCCCGCACCAGACAGGCAGCGACCACAACCATCGGAGACAACCACTTCGATCATGATGTCACCCAGACCGTCACCTTCTCCGCAGCTGCTCCCGAGGACAACATCGCGGCAGCGATCGGCCTGGTCGAGGGCAACGAGCACGAAGTCACCGGCCTGGCTATGGCTCCCGCTCTCAAGAGCGCGCTGGCCGGCCTCAAGAAGGGCTCAACCAGCAATGAACTCATGTTCCCCGAGCTCGCATGGGGCGCTAACCCCGGCACCATCAACGGCCTGCCGGTCGACAGCAACAGCACTGTGTCCTTCAATAACGGCGCGGACCGCGGCATTGTCGGAAACTTCCGCGACTTCTTCCGCTGGGGCTATTCCAGACAGCTGCCGATCGAGGTCATCGAGTACGGCAACCCGGACAACTCCGAAGCAGGCGACCTCAAGGGCCACAACCAGGTCTATCTGCGCGGCGAGGCTTATATCGGCTGGAAGGTGCTCGACCCGAGCGCTTTTGCGCGCATCATCGCAACCACTTGAGCGGAGGGCTCTGCGCCCTCCCTCCTTTTTAGGAGGTGATCCGATGTATATCTACAAGCACAAGACGACCGGCGCGGTGATCGAATCACCGACACCATGCGCCGGAGAGAACTGGGAGCCCGTCAACGTCCTGCCTGAGAAGGCTGAGAAGCCTGCAGACGAGGCGCCCAAGAAGAAAACGGCGGCGAAGCGTGGCAAGTAACTACGCCACCATCGACGACGTCCAGGTGCTTTTCCGGCCATTAAGCGCATCGGAGCAGGTCAAAGCGGAGGCGATGCTTCCGCTGATCTGCGACGCGCTGCGGCAGTACGCTGTCGACGCGGGGAAGGATCTGGACGCGATGATCGAGGCATCCGAGAGCCTCGCAAGCGTCGCCAAGTTGGTGACGGTGGACATCGTCGGCAGGGCGATCAGGCAGAGCACGACCGGCGACGTTTACAGTCAGGAGTCCCAGAGCGGCCTCGGCTACTCCTGGAGCGGCTCCTATGCGATCCCCGGCGGCGGAATCGCCGGGTGCATCATGAAGAACGACCTCAAGAGGCTCGGGATCCTGAGGCAGAAATTGGAAGCGGTGGAAGTATGGCGCTGCACGGAACGAAAGTAATTTTATACGAGCGGCAGCAGATCGGCGTGGACGACTTCGGCGTGCCGGTCATCCAGGAGACGCCCGTCGAGATCGACGACGTTCTGGTCGGATCGGCATCGTCGGATGAGGACAACAGCACTGTCCAGCTCGCCGGCATCCGTGCGGAGTATGTCCTCGGGATCCCTTACGGAGACACCCACAACTGGCTCGACAGCCGGGTGGAGATCTTCGGGGAGATGTACCAGACCTATGGCGATATCATCCGGGGCATTGACGCCAACATCCCGCTGCGGTGGAAGCACAACATCAAGGTAAAGCGCTATGAGTAAGGTGAAATTTGAGCTCAACTCTGCCGGCGTCCGGGAGCTCCTCCAGAGCGCCGAGATGGCCGGGATCTGCAAGCAGTATGCTGACCAGGTCCGGGGCCGCTGCGGTGAAGGCTACACGGTCGACACCTACACGGGCAAAACCCGAGTTAACGCGAGCGTGCACGCAAGCACCAGCGCGGCCCGGAAGGACAACCTCAACAACAACACGCTGCTCAAGGCGCTCGGAGGATGATCATGATCGACGCAGTAATTATAAAGCACCTGTCTGACGCCCTCCGCCCGGTCCTGGTATCGGCACAGGTGCCGGTCAAAAAGCCGAAGCGCTTCGTGACGGTCGAGCGGACCGGGATGTCCCTGGAAAATCATATTTACACTACGACCTTCGCGGTCCAGTCCAACGCGGAGACGCTGATCGAAGCGGCGGTACTGGATGAGGATGCGCGTCAGGCAATGCTTGACGCTGTAAGGCTGGGCGGCATCACCGCGGTCCGGCTTAATTCCAGTTACAACTTTACAGATCCCGACTCGGAGCAGATGCGCTTTCAGTCTGTATTCGATGTCACACATTATTAAGGAGATACAAACATGGCTAACACAGTTGCAAATGTATCCGCCGGCAAGCCCGCCATCGCCGGAGCCATCTCCAGGGCTCCGATCGGCTCGACTCTCCCGACAGATGCAACCACAGCACTGGACGCCGCCTTCGCGGCTCTCGGATATGTGTCCGAGGATGGCGTCACTAACAACAACACACCCGAGAGCGAGGACATCAAGGCATGGGGCGGCGATACGGTCCTCAACATCGTGACCTCTAAGGAGGACACCTTCACGTTCACCCTGATCGAGATTATGAATCTGGAAGTCCTCAAGATGGTCTACGGCAACGCCAACGTGACCGGCACGCTCGCGGCCGGCATCACCATCAAGGCGAACGCCAAGGACCTGGATTACCAGGAGCTCGTCATCGACATGATCCTGCAGGGCGGCGTCCTCAAGAGGATCGTCCTCCCGAACTGCAAAGTCAGCGAGGTCGGCGAGGTCGTCTACAAGGACGACGAGGCGATCGGCTACGAGACAACCGTCTCCTGCCTGCCTGACGCGCAGGGCAACACTCATTACGAGTACATCGTTAAGACGGCCTGACCGGGCCGAAGGAGGTAGACGATGATCGTAAAAGGCACTACTAAATCTGGCTTTCACTACGCTGTCAACGACGAGATCCTCAGCTCATGGCAGTTCGTCGCGAAGCTCCGGGACGTCCAGGTCGATGACCAGGCCAAGGCTGCGGCCGCGGTCATCGATCTGGTCGAGCTCGTCCTGGGCAAGGACCAGACGCAGCGCCTGGCGAAGTACCTCGCCAAGGGGCAGGCTACAGTCGGAGCTGAGGCGATGATTGCCGAGTATAAGGAGATCGTCGCAGCGGTCCGGGGGCGGGCAGTAAAAAACTGACGCTCCTCGCCTACCTTCTGGCGAGGCATCCGGATGCACTAACCTGCGACTTCGCAGAGACATATCACATTTATGACATACGGGCACTGCAGCCGGATCAGGCTGCGGTGCTCGCCTTAGGTCTGGGGGAGAGATCCAGGACGCAGATGGCACTGTCCGGCGCCAAAGCGGACCCGATGCTCGTCCTCCTGACGAGGATCCTCGACGGAGTGATCTGGCTGCAGTGGTCAAAGACTAAGGACGCGGCCAAGGGAAAGGGCCGGCCGGATCCTCTGACGCCGCTCCTGTTTGGGGAGAGGCGCGAAAAGGATGATCTTGCAAAATTCGATTCGGGCGCAGCTTTCGAAGCGGCCCGTAAAATGTTACTGGAGAGGATAGAGAGAAATGCCTGATCTTGGAAAAGCATATGTACAGATCGTACCGTCTGCCCAGGGCATCTCGGGATCCATCTCCTCGCTGATCGGCGGAGAAGCGTCGAGCGCCGGCACGGCGGCCGGTGGACTTCTCGGCGGCGGCCTCGTCAAGGCACTGGGCGGCGTCATAGCTGCCGCAGGCGTCGGGAAGATGGTCACCGATGCGATCAGCACCGGCATGGACTTCGACAGCTCCATGTCCCAGGTTGCGGCTACAATGGGCCTCACCATGGACGAGATGGCCGACAGCGTCGGCACGGTTGATCTAGCCTGGGGAACGTTCTCCGGGAACCTGAGAGAGTACGCCCAGGAGATGGGCGCTCACACGGCGTTTTCTGCCAAAGAGTCCGCGGATGCCCTCAACTACATGGCCCTCGCGGGCTATGACGTCCAGACATCGATGGAGATGCTGCCGAACGTCTTAAACCTTGCCGCAGCTGGCGGCATGGACCTGGCACGCGCCTCTGACATGATCACAGACGCATCCTCCGCCCTCGGCCTTTCCATCGACGAGACGAGCCAGATGGTCGACAAGATGGCTCGGGCGTCATCCAGGTCCAACACATCGGTCGAGCAGCTGGGCGATGCGATTCTCACGATCGGCGGCACGGCGAAGGACCTCTCCGGAGGCACTACAGAGCTGTCGACGGCTCTGGGCATCCTCGCCGACAACGGCATCAAAGGATCCGAGGCCGGCACGCACCTGCGCAATATCCTGCTCTCGCTCACCCCCAAGAGCGAGGACGCAGCCGCAGCGATGGAGGCCCTCGGCTTTAATGCCTACAATGCGGACGGATCCCTCAGACCGCTGCAGGATACCTTTGGCGATCTGGCGGCGGCGATGGACGGAATGAGCACGGAAGAGCGCACGCAGATGCTCTCGTCCATGTTCAACAAGACCGATCTGGCCTCGATCAACGCCCTCCTGGCAACGTCCAGCGAGCGGTGGGACGAGCTGGCGCAGTCGATTGATGGCGCCTGGTACACGACCACAGCCCTCGACACTTCCCTGGAGCCGATGGGCCTGAGCCTCGAGAGTATGCAGACGAGGCTGTCCGAGCTCGGCATCACCGCGGACGAGTTCGCAATGGCATTGGACACTTCCGGAGGCAATGCGGGGCAGTTCGCGGAGGATCTCGCGATCGCATCCGATGACGGCGTCATGTTTGACGATATCGTCAACGCTATGGGCGGAGATCTGGACGGCCTGCAGGCCGCTTTTGACTCTACCACCGGAGCCGCGCAGGCAATGGCTGACACGCAGCTGGACAACCTGTCCGGTGATATTACGCTTTTTAAGTCAGCACTGGAGGGCGTCAAGATCGCGATCTCTGACGCGGTCACTCCGGCGCTGAGGGACTTCGTCACCTTCGGATCCTCTGCGATGGAGCAGATCACCACCGGGATCCAGACCGGAGGAGCTGCGGGCCTCGGCGAGGCTCTCGGCAATATCATCGCCCAGGGCATTGAGATGCTCGCGGGCTTTATTCCGCAGATGCTTACGGCAGGCACCGGCCTGATCGGCGGCCTGCTGCAGGGCTTCGCCGCCGCAGGGCCGAACATCCTGACGGCGATCCAGGGCGTCTACACCAACCTCACGACGACGCTCACGGCAGGGCTTCCGGAGATGCTCGCGCAGGGCGTCGAGATCATCAACAGCATCGTCAACGGCATCCTGCAGGGGCTGCCTGATCTGCTGACGACAGGCGGCGAGACGATGACAAGCTACCTCGGAGCGATCCTCGAGGCGATCCCGCAGATCCTGGAGGCCGGCACGCAGATCCTGATGAACCTGATCCAGGGCATCGGCACCACCTTGCCGCAGCTGATCACTATTGCGGGGCGGATCATGACGGACCTGGTCAGCACGCTCCTGAGCCACCTGCCGGAGATCCTCCAGCAGGGCGTCCAGATCGTCATGAAGCTCGCCAACGGTGTGCTGCAGGCGCTGCCTGCGGTCCTTGAGGCAGCCGCGCAGGTCATGGCCCAGATCGTCACGACGATCCTGTCGCATCTGCCGGAGATCCTTGCCAAGGGCATCGAGATGATGGCGCAGCTGGCCGCAGGTATTATCCGCGGCATCCCGGATCTGGTCAAGAAGATCCCCGAGGTCATCAACAGCATAAAAGACGCATTTATGGATTTCGACTGGCTGGAGCTTGGCAAGGATATCCTCAAGGGCATCGCGGAAGGCATCAGCAAAGGCGCGAGCATCGTCGGCGACGCTCTCAGCAGTGTGGCCGGCGGCGCCGTCGATAAGCTCAAGGGGCTCCTGGGCATCGGCTCCCCGTCCACGGTCATGAGGGACGAGGTCGGCCAGTGGATCCCTGCCGGCGTCGCGCTCGGCATCCGGCAGAACCTCGGGCTGATCGATGAGGCGATGGCGGGCGCTGCGCTCAGCACGGCCACCTCTTACCAGAGGCAGATGACCGGATGGGCGCCCGGGCAGCTGACCACGGGAAACACAGACGAGACGCTGCGCTACATCCTCGAGCTGCTGATCACTTACTTCCCGGAATTTGCCAAGAATCAGGGACGTGATGGTCAGGATATTTATGGCGAGCTTAACAGGCGGCTCGGAATGGCGGTTTATGCATGAGAACCTTTAATTTAGTCAATGCCCTCGGCGACACCTACACGCTCACCGAGAGGCAGAACAGATTTTTGCATACGGTCAAGGGCCTCGGGCTCTCCGCCGCAGCGGAGTACGCCCGGATCGGCTCGCACTACGAGCTCCTTTCGTACAATGCCGAACAGGGCAAGATCCAGGGGACGGTGCGGTTCTGGCAGCCTCGCGAGTATTTCAACTTCGCGAAGTTCTGTCAGCACCGTCCGCTCCATCTGGAGTATAAGCCCGGAGACGTCGTTTACAGACGGGACGGAGCGATCACGATGATCGACAAGGACGAGAGCAACCCGCTGCAGAGCGAGATCGAGTTCACCTGCAGCACTCCGTTCTATCAGCTGGTAAGCGAGTACAACGACGCAGGCGCCGGCTCCGGCGGTAAGCAGTATAACTACGAGTATAATTATACTTACACGAACAGCGTCGCCCAGAGCATCATCATCCGGAGCGAGTCGGCGGCTGACTCACCATGCAGGATCACAATTTACGGACCCTGCGTCAATCCGGCATGGAGGCACTACGTCGACAATAAGCTGGTGGCGACGGGTAAAGTCTTCGCGGAGATCGAGAGCGGGCGGAAGCTCGTCATCGACACCACGGTCGTCCCGTACCAGCTCCGGAAACTCGACATGGCCGGCAACGTCATCGTCGACTTATACCAGAGCAGCGACTTCGGCACGGAGCGGTTCATCAATCTGCAGTATGGCCAGAATACGATAAGCGTCAGCGGAGACTCAGCGGATCCGATCCCGCTGCAGGTGGAGGGGATGATCGAGTATGACACCGTATAGTGTAGAGATTTTTGACCGGAGCCTCACCCTAAAGCACCACACCAACGCGAACCTCGCGACGTACTCCGTCGACTACCTGATTCCTAAGGCGTCGAGCATCTCGATCCCATATACGCCGGACGTCGCAAAGGGCGATTATATCCGGATCTATCGCGACGAGCAGGACTTTTTCGGTGTCGTCAAAGTGGTGACGGACGCGAAGCTCACCCACACGGTCCTTCAAATCGAATACGAGCCCTTCCTGTCGGGGTTTTTTAGCAACGAGGTGCTCTTCGACGTGACAGACCAGGGGAGCCAGATCTCCCTGGAAGAGGAGATCCGCGTGATGATCCGGGCCAACTGGATGGTCAACGCCGACACGCTCCAGAATATCCCCGGCCTGCAGCTGGAAACGATCTCCTCGACGACGGGCTGGAATTTTTACGTCACGGCGAGCAATCGGATGTCCAACTATGCGATCGTCAACCTGTACGACCAGATCCTCGTGCCGGCTCTCGCCAAGTACAAGGTCGGCCTCTACGTCGTGCCGGACTTTACGGCCAAGACGATCACGATCCGGATCGGCGTCGTGAGCTCGACGCCCTATTACATCGAGGCGGATCTGCCGAGTGTTATCAGTAAGAACATAAGCCTCGGCGAGACCTCGGTCGACGTCAATAAGCTGGTCGTCTATGACAACGACGACCTCAACAGGAGCCGGACGTACTACAAGCACACGGATCGCACCTATGACGATGAGGATCGCGACAGGATCACGCCAGTCATCTACTCCATCGCGACGGTTACCCCGTCCGAACAGGAGCCCTGGGAGATGGTCGCGCAGCTGGCCGCCGATCGCCAGTTTGATCAGGCATCATACAGCAACCTGATCGAGCTCACGGTCCTCAACAGCGACCCGCTCGTTAAGCCCGGCGAGCTTGAGATCGGGCGGGAGGCTTATATCATTTCCGGCGGTCAGATCTACACGTCGATGCTCACCGGTAAGACGGTCGGCCCGACGACGACGCTGATCTTCGGCAGCATCCGGCTGGATCTCACCCAGCTGATCAAAGAGAGGTTTTAAGCATGGCAGTTAGATTAGTAACTTTTTCGGGCGAGACCGTCACGCCAACGGATGACGGCGTGCTCTACGAGGCGGCCCTGCCTGCCTCTGGCATCATTTACGGCTGCGAGGTCACGATCGCGGACGCCAACACGCTCCGGATCGCCACCGGCTACGCCATCATCTGCGGGCGCTTCGTGGAGATCACAGCGACGGACGTGCAGGTCGTCCTCTCGAGCTCCGGCACGCTCCTCGGCCAGCTCTATCTCCACATGGACCTGTCCGATTCGGGCGAGCCACTCTCTGTAAGGTATGAGACCGGCACGGAGCTGACGCCGATGCAGCAGGACGCCAACGTCAACATCACCAACGGCGTCTATGAGATGCAGCTGGCAACCTTCCGCGTCAACACCTCGACGATCCTCGACCTCGCGCAGACAGCGGTCCGCGGCCTTAAGGGCCTCACCAATAAGCAGGTTGTTTTCGCAGACAGCACGGTCACAGATGACGATAAGGTCCTCTCTGCGAGGGAGGCCAATCCCAACCTCGTCGGATCCCTGGCGCGGGCGATCAGCGAGAAGCTCAGCGGCTCCGACTTTATCGTGCGGAAGTATACGTCGACAACGTCCGCCTCAATCGCGGCGAACAGGACAGCAAACTACCGTTTCACTGGCCTGCAGATCTCCGGCTACAAGCCGATCTCTGTCGTCGCGTATAATATCCCCGGCGGTAAGGCGTTCATGGTAACCCTGCCGCAGAATCTGCTCGGGTCAGACGCCGATGCCGCAGACATCACCTTGGGATCCGCGTCTGGGACTGGCGGGGCGATCACGCCGGAAATGATAATTCTCTATGTAAGGAGCTAAAGCTATGATTCTTAGTTATGATATCGCCGTCGACCTGACGCCCGAATTCAATCGTCAGCTCTCCCCGAAGTTCTCCGTCTCCCTCGGGGATCATGGCGCGAGGGAGTACACCGTGAAGATCCTGCAGGGCGGGGAGCCCTACGAGATCGAGGAGGGCAGCACCGTCTCCATCGTCGGCAAAAAGCAGGACGGGCATATTTTCGCCTACGCGTGCACCTATGCGGACGAATATGTTTATTTCGCGATCGAGGAGCAGATGACGCCTGTCTCTGGCATCGTGACCTGTGAGCTCTCGATCATCGACGCGTCCGACAACAAGGTCGGATCTGCGAATTTCACGTACTGGGTCGAGCCCTCGCCGGTTACGGACGGAGAGGCGTCCGAGTCCGACCTGCAGCTATTCCAGCAGATCCTCGACGCCGCGGATGACCTTGACGACGTGCGGGAGATCCTCGACCGTGCTGTGCCGATCGCGGAGCAGCTGGGAGACGTGGAGAAGCTCCTGACGGCGTTCCCTACGGAAGAAGCCTCCGGCTCACTCCTCACCCTCACAGACGGCGCAGACGGCATCCCTGCCAAAAAGCTGACGTTGAGCCTGTCGCCGCATCAGTCGGGATCGGGTGATCCGAGTCCTAATAATGTGCGACCTATATCGGGATATGAGTCTGTTAAGGTGACAAGGGCAGGGAAGAATATCTGCACCAACATCGTTGAAACACACACAAGGGCAGGAGTTACGCTGACAAGGATGTCAGACGGCACTCTGGTATTTAACGGTACGGCAACAGCAGAAGCTGTCTTTTATGTTTCGGCTAAGAACGGCGGTTCTGGTGCGGAGAGTCTGTTCGGCATCACACCGGGCGAATATACGATCAGCGGATGCCCCGAAGGTGGACACGCACAGACCTATTATGTCCGTTTGTATCTCTTCCAAGATACCAATTACCTTGGTATCAGCTATTCAGAAACAGGAGGCGGTAGAACATTCACTGTTGAAGCACCTGCAAACAGGTACAGAGTGGCAATCAGGATACAGAGCGGACAGGTATGCGACAACCTTACATTCAAGCCACAGCTTGAGGTCGGCAACACCGCAACAGCCTACGAACCCTACACAGGCGAAGAATACGACATCACCATCCCCACAGCGGCGGGTACAGTCTACGGCGGCAGTCTTGAGATTAACGATGATGGATCGGGGACGCTGACGGTGGACAGGGCGATGATCACCAGTTACGCAGGGGAATCTCTTCCGGGAGTGTGGATCAGTGACCGAGATGTATATACCCCCGGCACGATGCCGACCAATGGGGCACAGGTAGTATATGTAGTTGCTACCCCTACCACCTACACCATCACCGCCGATCAGGTAACAACATTACTGGGTGACAATACTGTTTGGATGGATGCAGACGGCAGTATTGACCTGACCTATAGAGCAGACACCCAGAAATACATCGACAGCCGCATCGCACTGCTCAACAGCAACCTCGCATTTATCGAGGACGGCATGACAGCATCGAGAGCCTACACTGTAGGGCAGTATGTACTGATCAGCGGCAAGCTGTACAAGGTGACGGCGTCCATCGCAAGCGGTGCAACCTTCACGATAGGGACTAATGTAGTAGCAACAACGGTCGGTACAGAACTGACTGCACTCAATAATTGAGAGGAGATAAAACATGAAATACGCAGTAATTAAAGTAATTAACGGCACTTATTCCATCCATGCGGAGGGCTTCGCAACCGTGGAAGCGGCGAAAGTGTCTTACCACGGACTCTGTCAGGCACTGTGGAACGCACAGGATGTCCTGACCGCTTCGGTCGCTATCTGCGATGAGCAGATGGATGTGGTGGAAGGTTACAAGGAGTTTATCCACCATGATCCGATGCCCGTCGAGCCCGAGGTTGATCCCGAGGCATAAGCCTCCACCGTATGAGGGGGGAAACGAATGAGAGGATATTTCTGCACAGCTGCCGGCTTGATCGGCAGCCTCATAGCATCACTCTTTGGAGGGTGGGACATTGCGCTGCAGTGTCTCGTCCTCTTCATGGGCATCGACTACATCAGCGGCCTCGCCGTCGCGGGAGTCTTTCATCGGTCGCCCAAGACAGAGACCGGAACGCTGGAGAGCCGTGCCGGCTTTAAAGGCTTATGCCGGAAGGCCGCGGTCCTGTGCCTCGTGCTGATGGCGCACTATCTAGATCTGGTGATCGGGGCCGACTTTGCACGTGATGCCGTTTGCATCGGCTTTATCGTCAACGAGGGCCTCAGCATCCTCGAAAACGTCGGTCTGATGGGCGTCACATATCCGGATGTCATCAAGCGGGCCCTCGACGTACTCAGCAAACGGCAGGAGGGCACGACATGAGGATCGGCATGGCAGCCAAGGACGAGCGGGGACAGTACAGCGGAGGCAGACCGGGAGACCAGACCGGTCGGGAGGTCTACATCCGCGGATGGTATAACCGGCCCTGGGACGTCGTCCTGCGCTGGACCGATCAGGAGCTGGCGGGACGCTTCGCCGCGGCCATCGAGTCGATCTGCAAAAACGACGAGGTCGGCTACTCCCAAAGCGCACGGACGACCCTCTGGGAGGCAGCTGCCCGGATCGACTGGGACCTGCCGCACATCGGAGAGCCGTGCAGCTGCGACTGCAGCTCGATGCTCGCAGTGGCCGCCCGATCGATCGGCCTGCAGATCCCGAGGGACATCTGGACCGGCAACCTCGAGAGGGCTTTCGTGTCCACCGGGAAGATCCGCGTCCTCCGCGGGCGTGAGTATCGTGAAAAGCCTGACCTCCTGCAGAGGGGCGACATCCTGCTGAACACGCTCCACCACGTCGCCGTAGCCCTTGACGGAGCTCCGGAGCGCACGGATCCGGTCGTGGACGTCTCCAACTATCCGGAGATCTGGATCGGCTACAAGGGCGCCTATGCGCTCCTGCTGCAGCAGGCCCTCACTGCGAGAGGCTTCCCCTGCGGGCAGGACGGCGACTTTGGGCCTGAGACGCAGAGGCAGGTCCTCGCCTTCCAGCGGAGCCGAGGCCTTATCTGCGACAGTATCGTGGGGAGCAAGACATGGTACGCTTTATTCAACGATTGATTTTAGCTGTGACGGTGATCTGGTGGATCCTGGTGATCATCACCTTCCCGATCTGGGGGATCGCCTACTATCGCAAAGCAATTACACCCTGACAAAATCGCAATGATGCCCGCGGGCGTCGCGGTTTTGGCGCTCCCGTGCCTACCTCCCGCGGGGGCGCTTTTTATA
>Ga0326511_10002836_pt1 | contig 13968 bp, 16 predicted proteins | sample 0_2496_0518_D_FD_203701 | JGI IMG/M metagenome (GOLD analysis project Ga0326511, IMG submission 203701) | Bovine rumen microbial communities from UC Davis, California, United States - 0_2496_0518 | ecosystem: Host-associated > Mammals > Digestive system > Stomach > Rumen | place: USA... | reverse complement strand
GAGTTATGTACTATCAGCTACTGTCAGACGAAGAGATTCTGAGTGGTTTCCGCGAGGGTGATGCCAACATTATCCGTGAGTATTTCTACGGGTACTGTCTGGTGGGCTATAACATCTTTGACCAGAGGTATCAGCTGCGCGAAAAGGAGAATCTGGACTTCATGTCGCTGGCTCACCAGTATGCACTGTACCTGATGGAGCACAACTGGAAGCCGTTGGAGGATCACTCGCCCAACGTGAGTCTGAAGACTTGGCTCATCAACGGGTTCCGATATGTGGTGCTCGATGCACTGAAATGGTACCGCAAGGAGTACGGCAGCATCACGTTTGAGGACTATCTGATGTCATTCGACGTGACCAACGACCTACGGTTGCAGTTCAACCGGATGGTGGAGGACGTGTGCGACCATGCACCACTGAACCGTCAGGATCGGCTGATTATCGACATGTTGCTGTTGCAGGGATTCAAGTCGAAGGAGATAGCGGCACAAATGGGAATGACTCCATCGGCCATCTCGCAGAAGTACAAGAAACTGAAAGAGCAGATTATCGTGCCGTATTTCAAGAAGAACTTCGATATGGACCTGGATATGCCGGAGGTGATGGACGAAATAGCCATCCAACGCAGAGAGGCCACGACGGACGAGTCCAGGATGTGGATACCGGCACCGCCTATGCCGGGTTCGATGGCAGACATGGCAGAATCGATGGTTTTCGAGGAAATAGACTTTAACAGAGAAGAGCTTATGGAACAGAAAAGAACTACACCAGAGTTTATTACGGAATTGCAACCGAACGAAATCTTTGTGTTTGGTAGCAATCTCAAAGGTATGCATGGTGGTGGTGCGGCATATATCGCCTACCGCAAGTTTGGAGCCATCATGGGACAGGGCGTGGGTCTGCAAGGACAGAGCTACGGCATTCCGACGATGCAAGGCGGAGTAGAAACCATCCGTCCTTATGTGGATGAGTTCATACAGTTCGCCAAGGAACATCAGGAACTGACGTTCCTCGTTACTCGCATCGGCTGTGGCATCGCAGGATTCACAGATGAAGAAATCTCCCCGCTGTTCAAGATGGCTCACGACGTGGAGAATATCGTGCTACCACCTAACTGGTAGTACCAGGAGAAGTATTATAATTCAGTGAATTAGGTGGCTCGAGCCGTAGGTACTTTTGGCTCGAGCCAAATCGCGAAATGGCTCGAGCCAAATGTCGATCTGGCTCGAGCCAATTTTTTCTTGCCTTTTTTCGCCATCAGATGCCAGAATAAAAATATCGATAATAATGGTTTCTGAAGAGGTTTCTTCGGAAGTAATAAGGCGAAAGAAACACCCTAAACAACAAGTCATTTTACCCCATCAGTAATTTGTATACAACATTCAGTAATTTGTTTAGCGATGGTTTGGCGAAATCACCGTAACTTTGCAGACGAAAACAAATAACAACATTAATAACTTAAAAACTTTACGTCTATGAAAAGAACAATTATCATCACGGGTGGTACAACGGGTATCGGTAAGGCTACGGCTTATCAGTTTGCAAAGAACGATTGGAATGTCGTCATTACCAGTAGAAGCGAAAAGAAGGGACAGGCATTCGTCGAGGAAGCCAAGAACGAGGGGTTGGACATGACCTTCTTCCAGTTGGATGTGACGAAAGAGGAGCAGGTGGCACAGGTTATTGAGCAGACAGTTGCTAAGTTCGGCAAGCTGGACAGTATTGTCAATAATTCAGGTATCTCTCTGGGGGCAGCACCTCTGGCTGATACGGAGACGGACGAATTCAAGCAGCAGTTAGACACCAACGTCTTAGGCGTATATTACGGCATGAAGTATGCCATCCGGGCCATGCTGAAGACGGGCGGTGGCACGATTGTCAACCTGGCATCTATCGCAGGACTCAACGGTTTGATTTACACCGCACAATATTGTGCAACAAAGCACGCCGTAGTGGGACTCACCAAGGCAGCTGCTATCGACTACGCCCAACAGGGTATTCGCATCAACGCCGTTGCTCCCGGTGCCATCAAGACCGATATTCTTAAGCACGCTATCGATGCCGGAGCCTACGACGAGAAGGGCATTGCCGCCATCCATCCGATGAACCGTATGGGCGAGGTGCTGGATATTGCCTTGGCAATCTATTACCTTGCAAGTCCCGACAACAAATTCCTGACAGGTACCATCCTCAACGTCGACGGCGGATATAATTGTAAGTAAAGCATAATAGCGCGATGCAGCAACTGATAGCGGGCGAAGGTGACGAAAGACGCATCTCCGTCCGCTTTTCGTTACTTTTAACGCCATAATCTCACCATAATTCAAAAAGATTTTGTATTTTTGCAAACAGAAACAACAATTTTGTTATGTTTAGCATCAAGGACATATCGGAGTACATAGTGCTGCTCATCGCTGCCTTTGCCAGTCATTATTCGATGACCGATGCCGAGGCTTACCGCTATCTGAGCCGCTATGGAGCCATCAAGGTGGCGCACGACTTCTACGACGTGATGCACACCCAGCCCATGAATGACATGGTGCAGAGCATGATCACCTACTGCCAAAGGAAAGGAGGCGAGTTATGCTGACTCACGAAGATATGACACAGACAAACGTAACGCCACAGGAATTCAAACGCCTAAAGGAGCAGGTGACCGCCCGCATGATTCAGATACTCACCGAGGAGCAGGGCTACACGCTGGAAGAGGCTTTCGATCGTGTCTATACCTCGCCCATCTACGAGAAGTTGTCTAATGCTGCCACGGGACTTTTCTTCCAGTCACCACGCTATGTCCTCTCATATTTGTAAAGACCGCCACGACGGACGGTTTATATTATAATTAAATGTGGAGAAATAAAGAGCGATAACTTAAGCCGAGGATATCGGTGCGGTTTCCCTACTTATATTTGGAACAGCACTTTTGACGATGTCGTCACCATACAGATCATACAATGAACGTAGAAGAGTTTCGTGATTATTGCCTGTCGCTGCCTGATGTGACCGAGGCGATACCTTTTGAGAAAATGTCAAGAGATCGGTTTACCATTCTCGTATTTTATATCCGTGGGCACATTTTCTGCTATTTTAAAGTCGAAGACTTCTCAAACATCACCATCAAGTGCAATCCATCAGACATATCAGAATTAATGGATCAATACCAGGCCATAGGTGAGCCATACAACGGCGACAAGCGATATTGGATATGCATCCAGCCCAACATGGACTTACCAGATGATGATCTCAAAGAATTAGTCCGCAAATCATACGAAATAGTAAAAAGCAAGTATAAACGGACCTAAATGCCAAGAATAGAGATACAATGAAAAGAAATATATCAGTAATTTGTATACACCTTTCAGTAATTTGTTTAGCGGGTTTTTCGCGAATTTGTCGTACCTTTGCCGTCGAAAACGGCGAAGAAGCATTCCCGAGCAAACTCGCCTACCCCAAGCCTTTCACGCTCGGCATAATTGGAGACTTTCGAGCTTACTCGCCTGAGCACCGCAGATAATAAACTCTGTGCGAAAAAGCTCCATTTTGCTCTCGCTTAATCGCATCATTGTCGACGTAGGACTTAAAACAATATAAATTATGGAACTGATTGACTACACAAACAAATGGGTATCGGGCGAAATCATGGAGGATTTGGCAATGATTGTCAGAGGTGTTTTTTGCCTCGTTCTGGCTCTCGTGGCTTGGCGTTGGGGCTCATCGGAGTCGGCTCGTGCCATCATTCTGCCGCTGACGGTGGTGGCAGTCATCCTTATCGCACTAGGAGGCTCGTTGGCCTATAGCAACCACACGCGCCAGAAGCAGTTCGTGGAGCAATATCAGGAGTCGCCGCAGAAGTTCCTGGAGAGCGAAAAGGCCCGTGTGGCTGACTTCATGAAGATCTATCCGCAGACCATCATCGTCTCTGCCATCATGATGTTCATCGCTATCTGTGTGTTCGCCTTCTGCAATACACCCTGGCTCCGTGCCTCAGCATTAGCACTCATCCTGATAGCTCTCGCTGCCCTGACCATCGACTTTTTCTCGAAAGAGCGAGGTGTCATCTATCAGAAAGAGTTAGACGGCTTTCAAATAGAAAAAATAGGATGAAACAAATCCATTTCCCCACCGTGTCGGCATTCATGCACGCCCTCGGACGAGACGACGTTAGGCACCCGCTCATCGAGGTCATCCATCTCGACGACCTCGATGATTGCAGTTCGTTTGGCAACACTCGCTATACGTTTGGCTTTTACTGCGTGGTCTATAAGGATGCTCGTTGTGGCACCGTACGCTATGGGCGCAACGAATACGACTACGACAACGGCACGCTACTCTTCTTCGCACCTGACCACGATATCGAATTGGGCACACTCGAAAAGAGCTATCAGGGGGTAATGCTCATCTTCTCACCAGCGCTAATGCAGGGCATATCCATGTTGCCCTACACCTTCTTCGGCTATTCGGTCAACGAGGCCCTGCACGTATCGGAACGGGAGCGTCAGCAGCTGCACGACTTTCTCGGCAACATCGAAACAGAACTGGAGCGAGGCATCGACCGCCACACCCGCCTGCTGATGGCACAGAACGTCGCCCTGGTACTCAACTACTGCATCCGATTCTACGACAGACAGTTTATCACCCGAGAACCTGTTGACAGCCAACTGATGCAGCGTTTCACTACCCTACTCAACGACTATTTCGCCCAAGGCCTCGCTGCCCGTCAGGGAGTACCCTCCGTGCGTTATTTTGCCGATGCGCTGAACCTCTCAGCCAACTATTTTGGCGACCTTGTGAAAGCCCAAACAGGCAATAGTCCGCAGCAGCTCATACAGCAGCACCTCATCGCCCAGGCCCGTCACCGCCTCACCACAACATCCGATACCATCAGCCAGATAGCCTACGCCCTTGGATTTGAATATCCCCAATACTTCACCCGCCTGTTCAAGAAACAGACCGGCCTAACGCCGCAGGAGTTTAGGGCCCAGGCGTAATGCATAGGTTATCACTTAATTCCATACTTCATCACTCACTTTCTCGCTGAGCCTCATACTTTTCCTTCAGCGCCTGCACACGCGGCTTGGCCTGAATATTTGGCTCAAGTTTGTTCACCAGTTCCAGCCACTCCTCCGCTGTCACCTTTGTAAGTGAGGCGAACATAATACCATCGTAACCAAGGAAGTCGGACGGATGCTCATCAACCAGACGACGGCAGTAGTTCAGCATCTCGTCAGAAGCGACAGAGTCGGTGGCCAAACGGGGTAACATTTCAACGCAGAACCGTGCGAAATCACGTGTCGGATAGTTGATCGACGTCTCTGGTGCAAACACCTCGGCAACTGTCTTAAGTCCGTCTATCTCGTAGCGCACAGTATCGCCATCGGGGACGAAACTCTCCTTCCAGCCGTTGCCGTCCTGCTCGAAACGGACAGACATGATGGTTGTCTTGTCACTGGGGATGTCATAGCGGAACATCCCATCTTTCACTGGCACGCTGGCAAATTCTTCTCCCGTATCCTCGTTATACAGAATCACGTTCTCCGGCGAATTATCCGCCGACACGAAATGGCCCACTAAGACCGTTTGCATCTCTTTTGACCCGCAGCCAGCCATCAGTGCCACCACTATGAGAATCACAATCAGATTAATTTGTTTCATAGTTTTTTTGTATTAAATTGTTATTATCAACCATGCGCAGAAATATACGATGGCTTAAAGATATCAGTTTTCATATTCATTACAACACAGGGAGAATGTGGTTCCAGACAAGGTTCAACTCACCCTGTAGGTCCTCAACATCGGAAGTGATGGCAATGACAGCATCCTTGTCAGGTAAGACGATAATATACTGACCTCGTGCGCCATCAGCACGGAAACAGCCCGGACGACAGCGCCACATCTGGTAGCCATAGCCCTGCATCCAGTCACTGGTTTCTTTGGTCATACCACGTTCGGCTGCCTGTTCGATGCGTGTACCAGGGTTGATGCTCTCAACCTGCTTTTTCGACATCTCAGCGACCCATTTGGCTGGAACCAACTGTTTGCCATTCCACTTTCCCTTTTGCAACAGTAGCTGTCCCATCTTTGCAAGGTCCTCTGTCTTCAGGTAGAGTCCCCAACCGCCACAGTTGATGCCCTGTGGGCTCTCTTCCCAGCGGGGCTTGTCTATACGAAGCGGCTGGAAGATACGTGAGTCCAGATAGTCAACGACTTTCTCACCAGTAACTTTCTGTACAATAGCAGAGAGCATATAGGTGCCCAAGCTGTTATAAAGGTAGAACTTGCCTGGCTTGTGAACGACGGGATGAGCGAGGAACGCCGTCACCCAATCCTGCTGGGAATTACGGATTGAAGGCTCAACGTCATGTCCACACGACATCGTCAGCAGGTCGCGTACAGTCATTGCCTTCAGATGCTTACTCATATTGGCGGGAAGTTTGTCAGGGAAGTAGTCGATGACCTTGTCTGTCAGAGCCATCTTTCCTTCAGCAATAGCCAGTCCTACAGCAGTAGCAGTAAAGGTCTTGCTGACGGAGTGGAGCACATGGGGTGTATTTTCCTCACCCCTACTCTGCCAACGACTGTAGATGACGTTACCTCCTTTTACAATCATCACGCTATGGATGTCTTTCTTTTCGTTGGCTGCTGCTTGGAAGAAACTTTCCATAGCCTGAGAAACAATTGTGGGCGTTTCTGAACGTGGCAAGCCTGTTTCTTTTGCCTTTGCCTTGGTTGTCAGGCGTTTAATGTGCTGCTTCAGAATGTAATAGGCAGGCTGAGGCATGGCGCCGTGGTCGTAGCCCTGCATCTCATAGAGTGTCACGTCCTTGTGGCCCACGAGCTTCAGCATACGCCAAAAGTAGGCCTGTTCCTCATAGCGGCCATAGAGTTCCAATTCCCTATCGCCAGAGATAATGACGATGGGCGGAGCATCAGGACGGACGTATGTGAGGGGAGCATACTGGTCTATAGTTGCTTGCAAGGGAGGAATGCCTTGCTGCTTACGGATATTGTAATGCGTAATGCACTGTCCGCTGAAAGGTATCAGTCCTGCCAATGAATCTGCATCTACACCATACTTGGCAAGCCACTTCTTGTCAAGACCGATCATGTCGAGCAGATAGCCTCCTGCGGAGTGCCCTGCCACAAAGATATTGCGACGACTTCCGTTGTATTTCCCGATGTTCTTATAGGTCCAGGCCACGGCAGCAGCCGCATCGTCGAGGACATCGTCGATTTTAGCATGGGGCAAGAGACGGTAGTTGGCTGCTACTACTACGAGACCGCTGTTCTGTAGCTGTGAGTCGATATGCTTGTTGCCGCCCTCTATGCCTCCACCGTGGAACCATACGACTACAGGTGCATCATGAAGTTCTGTGGGGTAATAGACGTCAAGTTTGCAACGTTCCTTGGCGTATGCGTCAGAAGATTCGGTATAAGTGATATCGTTCTCCTGCTTATACTGCGCCATCGTAATGGCTGGAAGCATCCATAGGAGCATGGAAAAAATAATAATAGATTGTCTCATCCGTTTGGTTTTTATAAGGTTGCTTGATAAACATAGCTAAATCATGGTGCAAAGATAGCGATAATTCCGTAATTATCACTATCTTTACAAATAAAAATGCGAAAAACTGGCTGCACTTCAGCAAAAAGCAAACCTTGACTTTCCCCTTTGTATTGTCGAGTCAAACCCTCTACGCTCGGTTTGCTCTGTTTATGTTCGTTAGTTTATGTGTATTTAATATAATGCTAAATTATTCGTACTATTGGTATAGTCAAAATCAGTAAACAACTGACTATCAATATTTAAAGCTAAGATCTGAATATCAAAAAAATGATTATTCCAATACCACATCAAGTAGCATCATCAGAGCGAAACCTACAGCGAAGAAGATGGTGCTGAGATTGGTGTGCTGGCCGCTGCTGGCTTCAGGAATCAGTTCCTCAACGACCACATAGAGCATAGCCCCTGCAGCAAAGGCGAGCATATAAGGGAGCATGGGAACGAACAGAGTTGCCAGCAAGATAACGAGGATGGCTCCAAGCGGCTGGGCAATACCACTCAGGCATCCCAACAGGAAGGATTTGGTGCGGGACTTGCCTGATGCTCGCATAGGAATAGAGACTACGGCACCCTCAGGAACATTCTGAATGGCTATGCCGATTGACACAACAAGGGCACTCGCAACACTGATGCCGACTCCCGCCTGTCCAGCTCCTGCCAACACCACACCGATGGCCATACCTTCTGGGAAATGGTGAATGGTGACAGCAAGCATCAACATGGTGGTTCGCGAGAGACTGGAGCGTGGCCCTTCCGGTTGTGTATTGCCGATATGCAAGTGGGGTGTCAGAACATCTATGAGCAACAAAAATCCCATACCCAACAGAAAGCCGACAATGGCAGGTATCACAGACCATTTCGAATCACCCTGCATCTCGACAGCAGGTAACAATAGCGACCAGAACGATGCTGCCACCATCACACCTGCAGCAAAGCCAAGCAACGACTTTTGTAGTAATCCAGACATCTCCTTTCCTGTCAGGAACACAACTGCCGAGCCAAGTACAATGCCCAACATGGGCACCAAGAGTCCAATGAGTATCGTTTCCATTTAGTGAATACAAAGGTACGAAAAATATCCCGATGGCACAATACCTAATAATAGGGTTTATGCCATCGGGATTGAATAAGTGTATTATGCCTTATTGAACTTCTCCTTGGGTTGCTTGCAGCGAGGGCAACGCCAATCGTCGGGCAGGTCTTCGAAAGCTACGCCGTCGTGCTCTGCCGGGTCATAAACATATCCGCAGACGGAGCATACATACTTGCCAGAAGCCTCGCCCTTTGAGAAATCAACCTCAGCAAGGACAGTCGGGACGGGGTTGTCCAAATCAATCACCCGTTTAGCCTCCAGGTTTTCATAGCCCTGCGGAGTGTGGGTGCCACAATAGACTGTAGGATTATTGCGGACGAACTCACGCACTCGGTCCAAGGTCTCTCGAGAAGCGGACAGGTCGTCATACACCACCGACACCTTATTTTCATACAATGCCTCATCCACATAGGTGATATCGGCTTCGAACATATAGTAGAGTCCGTCGCTCTCGGCAATCACAAGGCTGTTGCCATTGGTATGGCCTTTTGCCTTGACAAACCATACGCCATCACAGATTTTCTGCGACTCAGGGAAGTTGTGATAGGGACCGTCTGTATAGGTTACTGGCACCAGATTGGGCAAGCCCTTCAGTTCTTCTGCCAGCATCTCGTCGGCTCCTACATAGATTTTTGCATTGGGAAACGAGCGGAGTTCACCGCTATGGTCAGCATGACGATGAGTAAGGAGAATCTTCGTCACCTGCTCAGGCTTGTAGCCGAGGGCAGCCAACGCTTCCATATAATCGCAGATATTCTTGCCTGTATAGGCCATAGCCTTCTCATCAATAACCTCTTCTGGGAACCCTGCTGGCAGACCTGTATCTATCAGGATAACTTCAGAACCGGTGTCAATCAGATAGTTCTGCAAGCTACCACGATAGCGGATATTGTGGTCGAACTTGCCAGGACCTTCCTCGCCACCAAAGACGAATGGCTGGGTATAGTATCCGTCCCGTCTGAATTTTACTGCTTTTATTTCCATGATCAATATGTTTTAGATTGTGGATAGGATGAATTTGCGGAAGCCATTAATGTCGGCCTTATTTGGATGTCCCATGTGGATGGGCCCCATCGAACCTTTGCAGGTAAATGACTTGTCGCTAACCTTGATACCTTTAGCCTCTAATGCTTTGCGCATCTGTGGCACTGGTGAGTCAATAATGGCACATGAACCGAACAAGACAACTTCCTTGACCACTTTGGGCGTGAGCTTGTTGATGAAGTCTATGACGTCACTATTGACTTTTCCTAAGAAGACACCTGCACCGAGGTAGAGGATGTCTACGGGTCCCGATAATGGTTCTGCTACTGTGGCGGCTTTGGCCCCGACAAGTTCTTCAATAGATTGCGCCATCTGCTTGGAGTGGCCAAACTTACTGTAATAACGAATTGCGTTCATTTTGTTAGTTTTTGAGAATCTTCCTTTAACATAGCTTCTACCTCTTCACGATGTTCGTAGAGAGCGCAACCACCTGAGTGCTCACCACCGACGAGATGGACATCACGCAATTTGCGGAACAACGGTGAGGCGAGGGCGCCTTTGACTCCCAGTTCAATAACACTGCTGTCGCTGAATGGTGAGAAAGGACAAGGTTCTGCACTACCGTCAGGACCAATATGGAAGAATCCGCGGCCAGCTGCCAGACAGCCCCCCATGTGTTGCTCATCACCTGGGAAGGAGATGATAATCACATCCTGATAGCGTTCTCTCTGATGAGCTTGTACAGCTTCCATCTTTGCCAGGTCTGCTTCACCAAATGCAAGATACTCAGTACCAGGCTCTGTTGGTACATACTCTACATAGATGATAAGCTTGCAACCGAGATGACGTAAGTTGTCGACAAACTCATCGGAACTCACGAGGTCGAAATTCTCTGTGGTCACCGTTATGCTCGTTCCAAAAAACAGGTCTTCTTCGTGCAGCATCTCAACTGACTGCATAGCACGTTTGTACATGCCCTTGCCACGACGCTCGTCCGTCGAGTGTTCCATGCCTTCGATACTGATAACAGGTATCATGTTGAGGTGAGTCTTCAGGAACTCAATATACGACGGTCCTATCAGTGTACCATTAGTAAAGATAGGGAATATCATATCCTTCACCTCTGCAACAGCCTCAAGGATGTCCTTGCGCATCATTGGCTCACCGCCAGCAAGCAAGGCGAAGTTGATGCCCAGCGATGCCGACTCTTCAAAGATTGATTTCCATTGCTCTGGTGAAAGTGTTGTCTTCTGTTCTTCTGCAAGGTCTGTAGCAATACCATTGGCTCGTGCATAGCAACCCTTGCAATGCAGATTACAGATGGTGGCAATAGAACAGATAAGGAAAGGAGGCACCTCTAAGCCTTCCTGTTCCTTTACCTTCTTGCGTCGTTTCTCTGATTTAGCGAACAGTTGCTGCATCCGGAATGTGAACTTCGCCTCACGGGGATTCGACAGCACGTTCTTGTAGGCCTTCGCCATGATACGGCTGATGCTGCCGTTCATGTAAGCAGCTAAGTCTATTTGTTGTTTCTTAGTATTGGTGTCCACTATTTCTCCTTTTCAATCTATTTATAGTGCAGGCTTAGAATGTAACTGTCTCAACCAGTTCCATCATCTTGAAGAAGTCGGCCTTGGCATCTTTCAAATAGTACATCACACCATTCTCACCATTCTCGCCAAGGGCGGGCTTTAATATGGGCATCTTATCTACCAATGCTTTACCCACTTCTGGACGATTGTCCTCAACGAGCTTGCACTCAATACGGAGTGTCTGCCCCTTGAAGGCACAAATCTCAGCCTTCTGATTTGCAGCAATCTGACGAGTGGCGTTGGTCTTGCCAAAGGCCATGATGTAGATCTTGTCCTCAAAATAAAGCATGGCTCCATAAGGACGTACTCGGGGCTGGTCACCCTCAACTGTTGCGAGATAAAACGTTCCTGCTTTCTCCAGGAAATCGAATACTTTCTTGGTTGCTTCCATTTGTTTAATTGTATTTATTGGTTACTATTCCTCTACAGGAACGAATTTCTCCTTCTTGCGCTTACAGCGGGGACAACGCCAGGTGTCGGGTAGATCATCAAACTTTGTGCCTGGAGGTATTCCCTGCTTGGGGTCTCCCACTTCGGGGTCGTAGACGTATCTACATGGACATTTCATCTTTGCCATAATCGAAAATGTTTTAGGAGATTAGAATTTTTAAAAGGGAAGCAGGCTTGGTATCTGTGCATCGCACAGTCACACCGGCCCGACTCCCCTCAAGAAGATTTGATTTCCCCGTTTGTGGGGAAACGGCATAAGCTAAAGGGTAATTTACTGAGCCGGAGCCCACTTGCAGCGGACGGGCGATATAATCGCACCTTCTTTCTTCAGCTCGGCAAAAGCCTTGTCCACTTCCTTACGGTCAGCACCCAATGCCTTTGTTACGTCACCAGCCGAAACGGGCTTGCCAGCCTCGCGCATACATTGTAATACCTTTTCTTTCATATCGCTTAGTAGATAGTTTAATAACTACATCATTGCGGTGAGGAAATTCTCGTAGCCAAGTTTCTCGATATAGTTGAGGTACTGAGCCTCCCAAGCCATGTGGTCTTTCTCGCCCTCAATCCACTTGTAGATGAGTTTCTGTGTGATGTAGTCGTCAGCGAAGGCAGCAGCCATCTCGCTGAGGTCTTTGATGGCATCGGGGGCATAGTCAGACTCAATCTGCTGCTTCGGATCATCGTAGAAGGGGAACTCCATCGTCTTCATAGCCTCCTGCAGGTCAGCAGGCTTGCAGCCGAGCTCTACGAGGCGGTTCAGTACCTCTTCTGCTTCCTCCCATTCTTCCTCTGCTTCCTCCTTCCATTTGTCAGCTAACTTGTTCCAGCCCTGCAGACGGCAATATGCCGAGAAAGCAAAATGTTGCTTACTGTTTCCAAACCATGCTGCGCCATAAAAGGCGAATTTCTTCAATGCTTCTTCCTTAGTCATAATTCTTTTTGTTTTAGTTAATAAGTTAATCACCCTGCAAAGTTACGGATTGTTCGTTATAAAATCATTGTCCCAAACAATCAAAAATTCTACCCAAACAAACATTTTCGCTTTTTCCTTATAAGTACATCGAATTTCGTCTCGACCCAACAGAGAAAAAGTGGACTTATCTCTGCATTTACGGTTTCAAAAATTGGCATTTTGCTCACTTTTTCGTTCCTTATTTCTAAGGCCAAAGGTACTTTCGCTCGACAATATTAACAAAAAAAGGAGGTTTTTGTTTTGTATTGTTATCGCTTATTCGTAACTTTGCCAACGATATGTACAAACTGAGGGATTTCCTGACATCTGTTCTCGGCATGTCGCCTGACGACGTGGTATCCGATGAGTTGTATTGCACAGAAGGCAATACCAAACGGACTTTTCTCACCAACCAGATGCAGGAGACGCTGGCTGGCTACACTTATACGCTGGTACATGATGGTTGGTTAGAACTGCTTTACAATGATCGTATGCTGACACTTCAAAAAGGCGACTTGATGATCTACTCGCCTGGGGTACAGGTCAGGATTATCAATGGTTCTATGAACTATCATTGCGCCTGCCTGATGATTGACGAGCAGGCGGCGCTCGATATTCCTGGTGTACGCAATGTAATTCATACCGCTTATCAGCCCATCTCAGAACTCGGACGCCCCATCATCCAACTAAACGACGAGCAAGCCGCCCATTTCTGGCAACACATGCTCGAAATCATCCGCTATCAGCATTCCAACCACCGCTATCTGCAAGGGGCATTGCGTACCCTGTTCACCCAGTTTGTGCTTGACCTGATGAACGCTATGGCACAAAACATTGGCCCGGGACATGTTAGTGAGCGTTCCACAGAGTTGTTCATCGCCTTTATGAAACTACTGAATCAATACTTCATCAAACATCACGACATTGGATTCTATGCCGACAAACTACACATCACCAACATCCATCTTTCACGCATCGTCCGACAGGTGACGGGACGCACCGTGGTGGATTATATCAATCAGATGCTGTTGATGGAAGCCTCATGGCTCCTGCAAACCTCCGACCTCAGTATAGCCGCCATCTCCGAACGGCTGCATTTCTCCGACCAAAGCAGTTTCGGCCGCTTCTTCACTCGCATGAAGGGCCTTAGCCCGAAAGAGTACAGGATGAAAGGAACTATTAAAAACGGATAATGAACAAAAAAAGAGGATATGCAATGGCACACCCTCTTTAATTTCCTAAAATCCGCAGATAATTTTTCAATGGTCTAATTTTGCCGCCATTTGAGACATGTCTGTCTGTTTTTAGCCATACAAGCGTGTAATCCGACGGGACA
>Ga0326511_10002835_pt1 | contig 13971 bp, 8 predicted proteins | sample 0_2496_0518_D_FD_203701 | JGI IMG/M metagenome (GOLD analysis project Ga0326511, IMG submission 203701) | Bovine rumen microbial communities from UC Davis, California, United States - 0_2496_0518 | ecosystem: Host-associated > Mammals > Digestive system > Stomach > Rumen | place: USA: California... | reverse complement strand
CGCTCTATCAGAGCTTCGGCCTTGATAAGCAGAATATCACTCAGACGATAGATAATCCAGTTGGCATAGGCATCATTCTCGTTGTGGCGAGTTTGCGTGAGGGCCAGGTCTCTTTCGGTGCTGGGCGTTGGTGTGGTCTTGTAAGACACGTTAGTTCGCACATACTTGGTGACGAGATAGCGCGAGCCACTCAGCTCACCAGCCTCATAAGCACGTCCGTCTGTTCTCTTGAAAAGATTGTTGGAACCTGTAGCCACCTCTTTGAACAGAATATCGGTGGCATTGAGACGACCGTTGGGAGTACGCTCGTTTCCAAAATAGTTGCTCACCATGTTGTTCTTAACCGACTGAGGCGAGCGGAACACCAGTTCAAAGATGCTCTCGAAGGAGTTGCCTGTTCCGAAAATCTCATTATAGGCATTACCGCAATTGGTGCTGCCCACCGGCTTCTCGAGAATCATGGGAATACCGTTAAAGAGATCAATGTTGTTCACATTGCCTTCACGATCCACCATCTCCTTATACTGCTGTTGCTTGTACGCAATAACCTTGTCGCAGCATTCAATAGATTTGTCCCAATTGCCCTTCCACAGATAGAGATCGGCCAGTAACGCATAGACAGCCCAACGGGTGATACGAGCTGAGTTGTGATAGGCATTGGGGCTCTCGTCAACATAGTATCTGCGCACGGCAGCTTCCTTGACGCTTTCCAAATCGACAATCAGCGTGTCGAGCACCTGTTCGAATGGTGTTGCGGGAAGGATATAGTTCTGCGTGTCATCGATACTGGGTTCCGTGGTATAAGGCACATCACGGAAAGTACGGATGAGATAGAAGTAGGCCAAGGCACGCAGCGTGGTAGCCTCAGCGATATGGGCATTCATCTCATCTTCCGTATAGTTGGGGTCGATGGCCTGCACATCGGGTGCATAGCGGCACACGGTGTTACAACGGTTGATGCACTGATAGAAAACCGACCAGTTGCAATAGGGGTTCGAAGGCAGCAGGCTTTCTTTCAGGATTTCCCTCAAGTCGTTCTGTATGTTGCCACCTTCCTTCAGGTTGTCACTGCGCAACTCGCCCCAGACCAGCATTCTGTTCATGGCATCCTCGCTCTCCAGCGACTCGTAGCATGAGTTGATCACACTGACAACGTCTGATTTCTGTTTCCAATAGTTCTCCAACACCACCTCGTTCATTGGCTTTATGTCGAGGAAGTCATTGCATGACGTGGTGATTCCAATAACCAATAAGCAATAACCAATAACCGTTATTTTATTGGTAAGTCTTTTTATGATAGATATCTTTTTCATACTTAGCAATCTTTATTGTTTATCGTTATGGTTAGAATTGGATGGTAACACCAGCAGTAAACGATTTGGCACGCGGAGTCTGGGCATTATCTGTAGCCACACCACTCATGCCACCGTATCCTACTTCAGGATCAGCTCCAGAGTACTTCGTCAGACAGAAGAGATTGTTGGCAGAGACATAGAAACTGAGCTGAGACATGCCCCAGTTCTTGATGATCTTCGGGTCGAGCGAATAGCTGACCTGTGTATAGTTCAGACGAATGAACGAGCCATCCTCTACGAAACGGTCAGATGGCAGTGCATTGACACCTTCTTTATATAATGCGCGCGGAATCTCAGTGATGTCGCCCTCAACACGCCAGCGCCAGTTCACAGCACGACTCTGGTTGTTGTTGTTATACATCTTCTCCACATTGCGGCGAGCCTGATTGATAATCTTGTTGCCATAACGGAAGTTGAACTGGTTGTTCCACGAGAAGCGTCCAAAGTTCAGTTTGAAACCGAAACCGCCAGTAAACTTAGGCAGTGAAGAGCCCAGGTATACAATATCGAGCTCGTTGATCTGACCATCGTGGTTGATATCCTCGTAGATGGCGTCACCACCACTGAACTTATAGTTCACGGTGCCAGGGAAATACATCATATCCTTGGTCATATTGTTCTCATCGAGAATGACGACACCATCCTTGTCACGAGCCACAGGAGCATTGGGACCGCTCACGCCAGGAACCTCAGTTTCGCTATAGTCAGAATACTGATAGACACCCTTGTAGCGGAAGCCATAGATACTACCGAAGGCTGCATTCAGCTCTACTCGTGTCAGGTAGGGTGCGTTATTGCCACCATTATCACCTGATGCAACATATTCCTTGTTGAGGTTGGCCAGACAGGTCTCATCCATCGATGTGATTTCGTTCTTGTTGTTTGCAAACGTAATGTTGAAGTCGGCAGAGAACTTGCCAGCCTTGATGATACGGTTACCATTAAGATTGAACTCCCAACCGATATTCTTCATGTCGCCCACATTCTGCCAGCTCAGTGTAGAGAAACCTGACGAGGTGGGGATACCACGACCCGACAGCAACAGGTCGCTGGTGTACTGCCAGTAGACCTCCACGTTACCAGTGATGCGGTCATCGAAGAATCCGAAGTCCGTACCCAGGTTCCATGTCTCTTTCTGCTCCCACTTCAGCTTCTTCATCTGAATGTTCTGTGGTGACACGCTACCTACGCCCAGATAGCCAGGGCCATCGTTATAACGGCTGTAGAACAAGCCCTCACTGCCAGGCTGACGGCCTACGATACCCCAACCGGCACGAGCAGAGAGCATAGACACGAAAGGCAGTGTTTTGCTGAACCACGACTCCTTAGCAACGTTCCAACGAACAGAGAAGGCGGGGAAGTTACCCCAGCGCTCGTCCTCACCGAACTTGGTGCTACCATCACGGCGTACAGAGAAGTCGGCCATATAGCGACCCTTATACGCGTAGTGGGCAGAATAGGTGAAATAAACGCTACGCCACTGTCCGCTACCTGTTGACATACCATTGATGATACCCTCTGCTGCAGTAGTCTCGATGTTACCGCTAGGCAGACCCCATACCGTTGTGCTCTGGTCTGACGAGGTACCACTGGTAGACTGTGCACGAAGCATCATGGTGAGTGAGTGGTCCTTGTCGCGGAAGGCTGGTGTGAAGGTCAGCGTATGTGTCATGGTGACACCCAGCGTCTTCGATGAGCTTGACGTACTGCGGTTACTATTCGAGTTGTTCCATCCCGACGTGCTCAGCGACAGAGGCATGTATGTCTCATCGTAGCTATTGAAGATGTTGAACACCACCTTACCCTCGTAGTTCAGACGTGTCTTGTCATCCTCGAGGCTCAGAAGATTATAGCGCAGCTTGAACTCTGGTGCTATGTTATAGCTGGTGCCTTTGCTCTTGGCCTCGTAAGCCAAAGCCACGGGGTTCATGGAGTTCAGCTGGTCGCGCAACTCGGTATGAACGGAAGGCAGCATGGCATAGTAGTAAGGCAGGTCATTGCCGTCCTTGTCCTGCTCATAGATAGAGAGGTTTGGCATACGATTATAGGCAATAGAGAGCAAGTCGCCATTGTTCCTTTTGTTCTTTGTATAGGTCAGGGCGATGTTGGTCTCAATCTTAATACGGTCAGAAACAAAATAGTCAAGGTTCACGCGCGACGTGAAACGGTCGAGCTGCTGCTCAATGATAGAACCCGTCTCGTGGTCATAACCTGCACCAATACGGAAGTGGGCCTTCTCACCACCACCCGTCAGTGAAAGATAGTGATTCTGGCGCCAACCAGTCTTCTTCACTTCCTTGACCCAGTCAGTATTGTTGTTATACATCTCATATTCCGAGAATGTGGGGTCGTAGCTGATTTCCTTAATATCAGCAGCATCGTCACTCATGCGGGGATTGAAGTATTCCTCCTTCAGCATCATCGTGTACTCATCACCATTCAGCAGTTTGTAGCCGTTGGGCTGATAAGTACCTGTCAGACGGAAGCTATAGCTCACGCGGGTTTTTCCGCGGGCACCACGTTTGGTCTTGATTTCAATGACACCATTCGAACCCTGCGAACCCCAGATAGCTGTTGCAGCAGCATCCTTCAGCACCGAGATGCTCTCGATATCCTCTGGGTTGACGTTGAGCAGCTCAGCGAACTTCTCTTCGTTCATGTTCGACACGTCGTCATTGATGTTCGTTTCCCACACGTTACCGTCGACCACAATCAGAGGTTCACTGTTACCCGTAATGGTAGACACACCACGCAAACGCATAGAAGTGCCTTTACCCAGGTCACCACCTGCTACGATATCCAGACCGGCGATACGTCCCTGCAGGGCTTCGTCGACAGTGGTCATCGAGAGACCTTCAAACTCAGACATGTTGATGCTCTGCTGCGAGGTTGAGATCTCATCGACAGGAATGGACAGTCCAGAGCCCTGAGTCTTCTTCTTCGACGTGATGACAACATCAGTCAGTTGCGTAGCATCCTGCATCTTGACATTAAAAACAGTCTTGTTGAACGGCAGGGTCACTGTCTTCAGACCTACATAAGTGATACGCAGTTTGTCCTTTGGGTTCTTCAAGCGGAACGAGAAGTTACCACTCATATCAGTCACCGCTGAGGCCACGATACGGTTGGAAGCGTCTATCTCTACCACATTGGCTCTCATCACAGGGCCGAAATCATCGGATATCGTACCACTGATGACGTCACCGGCCTTTTGGGCGTTTGCGGCAATCAAGAAATTAAAAAATGAAAATATTAAAAATGTCAGTCGTTTCATAATACTGTTATTTGAGTGCTTTAATCTTTTAATTCCTTAATCTCCTAACAAAAGAGGCTTGTCGATGAGATGAATCACAGCCGAAGAGCTCGTCTCAATCTGGTCGGCTTTCGTTGCGTCCTCAGTATTGTACTGATACTCGCGAGCCACCAGGTTATAGAGGTTGGGATTGGTGGTCACCACTTTGGCAGGCGTGCGCGACTTGTCTTTCTTGCAGGCCTGGTCGTAGATAGTGATACCGTCAGCGGTCAGTTCCGTTGTCAAACGATAGAAGCGTTCTGTTTCGGGGTCGATGACAGCCGTCTCGAAGTCGGCGCTGTCTTTCTCGGCTCCAATAAACAAGGAATTATCCTGAATATGATACTTCAGGAAGTTCACGATTTTCAGCGAATCGCGTGTCTTGGCAGTTATATTACCTGCCTGCTCATAAGCATCTACATCATCCCATGTGGGCAGTTTCTTGGCGTCCTGCAGGGCCTGTATGCTCTCGTTGGTAGGCACATATACCGTATAGTGATAGGTATTGAACAGCGAGATATTCTCACCAGCGGTAGAGAACTTCTTGTTGTGCTTGGTCTCAAGGAGTCCACTACCTTCCATCAGTTCCATGAATTTAGAGAACTCGTTGTGCTCTTTCAGCACGTCGTAGACTGTCTTGCGGGTGGTCATGATAGGTTCGGATTCGAGGATATAGGTCTTGCCGTTACCACCTTTGGTCTGGTCATAGATATAGGTCACCTTGAGCGGCTCTCCCTCGTTCGTCTGGAAGCTACCCTCAACGGTCATGCCATTCACACCCAGGTTGGCGTTCTTCACGCGAATCTCGTTGCCACCCTTAGTGCGATAGTACTCATGACCATCTTCTACGTTACCGATGACAATATGGTTCTCGAGCACATCCTGCAGGCGATCCTTGATGATATCGTAGTTAGTGATACGTCCAATAGAGTCACCAATGGTGTGTGTATCCATATCGTAGTTCCACACGCTGGCCCAGACATATTCCCTGAAGTCCTTGCCGTTGCCCTCCTCATAATGGAAACGTAACAGCTGTGTCTGACTCTTGCCATACGAGCAAGGATCGATATATTGCAGCATGGCTTCGTTCTTGGGAATGAAGAAACTATAGTACGAGTTCAGTGAGTTCAGGTAGATGTCGAACTGCAGCACCTTCTTGTCAATGGCCCAGTTGATGATACTCATCGTTTCGTTGATGAGCGCAGGGAACGACACACTGACGTATGCTGTAGGCGTATAAACAGTATTGGTGAGATAGATGGCACCGTTACAAGCGAGCCAAACAGAGTCAACACTCTCTTTCGTGACCTTCATGGGGTCATTGGCATCGTTGAGGATGCTTCCGAACTTCGAGGGCACTGAGCTGACAAACGAGTTCAGCATATTGTTGTTGATAAGCTTCAGAATCACGTTGTCGGGCACGTTGTCCCACTCGTGGTAGTAGTCGCGCAGCACCTTACCGGCACCTTCATTCCAGTAATAGTCGAGAGCCTCATCGCTGGGCACCATCATGACACCCATGTCGCGCTGCATCACCACATTACCTTCTCCATCGTCCAAACCGGCATAGTAATCGTTCCACTCAGGGTCAAACTTCAGACTGATCTTCTCCACGTTGGTCAGATGGTCTGGCAATGTACTCACTGCGACGCCTTTTTGCGACTTCTCCGAAAAGAAACGCTTCTGGAACACCGTGTCCACATTGGTGTCGTAGAGATAATTGTACTGCTGAGTCAACTCTCTTGACAGAGGATAGGGGGCGCAGAAGCGCTCCAGAAATTTGTTGAACTTGCTGGCCACAGGCTTGGTGCGCAGCAGCTCGGCCATGTTGGGCAACGGTGTGATGACGTCTTTCATCTTATGGATGAATCCGTTGGAGCACTTGATATTGGGCTCCTCCACGTCAATGCCGTTGATGCTGGCATCACCTGCATTGCGCTGTGCCTTTTTATTGGTCAGGATATAATAGTCCTCGTTGGTAATGCGCTTGTTGGCCAGTTGCTTTTCAATAAACTGAATCAAGGGCACTTGCGAGTTGTCTGTCATACATACCATCGGTTTGTTCTGCTCACGATAGCGTTTCCAATAAGGGTTATTGGGCATTTTGTCAGATGTGAGCACAGTCACAGAGTCGAAGGGAGAACTTGACGCATAGCGTCTCATGGCCTCACCCTCCTTTGGTGGATTACCTTCCACGCTCGAGAGGCTGCTCAGCTGCATGGAGTTGTCCATCATGCTGCCAAAGAGCAACAGCTTCTTCTGCGACAATGTCAGGTCTTCATACTTACTAGCTCCCCAGGTTCTGTTATTGTAGAACCTTGCGAAAGCCTCGTCATCGGCTACGAAGAGGGTTTTAGAACCCGTCTTCGACAACACCTCACGATAGCCCAAGTCGTCAATCAGGCGCACGGTGTTAGTGTAGTTACCTTGTTCGTCCAGCCAACTGTAGATACTTGCCCCCCATCCGTCAGGGGTTTTCTCATCCAAGTCGTAATCCGAACAAGACGTCAGACCGCTGCCATAAGTCAGCAGCAACCCAGCAGCCAGTAGCCAATACCGGCCTTGCTTCCAGATTTGTCTTTTGATTTTCATACGTTAGTTTTGACTTTTTATTGTGATTTATTGTTTGCCACAAGCATAGTGCAGATTGCTTTGCAAAGGTAAATATAATACGTGTGATAAGCTTTGTCAAATGTCCGACTGTCTTTTCCGTACGTCCACAGTGCTGCAAAAATCGTTGCGAATACTTTTCTATATGTCTCATAAAACAGAAAAGCCCGCCAAGGCGAGCTTTTTCTATTGTTTCATCAACGACAATCTGAGACGCAACCTGACACTGACTCCAGCGTAGAATGGCAGGCCTTACTAAACGAAGCCCTGTCATCATGATTCTCTTCATTGTGTTCTTTTGTTCAGAAGGTCATTTGCCCAGAATCTTCTCCAAGGTAGCCAGACAGAGCTGACTGCTGATAGGCTTGGTAAGAAACTCCACGCAGCCAGCTTCCATCGCCATCTGACGGTCACTGTCAAAGGCGTTGGCTGTCAGGGCGATAATGGGCAGCTCTGGCATCTTATCCTTGATAAGTTTTGTAGCCTCCAGACCGTCCATCACAGGCATCTTGATGTCCATGAGCACCATGTCGTAATGTCCTTTCAACGCCAAGTCTACAGCCTCCTTTCCGTTCTTGGCTCTTTCAAACTCATAGCGGTTTTTAAGGATGTAGGTCATGAGGATGTAGTTACTGTCATTATCCTCTGCAATTAATACTTTTTTCATGTGCGCAAATATAACATTTAGTTAATTTGTTACAAAAGTACAACATTTCTCTGAAATTCTTTTGTCTTTTACAAACTTTTAACTAATTTTGCACCTACAGAAATGAATCAATCACAAAAAAAGTACTACAAGACATGAACTTAAAACTTGTTTCTCTTTCGTTGGTCTTCGCATCATCGCTATCGGCTCAGGCCCAGCACGTCATGGATGTGAACACCCAAAAGCTCGGCGCTCCTGTGTCGTCAACCATGTATGGTCTGTTCTTCGAGGACATCAACTATGCAGCCGATGGAGGTCTCTATGCCGAATTAGTGAAAAACCGCTCATTCGAGTTTCCCAACCCCTTCACAGGCTGGGATATCTCAGGCAAGGTTACACTCAAGGACGATGGTCCCTTTGAGCGCAATCCCCATTATGTGCGCCTGGCACCCTCAGGCCACAACGACAAGCACACGATGATTGAGAACCACGGTTTCTTTGGCATGGGTGTCAAGGGCGGCGAGGAGTATCGCTTCTCTGTATGGGCTCGTGTGCCCGATGGCGGCACTGCCAAGCTGTGGATAGACCTTGTTGACAACGCCACCATGAGCGACGACCAGAAGCTGGGCAACGCCAGCGTGGAGGTCAGCGGCAAGGAATGGAAGAAATACACCACCGTCATCAAGCCGAAGAGAACATTTGCCAAGGCCCATCTGCGTGTGTGGGGCGACAGCAAGGTGACCACCGACGTCGAGCATATCAGCCTCTTCCCCGTGAAGACTTACAAGGGTCGTGAGAACGGCCTGCGCGAAGACCTCGCCAAGGCCCTCGAGGATGTGCATCCTGGCGTCTTCCGCTTCCCTGGCGGTTGCATCGTCGAGGGTACCGACCTCCAGACACGTTATCAGTGGAAGAACACCGTGGGTCCTGTCGAGAACCGTCCTCTGAACGAGAACCGCTGGCACTACACCTTTACCAGCCGTTATTTCCCCGACTATTTCCAGACTTACGGACTGGGCTTCTTCGAGTTCTTCCAGCTCTGCGAGGATATCAAGGCCGAGCCTCTGCCCGTGCTCTCTGTAGGACTGGCCTGTCAGTTCCAGAATGGTGCCGACGCCCATGCCAAGATGGACGAGCTACAGCCTTTCATCGACGACTGTCTCGACCTCATCGAGTTTGCCAACGGTCCTGTTGACTCTAAGTGGGGCAAGCTACGTGCCGACATGGGACATCCCGCACCTTTCAATATGAAGTATATCGGTATTGGCAACGAGCAGTGGGACGACCTCTACTTCGAGCGTCTGAAGCCCTTCGTGGCTGCCGTGCGTGCCAAGTACCCCAACATCAAGATTGTGGGCACCAGCGGTCCCGACTCTGAAGGCAAGATGTTCGAGAAGGGCTGGGTAGCCATGAAGGAACAGAAGGCCGACCTGGTGGACGAGCACTTCTATCGCAACGAGGAGTGGTTCTTGGGTACAGCCCCCAAGGACCGTTATCCCAACTGCGGTGCTCTGCGTTACGACAGTTACGACCGCAAGGGCCCGAAGGTCTTTGCTGGTGAGTATGCCTGTCACGGACGTGGTAAGAAATGGAACCACTACGAGACCTCACTCTACGAGGCTGCCTTCATGACAGGTATCGAGCGCAATGCCGACATCGTCGAGATGGCCACCTACGCTCCCCTCTTCGCCCATGTCGAGGGCTGGCAGTGGCGTCCTGACATGATCTGGTACGACAACCTGCGCATGTTCAAGAGCGTTAGCTACTACGTGCAGCAGCTCTACGCCCAGAACAAAGGCACTAACGTGCTCACCCTGCTGATGGACAAGAAGCCCGTAGCCGGACAGGAAGGACAGGACGGACTCTTCGCCTCGAGTGTCTTCGACAAGACCACCAACGAGGTCATCGTCAAAGTTATCAACACCTCCAAGCAGGCACAGCCTGTCACCCTCAATCTGCAGGGCATCAAGGGTGGCGACCGCACGGCAGAGACCATCACCCTGAGCTGGAGCGGCTCTATGGACGATGAGAACACCCTCGACCAGCCCGAGCGCATCACCCCTAAGGCAGGCACCTTCCAGTGTGTTGCTGCTAAGAAGACACTGGTAATCAGCGACCAGCTGCCCCCCATGTCGTTCCGACTGTATAAAGTCAAGAAATAACCGATGTAATCAACGTTTTTAATTAACCACGGGGTCGGAGGATATTTTCTCTCCGACCCCGTATGTTCCGACAGCATTACCTGCTACACGCAATCTAAAAAGTATCTAACGATTATGGAAACAATTCAAAACGAACTACTCACCGTAGAGGTGTCGGCTATGGGAGCCGAATTACAGAGCATCAAAGATAGTGAAGGACGTGAATACCTGTGGCAGGCTGGCGAAAAATGGCCACGCCGCTCTCCTATTCTGTTCCCCATCGTATGCAGCGTCAATAATAATACCTATCGCGTAGATGGCAAGGAGTATCATCTTCCCCGTCACGGTTTTGCACGCGATACTGAGTTCAAGCTCATTGCCCAGGGACCAGACCGTGTAACATACGCCCTCCACGAGAGCGAGGAGACGCTGAAGGTTTACCCCTACTGCTTCAACCTCGCTGTGACATATAAGTTGGAAGGTAACAAAGTTCACGTTATCTGGCACGTGGAGAATACCGACAAGCGCGATATCCACTTCCAAATTGGCGGTCACCCCGCTTTCCTGGCTCCTGGTTGTAAGGAGGACGAACCTCTGAAGGGTGTCATCGTGTTTGATAATAAAGAACAGATGCAGAACCTAAAGAGCTATATCGACGGTTCTCATGAACTGACTGAGATAGAGGCCGAGACCAAGGACGGCATGCTGGCTATCAATGACGAGACCTTTGCGAATGACAGCGTGAAGTTTCACAAGAGTCAGACCTCACAGGCTATCCTGCTCAACCCCGACGGCACACCAGCCGTAACACTCAACTACCGTTGTCCTGTCATCGCCTTCTGGAGTCCTTACAAGAAGCAGGCACCCTTTATCTGTATCGAACCATGGTACGGTCTGGGCGACCATCGCGGCTACGACGGTGAGTTCAAGGATAAGCCCTACATGAACCACCTGCAGCCCGGTGCCTCGTTCATGAGTGAATACACGATTACCATCGGATAAAGAGTCCCCGCTGATTAAAATCCTCTGACCGTCCAAGGCAGGAAACCTTGGTGTTTGAGTGCATAGATGAGCCCCTCGCTCATGGCTTCATTATCCTTTCGCGTATAGCGGATGTCGGTGAAGACCTGAGCCAGGGTCTCTTTATTGTTAATGCGTACAAACTCCAGGTTCTCAGGACGGTGCTCCTTGTCCTCGTAGTATTTGTCAATGTCCATAGCCAGATAGTCATTGTAGGTTTCGTCGTGTACAAAACTCTCCATCGGCAGACGATCAGATAGGGGAGGTTCTTCGTCAGGCCATCCTACGGTCAGCGTTGCTACGGGGAACGTCAGTTTCGGCAATTTCAACAGGTCGATGATAGCCTGTGGTTGATACACTGTCGTCCCTAAGTAGCAATAGCCTAATCCTTCTTCGTCCATCAGGTTACACAGCGTCTGCGTGTACAACAGCGCATCTGTTGCCGCATTGATGAACGACAGGAAATTGTCGTAACCCGGCTCTGCATTCCTGCAGCGTGCCCACGTCGATGTGCGGTTGAAGTCTGCACAAATGGTCAACACCACTGGAGCCTGCGTCACCATTGGCTGGTTGAAGTGTGCTGGTGCCAGCTTTGCCTTCATCTCTGCCGAACGTGTCACTACCACGCTATACAGTTGGAGATTACCCATTGTCTGGGTTCTGCTGGCCTCAGTCATGAGGCGGTTTAGGAGTTCTGGACTCACTTCTTTATCACTGTATTGGCGAATGCTACGCCTGGTCATTAAGTTCTTCATATTACAATCCTTTTATGTTTCGCCTGCAAAGGTACGATTAAGTGAACAAAAAGCCAAATAAATTTGAGCTTTTTCGAGCATAGTACCTTCGAGCGTAGCTCAAAGTACGATTAAGTGAGCAAAAAGCAAAAGAAAACAGCTTTTTCTTTTGCTTTTTCGACTTAAATAATTGTTATCCCAAAATAATTTGCTACTTTTGCCAGCAATATGAAGAAGTATTGCTTGATATCGCTAATGCTCTGCTGGATGCTTTCGCTTTCAGCCCAATTTCTGCATCCAGGTGATACTATCGCTATTATATCGCCATCGAGTGCTACTGATACCACTACGATAAATGGTGGCATCCGCACGCTTGAAAAGTGGGGCTATCATTGCGTGGTAGCACCTAATGCACTTAATGATTATCATGGTTTTGCTGGCACTATCGATGAGAGGCTTTCAGATCTGCTTTGGGCCTTACGCGAGCCCTCAGTCAAAGCAATTATGTGTTCAAGAGGTGGTGATGGAGCGGCTCATCTGTTGGCACGACTATCGCTTGATACATTGCGTCAATACCCCAAGATGATTATTGGCTTCAGCGATGTTACAGCCTTGCTATGTGCAGAGGCTAGGGCTGGAGTAAAGGGCATTCATGGTTCGATGTGTTATGCGCTGAAGACTTACGAAGGTACAGATACCGTTAGTCAGGCTTTGCGACGCATGCTTGCTGGCGATCTGCCAACCTATCGTATAACTCCTCATCCTCTAAATATAATAGGTAAGGCAGAGGGAACTGTCGTTGGTGGCAATATGAGTGTGTTTAACGATCTGGCAGGTTCTGATTTTGACCCCATCATGCTGGATGATATCATTTTGTTTATCGAAGATACAGATGAGGGCATGAGCAAAGTAGATCGCATGCTGCATAACATTGAGGTTCGCGGCTTGCAATCCCATATTCGTGCCGTTATCGTAGGCCAATTCAATAAGTATAACCACCCAGAGAATGGTTTCGACGATATGTACGCCATTCTGCACGAATACTTACAGCATTGGCACATACCCGTTTGCTACGATTTCCCAGTAGGTCATGCACATCTAAAAAACTTCCCACTCCTAACGGGTGCAAAAGCAACGCTAGAAGTGAAAAGTGATGGAGTAATGCTACATTATTAATAATCACTATCTCCGGCCCCGTGATTTTTTCGGCCAGCGACCTTTGGTTCCGGGCTTTGCCGAGGGCTTTTTTGTGCCGCTTTTCGATGTTTCCTTGAACGAAGCGAAAAACTTCGCCGAGGGCTTTTCGTTAAACATTGCAACTTTTCAGCGCGATTGCGGTTAATTTACGGAATATTTCGTATCTTTGCACGCAGAAACGTGCGAAACTCGGCGGCGCCTCAACAATTGGAGCACGCTCCATTGCATCCGGCTTGCACGAGCTTTGCGGCGAAAATTAAATACAACGACGTTATGACGGCAATTACAATCAACATCCCCAACCACGAGGTCAGCTTCTTCAAGAAGATGATTGCGAAGATGGGCTGGACGTACAGCGAGGCTGATGTGGTGCGCTCGGCTGCCACGCCTAAGGAACAGGCACTTGCCAAGGTTGACCATGCTTTCGGACAGTTGCGCCAGATGAAGGACGGCGAGCTCCAGGGCATCAATGCGGAGGACCTGCTCAATGAACTGTAAGATTGATACCACGCCCGACTTGAGATCATGGGGTCGGTTCTCCTGATCATTCTGGTATATCTTATGGCGTAATTCAGAAACTAAAAAATGATCAGGAGAACCGACCCCGCTGATTCCAGATACTATACCTATCCTCGTTGGAGAGGCATGTCCGTCCGCCTCGTCATTGATGCGCCTTTAGTAGAATAGACATAAAACAAGTAAAATTGATAACAATGAAGAAGAATCTTTTATGGATGCTGGCTGCCTTCCTGCTCTGCGGCTCCGTGGCGCTCACATCGTGCAGCGACAAGAATGACAATCAGGACAACGGGACTCCTGCGGAGGACCTGGCAGACTACACGCTGTTCGTCTACGGCCATTCCGGCGGTCACATGGACCAGATTATTGAGAGTGTATTTGAATCGGCGAAGCCTCTGCTGGATCAGAAGAAGAAGTTGCGCGTGCTGTTCTTCTATAAATACGGGCACAGTACCAA
>Ga0326511_10002834_pt1 | contig 13976 bp, 15 predicted proteins | sample 0_2496_0518_D_FD_203701 | JGI IMG/M metagenome (GOLD analysis project Ga0326511, IMG submission 203701) | Bovine rumen microbial communities from UC Davis, California, United States - 0_2496_0518 | ecosystem: Host-associated > Mammals > Digestive system > Stomach > Rumen | place: USA... | reverse complement strand
CCGTTCTTCATGCTTACGGCAAACCTCTTTACCCATTTCGTTAGTGATGCCACTCAGGTAGCTAAAATGGTCAACACCATGTCGGCTTTGCTCAGCGCAGGATGTATCTTGTTCCTCTTCTGGACCATCACCCATCTGGTGCGCCGTCTGCTTATCGACGACTGGTCTGAACTCACTCTGCCTAAACTCATCGCTATCGAGGCATCAGGTCTTGTGGGAGCACTCATCTACACCTTCTCCGACACGTTCTGGTTCTCAGCCGTAGAGGGCGAGGTGTATGCTTATTCGTCTTGTTTCACGGCTGTGGTATTCTGGCTTATCCTGAAGTGGGAAGATGTAGCTGACAAACCTGGTTCCGACCGCTGGCTTATTCTCATCACCTATATGACGGGACTCTCCATCGGAGTGCACCTGCTCAACCTCCTCTGCATCCCAGCCATCGTGCTCGTGTTCTATTACAAGAAATACCCCGATGCCGACCTCAAGGGTTCTCTGCTTGCGTTGTTTATTTCCGTAGTATTGGTGGCAGCAGTGTTGTATGGTGTCATTCCTGGCATCATCAAGGTTGGCGGATGGTTTGAGCTGTTCTTTGTCAACACTCTCGATATGCCATTCAATACGGGTACCATTATATATATAGTATTACTTATCGCTATAGTGCTTTGGGCTATCTATGAAACATACAACAAGAATAGCCTCAAGCGTGGCAATCTTGCCTTCACCCTTGCCATTGGCATGCTTGGCATTCCGTTCTATGGCATTGGCTGGACTGCAGTAGTGGTGGGTGCCGTAATCCTTGTGGCTTTGTGGCTTGCCCTTAACTATATCAAGAAGGGTGGGGTGGCAGTTATCACCAATCGAATCAAGAATACGGCGCTCTGCTGTATGCTGATGCTCATGATAGGTTATTCTACCTACGCTCTCATCGTGGTGCGCTCAAGTGCCAACCCTCCTATGGATCAGAACTCGCCTGAGGATATCTTCACCCTCGGCAGCTATCTCTCTCGCGACCAGTATGGCGACAGCCCTCTCTTCTATGGCGAGGCTTACACCTCTCAGGTGGCTCTCGACATCGAGGGCAACATGTGCATACCGCGCATGAAGACTGGTGCACCCATATATCAGCGTGTTGAGAAGAAGTCGCCCGACGAGCCCGACCGCTACTTCGTTGTTCGCACTAAGGATAAGTATGTCTATGCCCAGAATATGTTCTTCCCTCGTATGCACGACTCAAGTCATGCCCAGGCTTATGAAGACTGGATGGGGGGTGTAGATGGTACTGTGCGCGACTACGACCGCTGTGGTGAGATAATCTCGGTCAAGATGCCTACCTTCTTCGAGAATATGCGCTTCTTCCTCTCTTACCAGTGTAACTTCATGTACTGGCGTTACTTTATGTGGAACTTTGCTGGTCGTCAGAACGACCTGCAGAGTAACGGCGAGGCAGAGCACGGCAACTGGATTACTGGCTTCTCTGTCATAGATAATGCTATGCTGGGCGACCAGTCTCGTCTTCCTGACGAGCTGAAGGAGAACAAGGGACATAACGTGTTCTACTGCATGCCTCTCATTCTCGGTCTCATAGGCTTGTTCTGGCAGGCTTACAAGGGCAAGAAGGGCATACAGCAGTTCTGGGTGGTGTTCTTCCTCTTCTTCATGACGGGTCTTGCCATCGTTATCTATCTTAACCAGACACCAATGCAACCTCGTGAGCGCGACTATGCCTATGCAGGTTCGTTCTATGCCTACGCTATATGGTGTGGCATGGGCGTTGCTGCTCTCATCGACCTGCTCTCACGTCGCATGAAGCGTGAAAACCTCGTGGCTGCCGTCGTCATCTCTCTTGCAGCACTCTTTGTGCCTATACAGATGGCTTCGCAGACTTGGGACGACCACGACCGCTCTGGTCGCTATACCTGTCGCGACTTCGGTCAGAACTATCTCATGTCTATGCAGGATGAGGGCAATCCTATCATCTTCACCAATGGCGATAATGACACCTTCCCTCTGTGGTATAACCAGGATGTGGAGCAGGTGCGCACCGATGCCCGTGTCTGCAACCTCTCTTACCTGCAGACCGACTGGTATATCGACCAGATGGTGCGCCCAGCATGGAAGTCACCTTCGCTGCCTATCTCATGGCCACGTCTCGACTACTGCTCTGGCACCAACGAGTATGTGGAGATAAAGCCTGAATACAAGCAGCAGGTGCTCGATTTCTATAAGACCAACCCTGAGCAGGCTCGCAAGCAGTTTGGCGACGAGCCGTTTGAGGTGGGCAACGTGCTCAAGTACTGGGTTCGTGCCAATAAGTATGACGATGAGAACCATATCATACCTACCGACACCCTTTACCTCAAGATTGACAAGCAGGCCGTTCTGCGCTCAGGCATGATGCTGCCTAAGGATTCTACTGGTGCTGTAAACATCCCCGACCGCATGGCTATCAGTCTGGCAGGCAAGCGCGCTCTTTACAAGGGCGACCTCATGCTGCTCGAGATGGTGGCTAACAGCAACTGGACTCGTCCGCTCTATGTTGCCCTCACCGTGGGTTCCGAGAACTATATGAACCTTGGCGAGAACTTCATCCAGGAGGGACTGGTCAACCGTATCACGCCGTTCCATACCGACGAGAGCAACAACTTCGATACCGAGAAGGTATATACCAACCTCATGACACGCTTCAAGTATGGTGGTCTGGACAAGCCTGGACTCTACCTCGACGAGACCGTCACGCGTATGTGCTACACCCATCGTCGCCTCTTCGCTTCGCTCATCAAGCATCTGCTCGACGAGGGCAAGAAGGATAAGGCAGCCAAGGCTATAGCCTATGCCGAGAAGGTGTTGCCAGTCTATAATCTGCCATATAACTATATGAGCGGTGGCGTTGACTTTGCCGATGCCTACTATCAGCTGGGCAAACCAAAGGAGGCTGAGAAGATACTCAACCAGATGTTTACCAACTGCTCTCAGTATGTGGCATATTACCTCACTCTCAACCAGACGGGCTTCAATGCCTCTATGCGCGACTGCATGTATAATTTCTACATCATGCAGGCAATGGTAGATGTAGCAGACAAGTACAACAAGGCCTTTGCCGACCGTCTCGCCAGCAAGGTGTCACAGTACATGCAGATTTACCAGCGTCGTGGCGGTGAGTTTGCCGAGTAAGTAACTCCCTCTAACTCCTTCTATGCTAATAGAACAACCAACCAAATGGCTCAGGTGGATATACCCCAAGGCTCTCTGGCGCATCAATCCAGAGGAACATGCGGTATATCTCACCTTTGACGATGGTCCCATACCTGAGTCCACGCCCTTCATTCTCGACACCCTCAGGGAGTTTGGCGTCAAGGCAACCTTCTTCATGGTGGGCGAGAATGTGGAGCGTTATCCCGACCTCTACCGTCGCATAGTGGAGGAAGGGCATCAGGTGGGCAACCACACCTACAACCACATGGGTTCCCTGCGCCACTACATCGTTACATATTATAATAATGTGGAGAAAGCCAACGAACTCATCCACTCCCACCTCTTCCGTCCGCCTCACGGATGGATGTGGCTCGGAGCCTACAACATGCTGCGTCGCAAGTATAAGATAGTGATGTGGGACCTCGTCACGCGTGACTATTCCCACCTGCTCAACGCCTTCGACGTTCTGCGCAACGTGGTGCTCTACACCCGCAACGGTTCCATCATCACCTTTCACGACTCCCTCAAGTCCATCGAGAAACTGCGCTACGCCCTTCCAGCCGCCCTCCGCTATCTCAAGGAGCAAGGCTACGAGTTTAAGGTCATAGAGTAGTTTACTATTTACTGTTATCGTAGCGAGCTTTGCTCGCGTATCGTAGTGGCTTTAGCCACGTATCGTAGGAGCTGAAAGCTCCGTATCGTTATCGTTCCCGTTCCCGTTATGAATAACCTTCTTCTCCATAGCTGCTGCGCCCCCTGTTCATCCGCAATAATAGAGTGGATGCTGGCGAATGACTACCAGCCCGTAATCTTCTATTGCAACCCAAACATCTACCCAGAGCAGGAATACCTCATCCGTAAGAATGAGATAACGCGCTATGCCCACAAACTCGGACTCACCATCATCGACGACGACTACGACCATCAGTCGTGGCTCTGCCATGTCAAAGGCTTAGAGCACGAACCCGAGAGGGGAGGGCGCTGCCTGGAGTGCTTCAAACTCCGACTGCTCCGCACGGCACGCAAATGCAAGGAACTCAACCTCACCACCTTCACCACCACACTCGCCTCCAGCCGATGGAAATCCCTCGACCAGATCAACCAGGCAGGCACCTGGGCAGCCTCTCAGGTAGAGGGCACCACCTTCTGGGAGCGCAACTGGCGCAAAGGCGGACTGCAGGAGCGCCGCAACCAGCTCCTCCGCGAAAACAACTTCTACAACCAGCTCTACTGTGGCTGCGAGTTCTCCCTGCGGGATAGTTCAAAGGTTCAATAGTTCAAGTCGCTTCGCTGGTTCAAGGAGTTCAAGTCGCTTCGCTGGTTCAAGGAGTTCAAGTCGCTTCGCTAGTTCAAGGAGTTCAAGTCGCGCTTCGCGCTAGTTCAATAGTCCTGTTCTGTTTGCTGCTGTATCACAGCAGCCCGTTCCTGTTCCCGTTCCCGTTCCCGTTAACGTTCCCGTTATGAATCATCCCAACTACCAACCAGCCCTTATACGTGCCTTCTTCTCATCCTTTACTGAAGGCATCCTGTCCACCCAAGTGTATAGCAACGAAGGTGAAGAGACACTTACGCCACAACGTGTAAAGCAGTTGCTATTAGAACATTACGAGAAGATTTCGCAGCACTTCTTTGATATAATGTTCAATCCCCTTGCCGTGCTCCACTACGATACGGCAGAAGAGCTTATCGCCATACTGCGCTCGCCCGAGGTGGCACCCACCCTCAAGAGTCCCGTTGACCTCTTCAGGCACGTATGTCGCACCCCTGAGGCACATGACAATATGGTAGCCGAATACCGTCGCAACTTCACCTCCCTCTTGTCGGGTAGGGTGCTCTCGCTCCACGACTACTACGATGGCTTCCCCCCAGGCTATCTGCAAGATGCCGAGGGCAATCAGGAGAAAGCCGTGCGTCTGCTCACCCAGACCGTGGTCAATGCCTACTATGCTGGCAGGAGCGTAGCCCCCTCCGCTTCCTCAGGCGACAATCAGGTCTATATCTTCCGTCTGCTAATAGAGAATATGCAGTGCATGCTCCATTCCCGTCCCTTGGAATTCAGCGACGACACCGACCTCAACGACATGTTCCTCGCCGTCTGTCGCACCCCTGAGAATATGAATACCATGCTCTCCGTGATGCAGCAGACTGTCCAGCAGCGCATTTCACAGTCTGTTTGATAATTGTCAAGAAATCACATACTTATACCATAAAAACGCAAAAACTGTTTGCGCACACAGTATTTTGTTGCTAACTTTGCATCCGATTATAGATGTCAAGTCTCATCAAATGTGTATGATGAGCTGGCATATTTATTAACAGGAAGTCGGAAGAGGCTTGGTGGTACACAACCTAACACCCACACTTTTTTTCATAGAGCGTGACTAACACCACCCCTTCCAGAGCTGCACTTGAACTGCTGCCATTTAGCATTTAGCTCCGCAATAAGCGATGCACTCTGCTCCCTACCCACCTTTAGGAGTAGTTTTGGTAAGACGTCAGGAGGCAAACGAACTCAGGCTTCTGAAATATTAACATTATGCGTTTTAACAAGATTGCAAAGGTAGTATTATTTACACTCGTCATTAACAGCTTCTTCATTGAGGCTAACGCCCGTGAAAACGGTGCAAAATTTAACTGGGGACCACTTATGGATGCTATCATCCAGGTGGAGAGTGAAGGAAACAGTCGGGCCATAAGCGGCAAGAGTTGTGGTGCTATGCAGATTACCCCTATACTGGTAGAAGACTGCAACAGCATACTTAAAAAGCGAGGCATCAAGAAGCGTTATACGCTCAACGACCGCTTCAGCGAAAAAAAGAGCAAAGAGATGTTCGTACTCATCATGAGTCACTACAACCCATCTAACAACGTAGAACGTGCCATCCGTCTGTGGAATGGTGGAGTGAACTACACAAAGCGAGGCACACAAGGCTACTACAACAAGGTTATGCGTCTGTATAACGACTAAGCATTGACTATTCACAAGGCTCCCGCCCCCTCAGGGTCAGGCAGCCACATTATAGAAAACAAAAAAGCAAGGAATCACATCATTTCAGTGGTTCCTTGTTTTATTTGTCCCTTGTCACCTTATAAAAGCTATGCTTTAACCCTATAAAAGCTATGGTTTAAGGCGATAAAAGCTATGCTTTTACCTCATAATAAGTCCCCTCTCCAGTCAAGCGGCTGAAGAGGGGATTGTGGTGAAGATAATGTATCTTCATTCAGGGTTTAGGCTGCTCCTTCTTCTTAGGAACGATGATCTGACCCTCGATGGCGTATTTCTCGCCTGTCAGACCCCATGCGAAAGACTTGGAAATGACCTTGCCAGTGTTGTCGCGCTTGTTGAACGGTGTGAAGTTGATGTGGTAGCCCTTCACATGCTCGTTCACGCTCCATGAGTCGCTGTCCAGTGCTCCCGATGTCCTTGCACCGATAGAGAAGTAGCCGAAGCGGTCGAGCGAGATTTTGTTGCTCTGCGACAGCTCATAGTTCATCACGTTGGCGAGCTCTATGAGCACGGCATACACATCACTCTCCTTCACGCTGACGTTCTGCTCTATGCGCTGTGCCAGAGCGTGGGTGTCGAGCGTCTGCATCATCAGCGTCTTGCCATACCACAGGTTGTTTGAGGTCTTGCGCTTGTCCTGAATCACGTTGATCTTGATTCCCATTTTGTTTCCTCCTTCTTTTTTTTAGAAATTAAACATAAAACTTAACTTTTGTAAGGTACCTTATCTACATACAAAGTTACTAAAAATCAGCGACATACGCAAGTTTTTTGTGCACTTTTTTGCTCTTTTATATGCTTTTTTAAGGCACATTTCTGTGGTGGGCGGCGGTATCCCTTCCAGCAATGTGCAAATGTGCAAATTGCGTACGTTTTTTATTTTCAGCGTTAGAGGTGAAGGGGTAGGTAATAGGTAGTAATATATAATGTAATATATTAATAATCAATATATTATATATAAATATACTTATAAATACTATTAAAAAAACCTCATTTTTTTACTTCTCGAAAAAAAATTGAATGCAATTTGCACATTTGCACATTTTGCATTTTGTCGTTAGTCTATAAAAAAGTATTAAATATGTGAGGGATGTTTTGGAGAGTGAGAGAATTTTTGTAACTTTGCTCACCGAAAACAAAACACAAGGAAACATGATTGAATAAAAGGCACTAGAGGCGGCCTCGGCTCGCAGCTACCAACGGCAGTTATTCACCACATGATTTTTTTTGGTAAACAAAAAAATGATGCAGACCACAGAGAAATATCCTCGTGGTGTGGTGAGAGGCGACGCCGTCAGCTCCGCACCCAAGCCGTCCTTCATCAGGGATGGCAGGAACCTCATACAGGTCGTAAAAGCACACATCGTTTACCTCACATCCGACGACCACGTATGCAACCTCTTCCTCTGCAACCGCCACGCGCCACTCGTCATCAGCCGCACCTTCAAAGACCTCCTCACCGCCCTGGGCGACGTGCTCACCTACGTGCGCCGAGGACGCGCCGTCAACATGCACTACGTCAGCTCCATCGCCGACGGCCACGTCCACATCCAGTCAGAGTGCCACAACCTCAACATAGCCTGCTCCAAAGACGCCCTCGACAGCATACTCGCCTCCATCGAGGTGGTGTAAGGGGGAATGGGGAAAAAAGATGAATTATTATTTGGTAGTTAAGAAAAAAATATGTAACTTTGCACCCAAGAGATCCCGGCACACTTCCCATTAGAACAGTGCAACACGCCGGGCCGTTTTTTTATACACAGGGATGAACTACACAAAACAAGCATTACCATTAGTTGCCCAGATTGAGACACTACAGCAACGTGGCTTAGTGATTAATGATATTGCAGATACAGAAAAGTCGATAGGTTCTATCGGCTATTTCAGGCTTGCTCAGTATTGGCGAGTGTTAGAGGAAGACAAGATTTCTCACATCTTCAAACCTGATAGTACGATAGACAGGGTGATTTCATTATACAATTTTGATAATGAACTGAAAATGCTTGTCTTTTCTGCTTTACAGACAATAGAAGTGGCTATGAGGGCAAAAGTGATTTATCATTTTTCAATGAAACACGGACCTTTTTGGTTTATGGATGAAACGTTGGCAGATAAAAAAATATCGTTTGATGAAAACCTTGCCACCCTTCGTGCTGAGGTAAAGCGCTCGAATGAAGACTTTATAAAACGTCATTTTGAAAAATATGACACCCCAGATATGCCACCAGCATGGAAGACTTTGGAGGTAGCATCTTTTGGTACACTTTCAAAGTTGTTTCGTAACTTCAGCGATCCGGAAGTGAAGAAAAAAGTAGCTGATGATTTTGGCATACCAGGGTACAAATTCCTGCGCAGTTGGATGAAGTGTCTTACTGTTGTGCGAAACTATTGTGCACATCATGCACGACTTTGGAACCAGAGATTTCCTTTCGCTCCAAAACTTCCAACTAAGAGGATGCCGTCTGCATGGATTGAGCAACAATCTACTCTAACGAAAAGTTTGTATCCGCATTTGTGCTGCTTGCTCTATTGGTTAAACAATGTGGCTTCAAACAACACATTTGCTTCAGACCTGAAAACTCTGTTTTCAAAGTACTCCAATGTAGATGCCTCTGCTATGGGGTTTCCTGAAGGTTGGGATGCAGAACCTCTATGGAGGGAATAATATTCTCTACTTCCTGCTTATAGTAAACAAGAGATAAACAATAAAGCCGCTGATGAAAAGTCAGCGGCTTTATTGTTTATGTGTAAAAAAGACAACATTTGGCATTTTGATTAAGCCAAATTCCTTTATTTTACAAAGGTCTAACTTCTTTTCTATATTCAAAAATACTAAAGAATTAATAATCATTTCTTGTCATCAATAAATTCTAGTTGACTTATATTATAAGGCTGTTCAACCCATCCACTTTCACCGTAATCTTTGCGGCATATAACTTTTCCATTCTCCATCCTTATAACCTCAAGTTCCCCATCAGTACCTTTTGCAATAGCTTTGCTTGGCAACTTTGCTTCTCTATTGTCTTTACTATTAAGCACATTTAATATGTTTTCAACGTCATTGGTCATTCCCCAAATCTTAAAAAACAAAATAATTTGGAGAATAGCAAAAACTAAACCGATAATTGAAAGTAATACTGTCATAATATGAATGTTTTTAAGTTATTAATCGGTTGCGAAGATAAAAAAATGTTTTGAAACATCAAAATTATAACAAATAAAATGTTTGGAAACATTATAATCTTTTATAAAAGGTGTATGAAAGTTGTCTCCGTAATTCTTAATCCTCCTGTGCATGATTCTCAATTCTCGCAAAAGAAATAATGTTCATGACAATTCCTTGAGATAGTTTTCGATAATAGGACGTAACTCTGGTATGTCATTCTGTATTGTTGCAAAGAGTTGCTCTGGCTCGATAGTATAATAGCCATGCACAAGCACATGCCTCATACCTTCTATAACATCCCATTCGCATTTCTGATGTGAAGCCCTGAACTCTTTTGTCAGCATATACACTGCCTCACCTATAATCTCAACCTCCTTGACAAAACCATAATAAAGGATGGGATTGGAATTGATTTCTTCAAGAGAAAACTTGTCTCGGTTAGCGATTATGTCATCAATAGCCTTGAGTATATGCTGCAGGCGTTCTTTATCTCTGATTTGCTCTCTCATAAATAAGGATTTTATCTCGGTTGGCACTTTCTACGGCAAAGGGCATGAGGCGACCTTCCTCTATCACATCTACCTGCTTGCCTGTTGCCTTTTTCAGTTCGCACATAACACGTGATATGGTCATGAGTGATATCTTGGTGTTGGTGTCATATTCCACCAAGAGGTCTATATCACTATCAGGTCTTTCCTCGCCTCTGGAGTAAGAACCGAACAGCCATGCCTTGACAACAGGCTGCCTGGTAAGGCATTCCTGTATGGCTGGTATAATCTGTGTTGTTGACCTTTTTGTCATATTAGTGCACGTTTGTTGCCTGCAAAATTAGAAATTATTTTTGAAACAACAAAAGAATGTAAGATTTTTCTTCACCTTATATTATTATCCCACCCTCACATCTCACCCTCGCCCTCGACGGCATACTCTCCTCCATCGAGGTGGTGTGAAAGTCGCAAGAACCATAACTAACATTTTAAGGTGCGTTTTTTGATATCAGGGTAGGAAAAATGCAAAAAGAGTATATTGACATTAGTCAAGAAAATAGCAGTTAGTATAAATAAACGTACTAGAAGTTTACACAATACGAATAAAAATACTACCTTTGTATTGTCGAACAAAAAACAGTTAGAAGTGAAACAGAAAACCAGAACGCTCAAACTCACAGAACTCGAATTCGACCTTATCGAAACGGTAAGAAACTACAAGAGGAGTTACCCAAACGGAGAACCTGAGATAAGGTACTACATCGAAAGGACATTCGCAGAATACTTAGACGAACCTTTAGAAGACTAAATAACACGCTCCAACTGAGAGTGGGGCACTAAAAACAATATTAGACTATGGCAACAATGACACTTAACTTCCAGCACGTGGGTACGATGAAAGAGCAACTCAAGGACTTGCTCATCTCCATATCATGGGCTGACCTCTCAAAGCGTTACTTCGGAAGATCCAACTCATGGCTCTACCACAAACTGGACGGTATCGACGGCAACGGAAAGCCTACTGAGTTCAGCTACGAAGAAAAGATGCAGCTGCAGGGAGCACTCTACGATCTTGCTGATCGCATACGCCGTGCTGCTGACGGCATCAACGTATAACATAGGCGAGGGGACGACTGTTCCTTGTTTAACAAAAAAAAACAGCCCGTCGCCTACAGACGCACTTTTTTGCGTTCGCCTTTATTATGTATAATCACTAATCCCCTTACACTCTGGTCGGTGTATGGGGATTATTTTTGCCGTTTCAGGAAATATCAATATAAGAGTTTTAACGACAGGGCGAAAAACCCTGTACTTTTTTTGTTGTTTCAGAAAAAATGTGTACCTTTGCAGTTGTTTTTCTAAAGAAAAGATGCAGGTAGCAATAGTAAAATATAATGCAGGCAACGTGTTCAGCGTGATAAACGCAGTGAAAAGACTGGGTATAGAGCCGCTGTGGACTGATGACGCGGAACTGTTGGCAAAGGCTGACAGAGTGATATTCCCTGGTCAGGGCGAGGCGAGCCACGCTATGAACTATCTGCGCCAGAGGGGACTGGACAAGGTGATATGCGACCTGAAGCAGCCTGTGCTGGGCATCTGCATCGGTCAGCAACTGATGTGTAAGCACTCTGAGGAGGGCGACACGGACTGTCTGGGCATTTTCCCTATGGAAGTGAAGAAGTTTCAGCCTACGAGGCACGAGGATAAGGTGCCACAGATGGGGTGGAATTGTCTTTCGTTCTTGCAGAACGAAAACGGGAACTTTAACGGGAACGGGAACTTTAACGGGAACGGGTTCCGCGAAGCGCCTGAGCACCAACTGGAGCGCAAGAACGGGAACATCGACCTGTTTAAGGGCGTGAAGGAGGGTGACTTCGTTTACTTCGTGCACTCATTCTATGTGCCCCTGCATGAGGAATATACCATAGCGAAGGCTAACTTCACGCTGGACTATTCGGCTGCTATACATAAGGATAATTTCTATGCCACGCAGTTTCACCCAGAGAAGAGCGGAATGGTGGGACAGAAGATTTTAGAGAACTTCCTGATAATTGACAATTGAACTCCGAGCTTTGCTCGCCTGAGCACCTACGGAGCGCAAGAATTGACAATTGATAATTAGTTTTCGTAGCGAGCATCGCTCGCGTATCGTAGCCCATAGGGCGTATCGTAGTGGCTTTAGCCACGTATCGTAGCACCATAGGTGCGTATCGTAACGAAGTGTATCGTTTTTTAATATGATAGAACTGATTCCTGCCATAGACCTGATAGGAGGTAAGTGCGTAAGACTTACCAAGGGGGAATATGACACCAAGAAGATATATAATGAAGACCCTGTGGCTCAGGCGAAGGAGTTTGAGGCACTGGGATTCAAACGTCTGCATGTGGTGGATCTGGATGGTGCCAAGTCGAAGCATATAGTGAACGACGAGGTGCTGAGGGGCATCACGGAGAATACCAGTCTGACTGTGGACTTCGGCGGTGGCATAAAGACTGCTGAGGACATAGAGAAAGCTTTCGCTGCTGGCGCCAAGATGGTGACTTTAGGCAGCATAGCGGTGACTAACCCCGAGCTCTGCATGGAGTGGATAGCACGATACGGTGCGGAGAGAATAGTGCTGGGTGCCGATGTGCGCAAGGGCAAGATAAGTATCAACGGATGGAAAGAGGACTCCGAGGAGGACCTGATGCCTTTCCTGAAGAAGTACATAGCCAAGGGCGTGAAGAACGTGCTCTGCACTGAGATAAGCAAGGACGGCACGCTCGAAGGTCCTGCCATAGAACTGTATAAAGAGATAATGAAAGAGTTTCCCGACCTGCACCTGATAGCCTCAGGCGGAGTGGGGAGCAACGACGATATCATAGCCCTCGACAAGGCTGGAATACCCGCCGTGGTGTTTGGCAAAGCCTGGTATGAGGGGAGGATAGACCCTCTAAATCTCCCTTAAAGGGAGACTTTTGGGGTTCAAGTCGCGCTAAAGCGCTGGTTCAAAAAAGTTCAAGAGAGTTCAAGAGAGTTCTTGCGCTCCAGTAGGTGCTCAGGCGAGCAAGCTCGGAACAAGTCGCGCTAAAGCGCTGGTTCAAAAAAGTTCAAAAGTTCAAAAGGGTTAACGTTAACGTTCTTGCGCTCCAGTAGGTGCTCAGGCGCTTCGCGGAACCCGTTCCCGTTAAAATTATGTTAGCAAAGCGAATAATACCTTGTCTGGATGTGAAGAATGGTGAGACCGTGAAGGGCACCAACTTCGTGAACCTGCGTTCGGCTGGCGACCCAGTGGAGTTGGGTAGGGCATATAGTGACGCAGGAGCTGACGAATTGTGCTATCTGGACATCACGGCATCGCATGAGGGCAGAAAGACGTTTACCGATATGGTGACGCGAGTGGCTCGCGAGATAAACATTCCTTTCACTGTTGGTGGTGGCATAAACGCCATAGAGGATGTGGACAGGATGCTGGAAGCTGGTGCCGACAAGGTGAGTGTGAACAGCGCTGCCCTGCGCCGACCAGAGTTTATAGACGAGATTACAAGCCGATACGGTTCACAGGTGTGCGTGTGCGCCATCGATGCCCGTAACGATGAGGACGGTTGGCACTGCTACATAAACGGAGGAAGAATAAGGGTGGAGCGCCGACTGCTGGACTGGGCTAAGGAAGTGGCTGACCGCGGAGCAGGCGAGATACTCTTTACCTCGATGAACCACGACGGCGTGAAGCAGGGATTTGCCAACGAGGCGCTTGCCGAACTGGCTGACGCTCTGCCGATACCAATTATAGCGAGTGGTGGAGCAGGAAAGATGGAGCATTTCCGCGATGCCTTCACCATTGGTAAGGCTGATGCCGCCCTGGCTGCCTCCGTGTTCCACTTTGGCGAAATACCAATTCCGACACTAAAGAGTTGGCTGAAAAAAGAAGGAATAGTGGTGAGGTAATTGATAATTGACAATTGATAATTGACAATTTAAGAGTTCAAGTCGCGCTAAAGCGCTGGTTCAAGAGAGTTCAAGTCGCGCTAAAGCGCTGGTTCAAAAAAGTTCAATAGTTTTAGTAGCGAAGCGTATCGTAGCCCTTTAGGGCGTATCGTAGTGGCGTAGCCACGTATCGTAGCGCAGCGTATCGTACGAACG
>Ga0326511_10002833_pt1 | contig 13982 bp, 21 predicted proteins | sample 0_2496_0518_D_FD_203701 | JGI IMG/M metagenome (GOLD analysis project Ga0326511, IMG submission 203701) | Bovine rumen microbial communities from UC Davis, California, United States - 0_2496_0518 | ecosystem: Host-associated > Mammals > Digestive system > Stomach > Rumen | place: USA... | reverse complement strand
CTATGGACAACAGAGAGATAGAAGAAGCTGTAGCAAAATATAACGCCTCAAGCAAAAGTGTATACATTGCAGTAGGTGGCGATGGCACTCTTCTGCAAGCAGTCAGGGACAATCCAAAGAAAGTGATAATCCCTGTTCGAAACTATGGAAATTGCTCAAGCCACCAGCTTGAAGACATAGTAAATGACTTGGTGAATTCTCCTAAGAAGCCAAAGTCACTTCCATCTTCATTGAAGATAGATGTCATGCCACGCCTTCGCTACATGTACAGGAAAAATGGTTTGCCTGTTGACTCTGCTCCTGCTCTTGCAGAAATAGCATTCAAGAGCATTGACATAACTTCTGCAGTGAGGTTTGACGTATATGTCAATGGACATCTCTATCTTGAGAATGTCATAGCAGATGGTCTTGTAGCTGCTACGCCACTTGGTTCACATGGCTACTTCAAGTCAATTGCACGGACAATGTTCTATGAAGGAATTGGAATTGCTTTCATTGCTCCTACATATGGAATATGCAATCTTGTCTTGAAGAGTGCAGATTCTGTCATTGTCAGGTTCCGCAGAGATATTGAAGTGAATTTGTCAAGTGACAAGACAGTTGAGACAGTCAAGTTCAAAGAAGGAGACTGCTTGAACATAGGTGATGCATGTGACAATGTCTCTATTGCAGGCTACAGCACGTTCATGTGTCCAGATTGCAGAAGAGGCAGAAACAGCACTGTGATAAATGACCAGTATTTCGTAGGCTGCACACCAGACTACAGTAAAGAGAATGATTTATGAAGACAATAACAGCACCATTGAAGTACAAGACTGCTGGCAGAGAGGTGTCAGTGTTCTTGGCAGGTGGCATTGTTGGATGCCAAGACTGGCAAACAGATGTCATCAAAAGCATTACATGCAAGTCATTTGGCACTAATCTTGTAATATACAATCCACGCCGCCTAAGCTTTCCTATTGACGACCCAAATGCAGCTGAAGAGCAGATTGCATGGGAGTTTGAAGCTTTGAACAATGCTGACATATTCAGCATGTACTTTGACGGTGGTGAATCTGACCAGCCTATATGCATGTATGAGCTTGGCAGAAACATTGCAAGAATATGCGCATTGCACCCTGGTGACTTTGAGAAGAGGATTGTGATAACTTGTAGTCCTGACTACAAACGCAAGAAAGATGTAGAAGTGCAAGTAGCACTTGCTACAAGTGGAAAAGTCAAAGTTGACATACTTGACGACCGTGTGGTTGCAGATGCTTATGACTTGCATGCAAAGAAGATACTTGATGCGTATGAGTATCTAGCTAGCCGCATTGGAAAAATGGACTACAATTCTGCAGAATATGCAACAGATCTTGCATATGAGTCATTGTTTGATGAAGCAAGAAACATGGCAATGACATTGCAAGACATTGACTCAGAGCTTAGAGCAGCTGCACAATGTGAAGGCGACTATCCAGGTGGATATCCATCTGAGAAACTTTTGCCGCAGCTTTGTAAGATTATGTATGCAGATCCTGGCTATTGGGAAGCTGAAAAGTACAAAAGAAAGAGAGCAAACTAATGACAGTCATAGAGCTTAGAGATGCATTAGACAGGTATATTTCCAAAGATCCGCCTGACACTTGGCAGTTGAATGATGTTGAAGCTGATGCAGCAGCGTACAGAGAACGCTGCAAAGTCAGGGCAAATCATAAAGTTGTCATTACAGATGATGGTATGCAAGCACGGCATTTTGGTGTGAATTTCGCCGTTGGTACGACTATAGTTTCAGAGTTAATGCCTGGAACTTATGCGTCAAATGATGTGCTTGCGTTAATAACTGACTTGACAAATCCAATACAGTAATGCTAGTATACTTCTATTAGAATTGTGATATAATATAATTATGGAACAAACAAAGGACAATACAATGAATGATCTAGTACTTCCACCTATCATAACGTCGCTGATTGAGACTGATGCATACAAAATCAACATGCTTCAAGTGATTTTCTCCCAGTTCAGCAATGACAGAACAACTTGGGCTTTCAAGTGCCGAAACAAAGACGTCAAGTTTACGCCAGAAATGGTAGCTGAAATCAGGCGCCAGATTGACTTGTACTGCCAGCTCAGGTTCACTGATGATGAGATTGAGTATCTTCGCAAGACGTTCACTTGGCTCAAGCCAAGCTTCCTTGACTTCTTGAAGTTCTGGCATCCTTGGAGAAATGAGATTTTCATCAATGAAGGAAATGCCCAGTCTTACAATGACTGTGGTCTTGCAATTGAGTGCCGTGGTCCTCAGATGACAGTGACGATGTATGAGATTCCAATTCTTGCAATCGTCAATGAGGTCTACTTCGCTTTCACTTATGGTCGTGGAGCTAAGGACATTGAGTTCCAGAAGAAGACAGTCGAGAAGTTTGACGCTCTCAAGCGCAGTGAATATGACATTGGCGTGTTCTCTGAGTTTGGTCTTCGCCGTCGCTACTCCAAAGACATGCAGGACTGGCTAATTAAGTACATTGTCAGCGAGAAGATTCCTGGCTTTGTTGGCACGTCGAATGTGTATCTTGCCAAGAAGTATGGTGTCAAGGCAGTTGGCACAATGGCGCACGAGATGTTCCAGCTTCTGCAGGGACACCATGAGTACAATCCTGCATATGTCAACATGCTTGTCATGAAGGCATGGACAAAAGAGTACCAGACTGACAATGGCATTGCATTGACAGACTGCATCACGACAGACTGCTTCTTGAAGGACTTCAACAAGACCTATGCAACGCTGTTCAATGGTGTTCGTCATGACTCTGGTGACCCTATTGAGTGGGGTGAGAAGATGCTTGCGCACTTCCAGAAGCTTGGTATTGACCCTAAGACTAAGACACTTCTATTCTCTGACTCGCTGAACTTTGAGAAGGCAACGAAGATAAAGAAGTACTTTGAGGGCCGCTGCAAGATTGCATTTGGAATTGGTACTTACCTGTCAAATCCGCTTGACAATCCTCTGAACATTGTCCATAAGATGGTTGAGTGCAATGGCGCACCTGTCGCTAAGATCTCGGATGTACAAGGCAAAGGCATGTGTCGTGATGATGAGTATGTCGAGTATTTGAAGCGCTGCATTGACTGGAGACTGAGGCATGGGTGACAAGCAGAACAAGAAAATTGAAGAGATAGATGACGCACGCAATACTTGGTGCATCGTTCAATTTATTGCTATGGTTTGTATTAGTATAAGTCATGCAAACTTGATGCTGGAGCAGATCTTGGTTGCGATTTGGATTGTGTCGTTTGCAACATGGATGGTGCTTTTCATCAAGTCGATCATGATGTTCTTAGAGAAAAGGAGACTGAGGCACAATAGCTAACACCTAAGAAGGTTTATCATGACTGAGGCTGAGAAAGAAGTACTCTTCAACAAGAAGTATAAGGAATGGCATAAGCATCTAGTTAGTCAACAGAACAACTATGACGTTAATGCAAGACTTTCTTATGAAAAGCGTCTCGAGCTTGAGAAGAAAGTCATAGATCTTGTTGACTTCTGCAATGAAAATGGCCTCTATATGCATAAGCCAAATGACATTGCTAAGTTCATGATTTGTCTTGAAAGAAATGGCTCTAAGTCATTGAGACATCATGGATTCAGTTTTTGCACTGAAGAGTCATGTTATGTCTCAGTCCATTGTGATGAGACGCTTGAAGAAATAAATGCACATGCTGAACAGCTTGCGCAATCAGATGTAGATGCTGCAGTCCACCAAGAAAAAGAGGCTGAAGAGCAGAATAAGCGTGAAGCTGAAGAGATGGAAGCAGGCAGAAAAGTATATGAGGAAGCTTGCAAATCTCAAAATAGACGCATAAGACAGCAAGTGCTTGAGGATCTTGATGAGTTGCGAAAAGAAGGTTGTCCACATATTGGTCCTAAAATCAACTGGGAAGACTTAGATGCAGAAGAGCATAAGCAGCAAGAAGTTGACCTTGTTGATGCAGCAATCAATGGCACAAGGACAGAAGCAGAGAGGTTTGCTAATAGCCTTGTTGAGAAGATAAATGCATATGACAACAGACATGAAGACATTGAAGACATGCCATTTGACTATAGCTGTGTGACTCCTGAGCAGCTTGCAGCAGTTGATAACTATGTTCTCCAGTGTGTAAGGTTCGCTGATGCAATGGACATGGGCCTCTCTGGTGTTGGACTCTACACATTCAACAATGATCGCGCAGATGCTCATTACATGATGTTATCTGCATTTGGTCTTGAGAATGATGAAGCAGCATTATGTGCTACTAAAGACTATGACTATGCTGCAGACTATGATGTGAAGAAAGGCCATTACATTCCAAAAGGAAAGCTTGTGTCACGAGAGCTTCTCTGCTGGGTTCTATGGAATTGTGCTAGACATAAGCTAAACTCTAGCAAGTAAAATATTATTAAATGACAAAGAGAGTAAATTTATGGAAGTAAACAATAATACATTATGCAAATGCGCATTTTGCTGGCATGATCTTGACAATATACAGAGAAAGAAAGTTGTCAAGAAATTTGAAAAAGACTATGGTGATTTCTTTGCTAAAGATCTTAACTATGGTAATAAATATGACCCACCACCTGTAAAAGAAGGAAAGAAACTATCTTCAAAGCGAAAGTTTGACAAAGACAGTCTTGGTTTTTATTGCAATGACCTTCTTAGTAGATTGTTTGACATACGTACCATGCATGGTATTGTTTTGCATGCTCCATTTGTCAAAAAAGAGACAAATACAAGAAATCTTACATTGTACTGCACAGGATTAGTTGCACCAGATGGCAGTGAGTTCATTGAACAGTGCTTTTATACAAAGAAAGAAGCTGAGTTATCTATAAAAGAGTTCAACAAGCTTTTTGCTAAGGCTGCAGCAGTTGGATTCCAGAAGCATGTACTTAAGAAGACATTCAAAGCTGGAGAGCTAACATATTGGAAGCTCTATGAATGGACAGGTGAAAAGTATGAAACTTCAAAGCAATGGCCAATCTTTCTTGAGAAGAAGTTTGCTTTGGAGCGCGCAGAACATAATATGAGGTTTAATGTAGCATTTTGCATTCATTGGGAATCATGGAAAGATGCAGGCTTCAATAGCACTAAGTCTTATGACTATACAAAAGAGAACATCTTTGAATTAAGCAAGAAGAATCTACTTTGCTTTGAGAAGACACTTTCTGGCACTGAGGATATTTTGCATACTCCATTTGGCAAAAATGTGTTTTCTCCAGAAGTTGATGAAGAGTTCATTACATGGTGCAAAAAAGAACTATGATTGATAAAAAGCAATTTCGTATATAAAGCAATCAAAGTTGAAAGAGAATCTAACCGTTATGGAAAAGACTACTGCTTTCACAGTAGACAGTCGTAAACTTGGCTTGTTTTCTACTAAAGAAGCTGCAGAGACATATATTCAAATGATGTGACATTCATGGATGTCGAAGCAAAGATGATGGAACTGAAAAAAAGGATATAATGACATGAAAGAAGAGATGCTTGCGCTTGTGCAGATTTTGTTTACATGCTTCAATGCTGCAATTGTGTTGCTGGTAATAAATTGCGTGATAGCTCCATTGTGTGGATTGTCAATCAAAGTGACATATGACCAGGCAATCATGTATTGCATGCTAAGCAAACTTGCACATATGGCAGTAAAACAGCACGACATGTTCTGATATGAATCTAGTTGAAATAATCTGTTTTTCCTTGTATCTGATGCTTGGATTTATGTCATGGCTTGCTTTGACATGCTTCCTGCATGATGAGAACAAGAAGCTCAATGGAAGTTGGACATTGGCTATGATATTTGGCTTGTTTGCCTCTATTGTATGGCCAGTGTCAATGTGGGCACTGTATATACACAGAGTACGTGAAGATAAAAATGGTGCAAAAGCTTAATTTTGTTTGTACATGCATTTTATTGCATGCATTTTTGATGTTTGTAGAAATTAGCTGGTTAGCGTTTTTAGGTTGGCTTATATATAAAGTTGTCAAGTATTTTATATGATAGATGCAATTCTAGATTGGTGCATAACGCATTTGATGGACTTTTGCCTGTATTTTTCTATAGGATTGCTTGTTTGGCTGGCATATGAGTATTTTAGAGGTTGCAAGTGACATTTACTATGAGAGTATAATATAAATGTATGGATTATAACATTTCACCAAATATTAGTATTTCAGATAGATGCAATGATTTAGCATCATATGCAGCATCATAGTTGACAGCGACTTATGCAACATCAATTTATCCAAATGACAGCTGTATTTCAATAAATGATTCAAATTCACACATGATTTAGTCAGCAGATGCATGTGATGGAGTCAGAATAGATGCAGATATGCTAAGGAAACTAACAGATATGTACAATGGCATAACTATTCCATATAGTGACAGGAAGATATATGAGCATCCAAATGGCAAAAGCTTAGCTTTAGCTGAAGCTGATGGACTTACTATGAGAATATATGTCATTGGCTACAAGCATGGCTCAAGCCGTGAGTATTTCCATGCACCAAACTTCCAAGTTGTATATGATGCTAGCAAGAAGTCTTTTTCATTGCCTGAAGTCGCATATGAAAATCTTTGGATGTCATTTATGAATGACATAATGAACTCTGGTTCATGTAGTGACAAAGTAGAAGAAGTCAACAAAGAGCTTTGCCACATGGCTACATGCATAACTGACATATATGCTGATGGCAAAGTTGGCATATTTTACCAGTATTGTGATGAAGTAGACAATGCTGACTATGCAAAGCTAAAGACATTTAAGAAGAATACAAGGTTTACAGAAATCTCATGGTAAAGTATAATGTTAAATACAATACCAATTACAAACAAAAGGAAACAAAAAATGATAGACACAGGAATAGATGACATGTTCAGCGGAATGATTGGACGCATCGCTCCAGGCTGCTGCCGTCTTAGCTACAATGGCAAGATTGCAGTGAAGACAAGCAACGGAAAGTACAAGACATACAATCTCAAGACTGGCAATCTCACTAACTGTGAGCGCTTCGTTCTTGACATTGCAGATGACTTCTTCATGGTGATGCCTACTCGCAAGCTTCGCGTTGGTGACATCATCGTGTTCAATGGCAAGCCAAAGTGCATTATTGCCGTGCAGGAGAAGACAGTTTCTGCTGTCAACTATGACACTTCAGTCGTTGAGACAATTATTCCTGAGCGTCATGTTTTCATGGGCAAGCAGTTCTATGGCAAGGTAGTTTCGCTGATGTCTGCTGGTTTTGGCGGCAAGGGCAATTCTTTCGTCAAGAATATGATGAAGATGAAGCTTATGAGCGCTATGATGGGCGGCAAGGGAGTTGGAAACCTCTTTGGTGGAGCTGAAGGTGGCAGCATGCTTCCAATGATGCTTCTCATGGGCAATGGTTCAATGGACGGAATGTTTGGCGACATGTTCAATGATGACGACGAGAGCGGAGCTCTTTCACTCTTCGGTGACGATGACGACGAAGATGATGACGATGACGAAGTCGAGCCTGCACCAAAGAAGATCAAGAAGGCAAAGAAGGCAACTAAGTAATGTTTACTGAAGCACCAATATCTGATAGCAACAAAGCTCCTTGCACAATAAAGTACAGCAAGGAGCAAGTTGCTACATGGGCTGACCATGCACGTTCATACATCAGAGATGTTTCATGTGGCATGGTTTCTAAGTAGTCAAAAGCAGCATTGCTGAAAGAAGCTTTAGAGTGTATAGACTTGCTGCGAGATGCTCTTGCTGAAACAAGCACATTTGACGGCAAAGAATATACAATAGTATGTAAAGAAGATTGCAGAACATGTGTTAAAGATATGCCTGTACAGACAGACGAACTGGAAAAAACAAACGGAGAATAACAATGGGTGGAGGTTCATGGTCAACTAAGTGCTATGCTACTTATTCAGCTAGCATCGGCCGTTCATACAATGCGACAACTGACTCAATTGACTGCTCACTTTACAACAGTGCACAGGACATGTATGTCAGCAGGTCACTTGACAAAGCACTGAATCCTTACAAGGTGATTCGCGAATGCTGTGACTCTGATGAGCACAAGAGCACTTTTCCAGTGATACTTGCACTTGATGTCACTGGCTCTATGGGTGACACTGCAATGGAAGTCGCTAAGTGCTTGAACAAGCTGATGACTCAAGCTTACAAGTCTGTCAAGGACATTGAGTTCGCAGTTATGGGAATTGGTGACTTGCGATATGACAACGCACCAATCCAGTTGTCTCAGTTTGAGTCAGACATCAGGATTGCAGAGAACCTTGACAAGATCTACTTTGAAGCTGGTGGTGGTGGAAACTCTTATGAGTCTTACACTGCGGCTTGGTGGGCTGGCTTGAATCAGACTAAGCTTGACTGCTGGAAGCGTGGAAAGAAAGGTGTCATCATAACTCTTGGTGACGAGTATCTTAATCCATATCTTCCATACAGGCAGCTGAATGACGCTACTGGAAGCACTGCTCAAGCAGATGTCGAGACTAAGAAACTGTATGAAGCTGTCAAGGACAAGTACAACATCTACCACATCGTCGTTGAGCATGGCTACCAGAACCAGAGCTACTGGAATGAGTGCAGAGATACATTTGCAGAAGTTATTGGCAAAGACAATGTGTTCATCTCAAAAGTGAATGGTGTTGTCGACACTTTGAGCAAGATCATTGCAATTGAGTCAGAAGCAAACGCTTCAACTGGCTCTGTGCTGTTAAACGAGAACAATGAAATCAGCTGGTAATATGGTTGACATAAAGATAGTTGTTGGTGCAAACTACGGTGATGAGGGAAAAGGACTCATCACCGACTTTGTTTGCCGTAGAGCACAGAAGTAGCATGGCGCAAGTGTAGTCAATGTGCTAGCTAATGGTGGCTGCCAGCGTGGACACACTGTAGTCAGTCCAAATGGCGTAGCACATGTGTTTCACCATTTTGGAGCAGGAACACTTGCTGGAGCTGACAACTATTTCTGCTCAAGGTTCATTGTCAATCCAATGAGGTTTGTAGATGAGCTTAATACGTTGAAAAAGAAGTTTGGCTTGACTCCAACTGTGCTTATGCATAAGAACTGCAGGTTGCAGTTTCCTGGAGACATTGCTGCTAACTGGTATCTTGAAAGAGCACGTGGTGGCAACAAGCATGGCTCTACTGGTTGTGGAATCTGGGAGACAGTGAAGCGCTTCAAGAAGACACAAGAAGACATCATGAATCTCAATGCTCCAGTATCAATATGGGGCGGAATGACATTGTCACAACTTGTTGCACTTCCTGTTGATGAACAATTTGACTGGATAGAGAAATCTGGAAAGCGTTGGCTTGAGCTTACAAGATTAGAGAATGGCTTAGGATATGACTACACTGACTTGGAGAACTTGTTCTTGAATGCAGGCTTCATAAAGCACTACATTGAAGACTGCAAGCAGATGCATGAGTATGTCAAGACATTGCCTGATGACAAGAGCATATTCACTGACTACTGCACAGTTGTGCTAGAGTATGGCCAAGGACTTCTACTTGACCAAGAGTATGGCGCTGATGAGAAAGTGTTTGAAGACTATGGCTATTCAATTGCAGACAAGCGTCATACTACTCCAAGCTCTACTGGAGCTTATGATGCAGCCTGGGCAGTCAACAACTGCTTGTTTGCCAATGCAAGCTTGAATGATGTTGAAGTCATATATGTGACACGTCCTTATGTGACTCGTCATGGTGCTGGAAGATTTGAGGAAGACGCATTGCTGACAAAGATGTTTGGTAATTCTGACTTGACTAACGTCGACAATGAATGGCAAGGCTCTATAAAGTATGGAACTCTCTCAACAAGAAGTTGCAAGTACAGAGCTAAAGAAGACTTCAACAAGTTCTGTGAAAAGTGTGTTGGTGACCACTACAAGAGAATGGTGTTTGCATTGACACATTGCGACCAGTTTGAAGACTCAAAGACACTTAGAGATCTCATGGAAAACAGTGGCTTGTATGTGTCATATGGTTCAAAAGCAAGCGATGTCAAGTTCATCAATCCTCCAGGAGAAAAAGGAATATATGCATGCTATGAATGAAGAACATATTGCAACAGTTAGAGACTTGATAGAGCATCTGTAGAAGTTTGACAAGAATGCAAAACTCTGCTTTTGGGATGAAGGTGGTGCTTACATGAATTGCGTACATGTTCATAAAAGCATGCTTGGTGACATGATGTTTAAGACAGTAGCAGATGACAAAGTACGCAGAAAGAAGTCATTCAATGACACAGATGAGCAGCTAGCAGAAGACTTTGAGTTTGTAGATGACACAGACGTGATAGTATATTGATTTATATATGACTGTGTTTGTGTTAACAAGGCAAGATATCTTGCCTTGTTTATTTATTCAGCAATGTCAATTCTAGTCCATCCAGCTGGAATAAGCTAACTAGCTGTAGAATTTGCTGGCAACCATATAGTTCCAACTACAGCAACATTATCCATCCATACGCCATAGTTTGTCAAACCCGCATTTGGCATAATGTTCATGAACAACAATGTAGCTGACTGCAAATTTATGCAATTTGTAAACATATTTGTATAGCAGTTTTCTGCCGCATAATTTACTGTTGCAATAACAGTCTTGCTTTCAGTATTGTATTCAACATTTGCTACTATGCCATTAGTGACATATGACATGTCAATTTCTTTTACAATTGTCTTGACTGGAACTATTTCACTTTCAACTTCAGTGTTTTCATAGTAAAATACATTTATCTTTTTCTGTTTGCTGTTATATTCTGCAAATATTGGCATTGTAATTTCTGCAACTTCAGCTGCTACATCAAACTCATCATATGTTTCTGGATTTGCAAGTGTTGGTGTAGTAGTAATACTATCACAACTATTAAACATATCAAGATAGCAATTTTTATAAAGACGTGCAGCTAGCAAGTTTGGAGCAGCAGTCAATGATTTGCAAGCTTTGAACATTCTAGCATAGCAACCTTCTGCAAGCAATGTTGAATTTAATGCAGGTGCTTTAGCTAATGACAAACAGCAGTTGAACATGTCAGCATAGCAGAAAGGTGCCATTACAGTAGCTGGCAAAGATGGAGCTGATTTCAGCTATGTGCAATTTGCAAACATTTCTGCATAGCAGCATTCACTAAGTTGTGTAGCTGGCAAAATTGGTGCAGTTGTTATATTGCAATTCTAGAACAATCTAAAGAAGCAATAAGTTGGTACATCAGTTTTATTGCCAGTACAATGTAGAAGCGTCTAAATGTTTCCATAGACCTCAAATCTTCCAATAGTTATGAAAGATATGTAGTCTATAGCACTTCTGCTTAGAGTTTTATTATAGTTTCTAGCTCTAAAGAACACTTTGTCATTGTCATTTTCTACAGTTATTACTTCACCGGTTTTTCCATTCCAGTTGTAGTCTTTCCATGTATTTTTATTGTCAGTAGAATACATTAGATGTATTCCATCATCTGCAGACAATACATTAGCATTTGATGCCTTCAAATATACTTGTGAATTTCGTATAGTTGCTTTGAAGCACAATGGACCATAGTCAAGATTTTCAATCTTGACATATTCAATAGGCTAAGTAGCATTTATGTTGTCAAACAAATTGAAACGTTGCTTTGCTTGGTCTGTAGTGTCTTCTTCATAGTTTATAATAGCTTTGCTAAATATCTTTCTTTTAGACACAAGATTTCCATTTATAGTGTATGTGCCAAATCCAAACGTAAATGTATTTATGTTAGAATCAAATGCATTAGATTCTATACTAAGATTGACAACTCCATCTGCTATAGTGACTGTGCTTAAGTTGCAGTCTTTGAAAGCATTAATGCCAACAAGTTGTATTGTGCTTGGCAAATATATGCTAGTCAATGCACTAGCATCATTGAATACATTGTTACCAATAATCTGACAGCCTTCATCTATTTTAATTGTCTAGATGTTTTTAAGAACTGTTTTGCTTGAACTGTCATTTTGTGTTATACGCGTGACAGCAGTTCCAACATGCATTGACAATATATTAGCTGGTGCACTTAAGTCATTGACAACTAAATTGTCTTCAATAAGCTCATATTTAGTTTCACCATTGCGGTATTTTATAGTTGTCAAACGCGGATCAATACATATATGTGAACTTATAGTATGCAATGCATTCTGCCATGTTTGCAACTGGCTTGGATCTACATATATTTTGAAGTCATCATCTATTACATCAAATGCATTCAATGTTATAAATGATGGATTACGAGTTTTGCTTAAGTCAATACAGTCAAACAAAGTTATTCCAGCTTCAGCAAATGCATATCTTTCAATTTTTCTGACTGATGCAGGTATAGTCAATGTCTCAATATTCTTGCAACCATAGAATGCATATTCTCCAATTCCAGTCAATGTGTTTGGAAGAGTAATTGATGTCAAGCCAGAGTTGTAGAACATTCCATTTGCAATATGTTTTACACCTTCTGCAATTTCAACTGTTGCAAGCTTCTTGCAGTTTTTGAATATGTATGAATGGCCTGCAGTTGACAGATTTCCGGCTATCGTGCTTGGTATAGTTGCAATCTGCAAATTTTCACATGAAGCAAATGCATTTTCACTTATAGAAGATATTCTGTTGTTTATGTAAGCTGCAGTAAGCTGCTAGCAGCATAAGAATGCATTTTCAGCAATAGATGTTGCAAATATTCCTGTGCTCAACACTGTTGGTGCTGCTGCAGCAGCTACTTCTGCATTTGTTATAGTAGAAACTCTGAAAGTTGTGTTGCCAATGTAAGTGTTGTTTGCTGGATAGTTGTCAGCAAAGATTTTTACACTTATGTTGCACCATTCTTCAGCATCACAAAATGCATTGTACATGTTGTCAGTGACATATATTGACAAATCATCTGGAGTGTAGTCAAATGCATTTGCTGTCACTGAAGGAACTTCAATGCTATTTCTCAATGAAACTGTCTTCAGCTAGCTGCACATCTTGAAAGCATTGCTGCCAATGTTTTTGATGCTTCCAGGAATTTCTACTGACACAAGCGAAGCACAATTTATAAATGCGCTGTCATTGATTGATGACAACTTCTTGCTAAACTATATGCTTGTAAGCTATGTGCTATTAGCAAAAGCTTGGTCTGGTATTGACATTATGCCATCTGGTAGAGATATTTCACAGATTCTTGTATTTGCTAGCTGCTATCCTCCTTCAGTTAAGCTGCTTATAGACTATGGAATATACAATGAACTTAGCATATGGCAATTTGCAAATGTTTGCTCATTTATAGCAGTCAATGACTCACCAATAAATACAGCATTCAAGCTGTTGCATCCATTGAACATGTTAGCTGGAAGCTCGCTTAATCTGTCTGGAAGTATAGCTGTTTTCAAAAAGTAGTTTCCATTAAAGACATCGCTGTCAATTCCAACTACATTGTCACCTACTTTTATGTAGCTAAGATCTTTTTCCATTGGCGTAGCTTGAGCAAGCATTGCTCTAGTAAGCTATCCATTAAAGTTAGCTTCAACTGTAGTTCCATCAATAAACTTCAAGTATGACATGCTAGATGATATGTCAGGAACTATCTAGCCTCTAGTATACTTGAATACAATTTGCTTTTTAGATGTTTCAGTATCTACTTCACCATATTTTGGCTCAAACGCTTCACCATTCAATGACCATACGATGTCACTGCCGACTTTCTCTTTGTTTAGTATTATGACAGTGTCTTCAAATGCATATTCATTGAACAATGCTGCTGTTGGATTCTTTATGTAAGACTTTAAGCCATTTGTTCTAGTTGCTTGTATGTCTATAGCTGGTATAAATCCGCTAGACAATGGTCCAACTATGCTGTTGAATTCTGACCATTCTGCAGCATCTACCATGACAATTCTCATATTACTAATTCTTGAACTATTATTGTAGAACTAGAACTCAATGACTTGTGTACGATCAGCTGGAATAGGTTCATTGAAGATAA
>Ga0326511_10002832_pt1 | contig 13982 bp, 15 predicted proteins | sample 0_2496_0518_D_FD_203701 | JGI IMG/M metagenome (GOLD analysis project Ga0326511, IMG submission 203701) | Bovine rumen microbial communities from UC Davis, California, United States - 0_2496_0518 | ecosystem: Host-associated > Mammals > Digestive system > Stomach > Rumen | place: USA... | reverse complement strand
GCTTCGCCTTCTTCTGTGCCTTGTGCTTGATCACAATCTCAACGCCATCTTCTACGGGGCGGATCTCAACGGCTGCGTACTCCGTGCTGCTGATTTTAATCTTGAAATCTTCCATATTCATTTTTTCTTCCTGTTTTTCTGCAGTTCGTTCCAAGCATCATCGACATTGGTTTTTTCAAGGTACTCTTCCTTGAAGTTGCAGGCGAACCACACCAACTTTCCATCTTCCGTTCTTCCGATTACCAACGTGTCCTTGCCAATGTTCCTGCAAAAATCTCCAACCACTTCGTTGTCTTCATAGTTCACGGACTGATATTGGTAAACCATCCGTTCCTTTGTCTCCTGGGCACGTAAAACCTTGTACTTCTCAGGTGCATTATACCAAAACATCAGTTTCTCCATCGAGCAGCCCAAATCGAAAAACCTTCCGAGCTCTTCCTCGAACGCAGTTGATGCATCCAACATCATATTTCCGATTGCCATCATCACCCTGAACTCTTCAGGTGTCTTTGGGGCTATAATCCCCGCCCATCCAATCTTGTTTTCCATATCTTTATTCATAAATACTTGCTTATTTCAGAAACGACTTATTTTTGCTGATTTTTTTTCCTTGGGTTGTTATTCCTAAAATTACTTCCCTGATTGAGCCACGACTGAACCTTTTCCTCAGCGTAACTGACTATCTCATCATAGTAAACATCTTCTATCTCTTCTAACTTCGGCCCATCTACTCCTACGAAATGGGCGAACACAGCCATCATTACATATCCTACCTGTTCCGCATTGAGCCGCTTGCACATGTTCAAAAACGTGTCTTTCTTTATTTGAACAGCCGGTGCCTTGGTAATATCAGTATTCATAAAACAAAATTGTCTTGCCGTTCGGTCCACACACTACCTACTAGGCAAGACATTTTTTATATCGTTAGTGCTACACCGTGTGTGGTCGGTTTTGCCCCTTGTTGTCTATTCTAAATATACCAAAAATTTGGGACAAGTGAATAGTTGAGCATAGGTGTTGATCATGTGAAACCCTCTCCCTGCACTCTCTCCCACAAACAAAGAAAGAAAAAAACAAATAAAGGTACTGTACAGTACTGCACAGTACTGTGTAGAACCCCGTAGAATGGCGTTTTTTGAAGGTTGCCTCGCGTACGCGTAGACCAGGTATTATATAATACTCTGATTATATAGAAAAGAAGATAAACAAATATATAGAACCTCTATATAAGAATTACTTCGTAATCCTTATATATCGGTTACGCAACTTGCGTAAGTTCAATTTTTGTATATTTGTCTTGGAAGGTTACGATTGACAATGGCAAGCAAGAAGACAACGCACACTTGGACTCGTGGCGGCGGCAAATGGGTTCTCAACGTAGATGGAAGTTTCAGTATGAGCGGGGCAAGGTATTCGTTGGCTAGGTATGATACCAACCACGGGCTGTTCGATGTCTATGCGTTCTTCGAGTCCGACAAGAAAATCAATGAATCGTACGTGGAGCACGCTGTCGGAAAAAGGCTGCAGGAACTCTTCAACAGCGGAAAGTACATCTGCGTAGCCGAGAACGGAACGGGCAAGCGTATAAACAGGAACTTCGTGAGATTGGAATTCTATACGTTCTGCGAAAAGCCCGATCCCAAGAAAGTCGGAATGATCAAGGACATCGTAGCCGACTACATCAAAAACTAAATTCCTTCATTCCAATAAGCAATAAATACTTCAGTTTCCCCGGTTACCCCGGGGTTTTTTAATCCCCTAGAACCGAGCATTCGATTTCAGTCCTGTTCCAGTCCCTCGCTATCTCCAACACTTCTTCGGCGGCTTTCGCAAGGGCTTTGGTGGCGAAGCCCTCAATCGGTATCTCTCCTTTGTTGGCATCATCCACAATGCCCATAACCATAAAGAGCCTGTCACGCTGCCAATCCCAACGGATTTCCGTATGAATTTTCTCTACGTTGAAGGAGCACACCCTGATGGTGCTTATCTTGCTTGCGCCCGTTTCAACCACCTTGCGGAAGAAATTGCGGGCATTGTTCAGCCCTTCCGCCAACTTTGCGTTGATGGTTTCATAGTCGGCGGGTATCGTGTGGTAGTTACTCATTCCCTAGCGCCCTGTTGCACCTTTCCTTGATGCACCACTCAAGGTAGTCGTAGTCTTCAATCTCGCCATCGCCCTGCTCCAAGTGCTCTTCACAGACACTTCTAACGGCTTCGGTTATGATTTGCTCATACTGCTCGAAGGTGTACTTCTCTTCATCCCAAAAGACAGCGCCGGTTGAGAGTATGGCATCTATGTATTCCTTGACAATCTTCTCCATACTGCAAAGATAGAAAAAAAAGGACACCTTCATGGCAAGGCATCCTTCTTTTTTTTGACTTTTTCAGCTGGGGACTTTCCTGACACCGAGTGAAACTGCGATGGAACCCCTTGAGAATTTTAACGTATTTATATCAACTCAAAGATACAAAAAATGCACGATTTCAACAATCCCGCAATAATGCAGTTTCCGTGAAATTATGCGTACGGAGCATAAAAAAACGGCGGAAACATCTCTGCTGCCGCCGTTGTGAACACTGCAATAAAATTTTTGGAACAATATGTTGAATAACTCACACCCCGAATGTCAAGGTGCAATTCAAATATACTATTTTTTGAATACAAAGAACCTGAATGCGATGTATGCCAATGCGAGTATGCCGACAACCGACATAACACGCCAAAACCACGGAACCACTTTGACTATCTTCTCAACCTCAACGGGCACGGGAACCTCCTGTTTGATCACGCTGTCACGATAGACAATTTTCTCCTTCAATGGCACGTTTTGCACCGCTTCTTTTTTTATGTTCTCAAGAGTGCCCCGTAATTTGCCGCTGGTGGTGTCCAGGAACGCCGTAGAGCGAGCCAAATCAGTCGAGAGTACAAGAGTGTCACCCACATCGCAAAAGTCGCTTAAACGGGCTTTTTCGAGTTCGATGCGGATAAGCGTGTCACGGAAGTAAATCGAGTCCTTGATATGGACTTCTTTAATCGTTTCAACAGGTACGTAGATTGTCTTTGAACAACCGCCAAAAACTAACAACCCGAAGAAGAAATAAACTAAAAGTCGTTTCATAAAAATTAGATATTTTTCTTATATCGAGCAATTATTAGATAAAGCGAACGAGGGCTTCATCACTTCCCTCGTTCTAATCAGTCCTGTGAGAGTGGTAGCGAGCCCGGTGCACGGCTGATGTATTATATTATGCATTAACCCTGTTTTCGGGGGTTAAAGCGTATTTTATTTTACGTTGAGAGAGAAAATGTTGTGCCGCTGTCCTCCGTTGTTGTTAAACAAGCCGATATGGATCCATTCCGAATTGCCTTTCTTTTCTATGATGCATTGGTCGAAATCCTTGTCCTTGATCCAATTTTTTACGAATTTTTTGAATTCTTCGAATTTTCCATTGACAGGGTAGATGTCGGCGGCATAGCCGATCTTATGGATTGAATTTGGCACGCCTCCCACCGCCTTGTTCAGTGCATCATTTCTGAATCCCGAAGACACACGTATTCCAGAGCCCCACGCCTCACGGAGTCCATCGAGAAATTGTGCGAGTTTGCGTAATCTCAACACAATTTCCCATGATGGTGTGTTCTCGATGCTCTTCTGCCGTGCTGTGGAAGAAGTAAGGAACTCTTCCAAGTAGAAATATTTGCTGAAATTTTCCATTTTTCGATAAGATTTGCTTATGCATCAGCTAAACCATCTGAGCATACAACCTTCTGTCCGCTCCTCTTGTGATAGAGCCAATCCGTGTCCTTGTTGAGTGCGTTCCACTGTGCAACGGTGCCATCATAATAAATCTCGAGATTGTCAACGTTTCCATTGAAAGCGTTCGCATTCATACATTTCATAAGTCCGGCTCTTGAAAAACTAGGAATGTTTATGTACCTGATTGTGCTTTGATAAAAGAATTGGGCGGGAATCTTTCTCAAAGTGGAAGGAAGCGTTACGCTTTCTATGTTTTTTCTAGATGAGTAAATATCAAGACCCATAAGTTCCATACCCTCAGGCCACACTATTTCAACGACTTGCTCGGTATCGACAACGGCGTTTGCACTCAGAATCGGTCTCGGGAACGTAACGATTCCATAGCCGTTCTGATACACGTTGCTTGTCGCCCACATATCATTTCCATCCATATCTGTAGCCCATCCCTGCATAAGCCCGTAAGGAACTGCCTCTCCTGTTGTCGAGCGGTAGAAGATTTGGTTAGACTGCGGGCTTCCGGTAATCTGTCTCAACGGATCATATCCATAGTGGTGCGTAGAGCCGCTGATTGTAACAGGTATGATGCTGACTCTGGACTCTTCCCACTCTTGTTGCGTTGTATATCCGCTAGGTCTTGCGGCATCAACATATTGCTCCGTACCCATCAGAATGTAGCCACTGTTTTCGGGGCGTGTCCATTCCCAATATCTTGAACTTGGAACAGATGCTTTGCTGTCCGTTTGGTTAGGGGCTCTCAATCCAATCTTGTTTCCATCAGTATCGCCAAACAAGGAGTTGCAAAGTACTGATGCTCTCGTTTGATCGGTTGCCAAATCTGAATTGGAGTAGAAACTTACTCCGTTCGCTGTAGTTGCAAAATACTTTTTGTTGTAGATGTCGTAGAACAGATAGGCGTTGCCTGTGTACACATTGTCGCCAGGATTAGGGTGGTTTTTGATATATATTGTTGCACCGCTAAGTTCAGGAATGTCAGCCATCGGTATTGCTTGAACTATCCTCAATCTTTGCGCATCAGACACATGAACCACTCCGTTTACAACGTTCGCATCAGTGAACGAATACTTGTACCAATCCATCGGCAACGTGTATTCCGGTGTTAGTTTTGCGTATTTGTCTTCCGCATCCCACTTGAAGACATAGAGTCCGTAGGCAACTATGTCATCTACATCCTTTATTTCAGTTCCAAGGATCAAGTTGTTCGTGATTGCTGAATTGATTGTGTCTCCGCTGCTCTGTTCTCCCCTCTGCCTGAACGTTGCGCTGTCGGAAGCAACGTAGTTCGTGTCGTTTCCTGCGAACGAAGCGTAGATGTCCATCTTGTAGTACCTGTCATCGCCTGTGTTCGCAGAGAACGTGATGCAGTCTCCAGACATACTGTCCGTTCTTCCGCTTCTAACGAAGTTGAAATTACCTTCCGAAGTCGCACCGCTGCTCAATTCGTACTTCACCTTGCCATCGCAATTTGACTCCCAACCGAAGCAAACGAGCTGCTGATCCTTGGTTATTTCCGTAGGAGAGTTCGTGAAGTTCATGTAAGGAACTTCCTGATACCAATTGATTGTCTGTCCGCCAATCTCGACAGTGCGTTCACGCAAAGACTGGCTGTCGTTCGCACTGAAGTTGATAGTCAGCGAATATTGGTTCCAAGAGTCGCCTTCGTACGCTCCTAAAGGAGAAGTGTACACATAGTGTATCGGCGGCTGAATGTTCGTTTCGTAGTTGATTGTGAACGCCGTGGCTGCAGCGGAAACAGTCTGCCCGCTTGCGGTAAGTATGTTGAAATACGTGTCGGCTTGGTTCTGTGTCCAATGGAGAGTTCCGAGAACGTTTCCTGAGAGGTCTTGGAACAGTACTTCCATCTGAACTGCGCTCGTGCCCGTGTTTTCAGGGAACGTGAGTGTCAGCGTTCCGCCACTCGTAGTTCCTCTTTCTCTGCCGAACGTGTAATCCACGCCCGTGTAGTTCGTTTCATAGTTGATTGTGTACGAAGTGGCTGTGCTGCCAATCCTCTCGTTGTCGGAAGTTTGAAGTTTGAAGAAATAGTTATGGCACCATGCCTGAATACTTCCAACTTCCTTACCATTGTATATAGCATTCGCCCATATAAGACTTTCATAGCTGTTTCCCCTGTCGGAAGGCACTGCAACTTCCACCTGCATCGGAGTTCCGTATACCCAAGTCGTTTCGTTCAAGTCTATGTTGGTTTCGCCGTTCCAATAGTGCCACTCGAACTTGATGTCTCCTTCGCAGTTGGTATCAAACGGAATAGTCACACCGCTTTCATCGGGTTCAATCCATCTGTATTCATCTGCATTTAAATAATAGACAGCCGCATTCTGTCTCCAATTCAGGGTTCTCTCGAAACCTCCGCCGGGAGAACCTGCAACAAACCTGTAGGTAACAGTTTCATTGGATGTGTTCACCGGGAACTGAGCCATAATTGAAGTGTTCGTTGTCTGTCCGCTCGAATACAGTTTGTCGTTCCTGTAAAGTTTCCACTCCACAGTTTCGAGATTGGTGTTCCAAGATACGAGATAGTCGTATGCCTCTGCTGAAATTCGCACGTTGTCTCTGTTCGTGAAGTTGAGGAAATAGTTTGGAAGATGGTAAACCTCCCTCCAATCATCTCCGCCTTCGTTGGAAACATTCAAGTTGTAGGCTATCTTGCTGGTTCCATCGTTGACAATCGGATCCAAGACAAGGTAGGTGTTTTCCGTGTCGCCCTCCATAAGCACACTGCAATCGCCTCCTTCAACACATTTGAGAACACTATAGTGTGTTGAAGGTTCGGATGTCTGCCAACTGAATAGAAACCAATTCTGCGTGTTCGGAATGTTTACGTTATTGTTTGCAGGGGTAACGATGCGAATGAACTTCTTCGTTGCAGGTTCTCCGTTCCAAGAATATCCGACTTCGCAAACAGTGTCGTTCACCACTGAAATCTCGACAGTCGCATAAGCCCCGTTGCACCTGTCCTTGAACTTCTCGGTTTCGGTGAAAAGATTGATTGAATATTCATCGGAAACGCCTATCACACCATCGGTGTTTTCGATAGCCCTGATAATGTTTTTCAGGATTTCGACAGCCGCAGAATGGATGTCAACCGCATTGCTGTTGTCTTCAAGAAGTCTATCAATGTAGAAAATTGTCAGTTGATATGTGGTATAATTTTCCTCAACCCTGTGCGTTCCTGTCGGAGACACATAGAGTATCGGATAGTTATGGATTGAAAGATCATTCAACTCATAGACACTACCACCGCAGCCCGTAAAATTTACGAGTTTATCGCGGACTCCTATGATTCCTATGGTGTTAAGCAGTCTACTCAAAGTCATTTCAAAAATGTATTATTGTTATTGTTTAATATTAGTAATTCAATATGGAAGAAGTTTGGAAGCCCGTGGTAGGGTACGAAGATTTGTATGAGGTTTCAAATTATGGCAACGTACGGAGGAAAATAAAACTAAGATGGCAGTTTAACAAGTTTGGATATGCCCGTGTTTCGTTATGGAGAAACGGAGTCCAAAAATGGAAAATGATACATAGGTTAGTGGCAGATGCGTTTCTTCCTAATCCCAAAAATCACCCTGAGATAAATCATAAAGATGAAAACAAATTAAACAACTTTGTTTTCGTAAACCAATATGGCTCTGTTGATCCAGAAAAATCAAACATCGAGTGGTGCACGCACGAATATAACAACAACTACGGAACTCGGATTGAAAGGTGTCTTGAAACTAGAAAAGAAAACAAAACAAGCTGTAAACCAATAAAAATGCTGTCATTGAACAATGAACTGATTAAAATGTTTGAATCCGCGACTGAAGCATCTGTTTTTGTTGGTGCGAAAACTGTTAGTAATATATCAGGTTGTGCAAACCACAAACCACATCACAACACCGCCTACGGATACAAATGGGAATGGGCTTAGAGTTCCTGTTCCTCCTCCACGCCATCCATTTCCTTATTCACTGACACCGTGGTTCCGCCGTGGGTGATTGAAGCGGGCACTCCCTTGTTTATCGCCCTGTAAACAGCACCTAACGATGCAAAGGCGAATAGTTCCGCTACGCCTTCAAGGACTGTCGCATTGATAACTCCAGTCGGGGGAAGTATGAAGGAAACCCCGAGCAATAAAATGGAGACAACTCCGAACACCCAAAAAGCGGCGTTGTCAGCAATGTAGTTCCGCCAAAAAGCTTTCATATCTTATATCCCCAAATATAATTGCGTATTCGCTGTCTTTTTCAGACAGGGAGATTGTTTGCCGCATGAGCACTGAATGTCGAGTTCAGGGAATGCGGCTCTGTTCTCGATAAGGAAGTCAATCATTCTGTTCTGCTTGTCATCGCTTTGGGTTTCATAATAGTCGGCAACTTCTGCAATGTTACGGAGTTGTGCGGCTTGAATATTGGCATCGAAGTCCTGACTTATGCCGATATTCCTGATTTTGAAACTGATCGGAACGCAGATTTCAACGTTCGCCTTGTAAGCAAGGAAGTTGAAGATATAGTCATCAAGCAGCGTTAGATATGCGGCGTTCTCATCGGAATCGATGGATCCATCGGCAACCTTCTCCTGAATGGACTCAAGCAGATTGTCGCCTATAATCTCCCTCAAGTAGATGTCTTGGGAAGAACGAATTGCTGAAGACACGATGGTGTCATCAACGTTATAATTTATCTGACTCACCGCTTTGACATCATCGCAGCTGATGAGATATATGTTCTTATTCTTGTTCATTGTCGGTATCGAAATCTATCTTGAATGGTTCAATGGTTATTGCGGACTCGCCGTTGAGGATGTGTGCGAAAACCCTGTCGAGGGCTTCCACAATCATATCCTGTATGGGAACAATCACGCAGGTGTTGAATATCTTGAAACTATCCTTGTACTCATCGGTTGAGAAACCCGAATTTTGGTACAATCCCATAAGCATAGGAGAGCACCTTAGAGAAGTGTAGATGTTGGAGCGGCAGTTGTCCTTGATCGCGATGTACCTGTCGGTAGCATCATCGCTCTCAACCTTGGAGACAGTGACTTCCTTGTCGGAATTTGAGAAATAGAGCATAAAATTGCTGTCGGTTTCAGTACCCGTGAATTTTTGCTTAATTTCCTTGTTTATTAGATCTTTCTGTTCCTTGGTAAGATTGCCCGCATTGGGTAAGTTAACGATATACTTGCAGGAGAAGCCGTTCGAAACGCTGTTTAGTGAATACTTGGAGCACTCGATTTCGGTAAGGACATCATAAAGAGCCCCGTACCAAGTTGGAAGCGGGTAAACGTTTTTCGTGAAGTCGCCCTTGAAGTAGAAGATGCTCGTTTCGTGTTTCTCATCCGGGTTGTAACGTGGATACTCCTTAGACTTCGTGCCCCATTTTGTCCACTGCTTTGTGGCATAGAACACTTTCGTACCGCTTTCGTTGGTACGAGCCCTTGCGAAGTCTAGCGGGAACAGCTCCGCGACAGTCCCCATCTTTGAAAGCACCACTTGGAAGCAGAATCCCCCATATACCATAAAGTCGAGCGAGATTGAAGCGATGAACTGCCTCATAGTCATGCCTGTCCTGTTCACCTGCTTGTTGAACTTCGCAATCTTGTCGTTAATCTTGATGTCGGAACCCAAAATGTAAGGAATGTATCCATCAATCACGCTTTTCAGGGTAGCCGAATAGCGATAGCAGTTCCTCAATAGGATGGGCATATCGTTGTCCTTTCCGTAGGACACTATGGCGTTGTTCGAATAAACCGATTCGCTATATTCGGGAACGCTGTATTTCTTCTCCGTGTCAATCACAGACAATTGGAGTTCTATTTCTTTGTCAGCCATCTAATAATAAGTTTTCTTTCATTTAATATTCTTTTCGGCTGATTTTGGAAAAAGCCGTAGTTTTTTATTGGAAAAGCGTTGAAAAATGCCCCAAAATTGATTGTAAAAGCGGACAAAAATCAAAAAACCCGCCCTTTTGACAGAGCGGGTTTCGATTGAATATATTCTTTTATACCTGCGGGAACAAGGTGTTCCACTGACCGCCGGCATACAGGTTGAGTGAACTGTTGGAAGTGTCGAAAGCCATAAGTCCTTCGAACGGAACATAGTATTCCACAAGTTCTGACACTTCACCGGGTTCACTATAATCAGCGAAATTAAAGTCGAATGAATATGTAGAACCAGTCGAAATGTTATTAATGCGAGGGTGGTATGGATATCCATTGCCATCAATTTCACTGCTGTTCCAAGTTCCGCTAGCAGCAACAAACCAACTCTCCGCATCACTTGCATAATAGTAAATCTTGATATTGGTATTATCGGCTAAAACTTTGTATCTGTCTCCATACTCTTGAGTGACAAACAACTGTGTTTCCGCAGTGAGACCGGTAATGAAATCGGCTGGTGCTGAAAAAACACCTCTGCTCATTTCAACGGCGTTCACACCTGCATTTGAAAGTCCTGAAACTGTTTGGTATTTTTCATATTCCTCAGTCCATTCAGCAACACTCATTCCTTCATCATTCAACTTCCACTCGCCGTGGATTGTCTTGTTTTCGAACTTACCATCAAGATAAATGCGGCCTTTGCTGTATGTCCCGTTGAACACTTTGTCTTTGTACTTCAACAGGAAGTTTGGTTTTGCCGGTTCTTGTCTTGTTGCCCTGTTTATGTTCATCCAAGGAATTCCATTGCTGTCCAAGAAGTGACTGTTCGAGTCAACGCCAAGCATAATTGTCGGAGACACTTCAAATGCTTGGAATATGATATTGTTTTCATCTCTGCTTGCCACACAGCTTGCGAAAATAGGGTTGTTTATACCTCCTCCACCTTCAAATGTAAATACACTTGAAGTGAAATATACAAGACTATCATTTATGGAATAAGGTTCGAAAATGAACAATTGCCCGCTATCATAATTAATATATTGAGCATGTAGATTATCGACAAACAGTTTTATGTTTTTCCTGTTTTCAAGTTGAAGGGCAAAAATCTTTTCAACCAGTTCCTGCTTTTTCTCGGAGTCATTTATGTCATTGTAATCGAAATAGAGATAGATGTCATCATATCCGCTTGCACGGGTGAAGCCGGAGTTTTGATACCTGTATGTTGCACCATCATGCTCAATCTCTGCATTGTAAGGATCCGTTGTGGCAGAAGTGGAACCTTCTTCAAGAGTGATTGTCCAAGAGCTGTCAGGGAGATATACATAGAACACGCCATTTTCATTGTCGGTCTTGTAGTAGAAATCACTACCACCTCTTTTGTGCACTTCCCCATCATTCTGATAGTCCCAATGGAAATCAGTACCTGAACGATAGATTCGTGTCTCATTGTTCTCCGGATCATAAACGCGTGCAACATCTCCTTCACTTGTGGTTGCGGTAATGGCATAACCGGGATAAGGAACTATATCTGTATGCGGAGGAACAAAAAACAACTGTCCTTCAACCGCACTTTGCGGAAGTTCTGAAACCACATTATAATCGCCGATTCTGTCAGACACGACTCTGCTCATCATCCAAGGCGAAACTTTGCTTAGAGTGCAATGCATATATATGGTACCGTTGTCACCATTAAAACGCAAAGCATTCCCTGAATAGTCTGTCAGCGCCATATAAATGGATTTGTCATCATCCCTGTACAGGACATAGACAGGAGTTCCGCCTGAAGCAAGAGCCACCATTTCGTTGGGAACGCTCAAATCAGTATGATCATAGGTGTCTCCCGAGAACAGCTCATCGTACATATACACCTTTACGCCACCTTCGCTGCTTCCGCCACTCACAACAAGCGTGTCGCCAGAGAAAGCAAGTCCTTCGCCAGCCTTTACAGAGATGGCGCTTCCGCTGATTTGGATACCGTTTCCTGCGGTGTACTGCGTTCCGCCACCGCCGCCGCCGTTGTCCACTACACAATTGCCGAACCAATTGACAACCACGTTGCCGGTGTTTCCTGACAGGTAGTAGTAAGAACCTGCGGCTACCTGCGTAACCTGCCTGTTAACGTTCGCACCGACAGTGAAGAGCTTTGAATAATTCACGCCATCGGCGGAAAACATAAGATCGTATCCACTCGTTGATGGACCGATAGTGAACGTGGTACTGAGTACCTGAAAAGGGGTTTCCCCCGACAATCTAATCTGCATCTTCTTCTAGATTTTTTTTATTTTTAGTTATTTTTTATGAATTTTTACGCCTATAGTAGTATTCTTTGTCCGTGTCCCTGTAAGTCGGCTCCTTCTGCCTCTCTTCCCAATCCTGTTCGACATATTTCAACAGCCCTACAACGGGTTGATATTTCTTCAACTTAATGCCACCTTCACCGCCTACTTGCGTGTCAAGAAGATTGTCCTTGAAAGCATACACCCTGTATCCGACAGCGGGTATAAGTGCATAGGAATACTCTCCTGTCGGAATGTCTCCCAAGTTGAAATTGTTGAACTGATAGTATGTCGCTTCGCCCGAGTCGTACAGGTTCCTGTATACGTAGCCCTGCTTCGTTGCATTGTTGAAAAGAAGCAAGTCGTACGTTCCGCCGCTTTCAACGGAACCCATATTAAAATAATCTGCATCGTAAGTTTTCATATCCTAGGAATTCTCAACGGAGAAGTATCTCCTTTTTTATGGATAACCATAGTTGTATTTTTTTATTTAATATTTGATCATTAGAAAAAGAAAAAGGCGGTGCATTTGCATCGCCTTTAACTTTTCAGTGTGTACCGATTAGGCACCGAGCACGGTCTCATCAGGGAACTTGATAGCGACACCCGCAGTGAACTCAACCTTGAGCTTCCACTTATCAGTGTCCTCATCAACGATCCACTTGTAGACACCTTCGGAACCAACGATGTCAGTACCATAGGCAAGTCCGTTCTTCGGAGCGGCAAGCATATTGCCCATACCCTCAAGACCCATCACAGGGACAATGCGGATGCGGCTGTCGCCGAAGTAGCCGATAGTCTCAGCAGCGGCATCGAGAACTTCCTTCTTGCTGCAGCAGAGAGCGTTCTGCTCCTGAACGTAGTTGCGGAAGTCGGTGTAGCTGATGAAGATGTCAACACCCTTCTTGAGAGCACGCATAGGAAGAGCGGCAACCATTGCATCGATTTTATCCGTAGCGGTAGCGCCGGTAGCGAACTGGACTTTGACAACACCCGTTTCGGCGGATGCCTTCTCGATGTAACCCTCGAAAGAGAGTCCGCTGTTGCCAGCCCAAAGAAGGGTTTCTAGCGCCTCTTGAGCAGCAGCTACGTTTGAGTTAGCAATCGCCTCGTTCAGCGGGAGTTCAATTCTGCCAGCCTCCCAGTTGTACTGATAATTCATCCACTTTTTACGCATATCCTTTGCGCAGTACTCCTTGTTGATCTTCAGAGGAACAACCTCAATGAATCTCTCGCTGAAAGAGTCACTGCCTGTAGGATCCCAAGTACAAGAGGAACCATCGCCGAACTCAACTTCTGAATCGAGATAGTTGAGGGCTTCCTTGTAAACCACGTTAGGATAGAGCTCGACATAATCGAGAGTCTTGCTTCCGGCAACGGATTTTACGAACAACTCATCGCGATTTTCCTTGATGTAATCGGTGAGTCCTGAAATGTTAAGTGTAGTAGCCATTGTTATTTCTGTTTTTTATTTTCTTGTTAGTTATTAGGCATCGATGATGCTTTGGAAAGTGCTGTACGCAATCTTGTACGGAAGGTGTCCGCTCATCTGAGACAGGCTGGTGTTGTATCCGTTCAAATCTGAGAAAGCAGTACCTGTCTGTGCGGTAAGTTCAGCGGCACTCATATAGTTGTCGGCACCGACAAACCACATATTGCCGTGCCCGGTTGCTGGATCAAGGTTGTTGTCCTCGAAGATACCAACGAGGTGCCCTCTTCCAAGTGCTTCAATTTCAGCGTGTTTCGTTGCCTCCATCTTCGTGAATACTAGAGCGGCGGTATTCGTGTAGAACCGAACGCCATTTGCCTCATCAACTGTAATGGTACTCTGCAACGATCCGGTTTGGCGGTTGAACTCGTACTCGTAAAGAGTTCCGCCGGTGATACCGGTGATAGTGTGAGTCGCCTCATCTACTGCGACAGTGATTTCATCGAAATTACCGAACCAAGCCCTCTTGATGCCACCGAGGTTAGCATCGCAGGTATTTTTAAGTCCTGTAAGTGTTTGAATGCATCCCATAGTTATAATTCCTTTTAATTTTATATTAGT
>Ga0326511_10002831_pt1 | contig 13983 bp, 13 predicted proteins | sample 0_2496_0518_D_FD_203701 | JGI IMG/M metagenome (GOLD analysis project Ga0326511, IMG submission 203701) | Bovine rumen microbial communities from UC Davis, California, United States - 0_2496_0518 | ecosystem: Host-associated > Mammals > Digestive system > Stomach > Rumen | place: USA... | reverse complement strand
TAAATCTTTCATCATAGAGACACATATTCGCAAATGCCAGATACCTCCCCATCACGTTTCGAACAGAATCTTTCGCCTGCTGACATAAATTCATTTCTTTCGCTTCTAATGTTGATATCATATTTGTTGTTAATCTTATTTGTTGATTGTCTTCATCTTAATGTTGCGCACTTTGGCTCTTTCTTTCATTCTATAACAGAATTTTGTCTTGCTGAAAGATTTGAAAGGGCTTTCAGCAAGACAAAACCAACTACTTCTAATGCGTCTTCCACCACTCTTTGACTGCCTTCTTGAACTTGGCATTCAGGCGCGAATAGCGGGTGTCGAGCCAGGCCCGGTCGCGGTCAACCTCCATTGCTACATCTTCGGGAGCCACACCCTCGATGAAACGGCGGCGCCAAATGTAGCGGTCACGGTCGCTCCAATCAAGTTTGGAAGAGAAGTTGTACAGGAACTCCACAGCTTTCACCCGCACTTCCTCATTGGAGAGTCCAGTACCGAAAACGTCAGAGAAGACATTCGCATCCACCTTATCCTGGTACCACCGTGCGGCATCAGCCATAAACTCCGAAGAAACCATGACCATCTGGTTCTTCTTGCTACGGAGGATGTCTTCTTCGCTGAACTCCACTGAGCGCAGCAGAGCATCCTTCAGCGAATTTTCTGCCTTCTTCTTAGTGGTCTGGAACTCTACGTTGTCAATGCCCATCTTCTTCATGATCTTCTCCTGAGGAAGCCGATCCACATAGATAGCCGTGAGCAATCCGCTGTACTTGCTGTCGCCAAGCACATCGTCAATCACCACCTTGCACTTGGCTGGTGACTGCGAGAGCAATGCCAATCGTGTATTACCCATCGTCTTTGAGCCAACGTCCTTAATCTGGCCCTCCTGTTCCAAGGCTTCAACGACAGCGTTCTTTGCAACCTTCTTCAGCCACGCAAAGAAGGACGACTTCCCCTCATAGCTGTTAAGGGCTGCCCATGAGCCCTCACTCCACAAGGTCTTGTAGAGAATAGTGCTGACATCATCAGGCTTTACGTCAACACCATATTCACGCTTCAAGTCGAACACAAGCTTCGAGCGCAGTGAAGCTATCTGGCAAGGCTTCTTCTTCGACTTGCCCTTCTCGTCTGTAACTTCTGTGTCAAAGAAGAACTGACGGCAGTAAACGGAACTGTCCTTCAGATTCTTGACAAAGGCATCACCCTCAGCCTTGTAGTTCTTAGGCTGTTCTTCATTCTCCAAACCGTTGTTGTAAGTCATCTCAATCATAATTTTCTCCTTCTTTTATATATTGTTATACCTAATTGCTTCTTGGTGATGCCCACTTTCTAAAACAGTGGTGCTCCCACCGCGAAATCTTCTAAAGTTGTTTACTGCGATGGAAGCACCCTTCTACTTTGCTTTTCCAGCCATCACTTGTGGACACCTCTCTTGTGACCGCAATGCTTACAGTAGGCCCGCTGCCATACGTCCCCATTCGTGATGGGCGCGAATCCCGGGCATCCGCATCCCACCGTACCACTACAATGTGTTCCCTGCATTGTCAGGTGCGAAGCCTCCGAGAGGTAAACCTGACCTTTCTTGATGTCATTCACTGCGGTTGCAAACGTGGCCACTGCTGCTACCATTGTCATCATTACCGTGAGACCAAAAATCATCTTCTTCATACTCTTTTGCACTGATTCGTAACGTGCGCAACTTCTAAGTTAATAATACTATTGTCTTGTTGTCTTTGTCCTTTTATGTAGCGAAATCGCAGATAGTAACCAACATTCTCTCATTTTTTTGCTTTTTTGTTGTTTATGTCATTAATAGTCGTTTCATTCCGCCTTCAGTTTATACATTAAATACTCCGAAGCACTATACAGTGTCTTAATCATGTGCGCCACTAACTCACTAGCATTATCTCCTTCACTTATCTTATGGTCGTAATTCAGCGATATGCTGCCATTCTCCAGTATCATCACTTTTATATACTTCACCTCTCTGTTAGTCTCGTTAACCACTTCTTCCAATCTATTCCTTCCATATTCACTATCTTTACAGATGTGCGGAATTGAGATACGAATCATCCCGTTCTTACAATCCGGGATGTTTACATAATGCAGATGATGGTACACGAAATGATGCCATCCATTCTCCAGCAGTGTTGTACTTCCACATAACTTTTCAATTTGACTTATAACTTCTATGTTATTCACTTTTCTATCCCTGTTCCGTGTCGGGCGCAACTTCTAATTCATACTTTCAATAGTATATGATTTACTTGTAGGAATTGTAACCATAAGTCCCAAAAAGAGCGCAAAAAAATGCGCCAGCCTAGTAGCTGACGCAAATCTGTATTGTTACTGTGTCTTTAGATTGCTTTCAATCCATCATCACAAAGCAGGCCCAGTAGTAAGGTTTCGGATATTTCTTACGGATAGCCATCTTAGCCTTCTCAAAAGCCTTCCGTTTGTCTTGGTGATTATCTTTGTCAAACAAGTTCTCGTAGAACATGTTCATAAATTCTGTGCCAACCACGTCACTTACATTCCATAATGACATGACCATAGTCTTTACACCTGCCTTCTTGAAGGCACGTTGCAAACCATATAACCCTTCTGCTGTGGCTTTACCTTTACCAGACTCACAGGCTGACAGCACCACCAATTCCGTATTGCTCAAATCCAGACGGGCAATGTTGGACGCGGTGAGTATTCCACCAAGTACACCATCAGGCAGTTCCCGGCCTCGCCATGCAGCATTACCTCCCGACATTACCAGACCTGATAGCGACATGGCATCTTTATAACCTCGCAAATAGTCAATCTTTTGTGCCTCGTCAGGCGTATAATAGAAACCATGCGTAGCCACATGAAGTATCTCGGGGGCCTTTCCACTCATGCTTAAGAACGACTCTTCTGTTCCACGTTTCTCTGTAAAAGACTCCACCTTCAAACGATGTGATTTAAGAATCTGCCCAATGGCATCCACTTCTTTCTTAGAACCAGGGAGTATTCTGAAAACAGAATCACCCCTAACGATGTCCCCACGGACAGCCAATAATGATGACACATCGAATTTCTTAGCTTCCGCCTCCCAATCATTCGCCTCTAAATCATACAGCAAGCCGCCATAAAGTACTGCATTAGGATTGCGGGCAGCTATGTCTGTATTGAACTTCTGATTAATATTCACCAGTTCCCTTGCCGATGACAGTCTCACAAAATGATAGTGTTCGCCAAGCAATGAACCATCTTCCATCGGTAGTGATTCTAAAGCAATCTGAAACAACAATTGCGAGGGTACATAATAAACCGTTGTCCCCTCTGTCACCTTGCCTTTAAACGGTTCCCACAAGAGCTTGCGCATGGTCTCTGCGTATGGACTTTCATAATATCGGTCAGGATACCGTACCTGCATAGAGTCAATCTTGCTCTCAGTAAATAGTTTGACCAACAAGGGATTCTCCTGCTTATTATTCACAAGATAAGCTGCATACACCCTGCCACGAGATTCAGAAAGATAATCCGTAAAATCTATCAGTATATCATCATCGTTCAGCTTTTCTTTAATTTCCTTGTAGCCAATACCCATAAATGCTGTCATATCGCCGTAACTGCGACAACGCTTTGCCAAACGTGTCTCCATTTGCCTTATTTGTGACGTTAGAGACAAAACACTGTCGGTACGATATTTTCCCTCATTCTCCCAGCCTCTCAATTTGGCTTGCATGGAGGCAATCTGTAAGAATTCCCGTATGTCATCATCAGTACCACGACTCCTTATGAGGTCGTATGTGGAACGCTCAGTTCCTAAAAGGAAAGCCTTCGACAATACCAGCCCGTCATAACAAGCCGCAGTGAAAGGTGCCTGATATTCTTTTGCCTCCAGAGCAAACGGGGTCATATTTTGTATCACTTCAGACACTTGTTTCCAGTACCCCTCGCGTTCAGCCGTGTTCAGATAGGGAAGCCTTAGTCGTATCTGCTCTTTCAGTTTGTTCACCGAAGACGTGTAGTCACTGCATGCCGACTCTATATGACCAGCAAAACCCTCTGCATTGGCCAGATACCCTAAAGCATTGATATATTCTGTGTGGTTGTCACCATAGAGATTCTTGATTCTATCAGCATATTTCTTATACAACACCTCAGACTTATCATAGTGCTTCAACTTATGTTCTATTCCTCCCATCAATGGCAATAGCCTTACCCTGTCACCATCATCTTCACCATATTTTGTAGCGAGCAGTTCGTCTATTGTTCTGTAGTCTTTCAATGCATTCTCATAATCCTTGAATGTCGCACGGCAACTTGCTCTAAGAACATATAACTGTTGTGCTTCTCTGGGTTCGTCCATACGAGGCAAGGTGAAAAACAGTGTGTCAAGTGCTTGGAAGCATCGAACACTGTCACCTTTCAAACGATATATATCTGCAATAGCCATATAGGGCATATAGTAGTTCTTGTCAGTCTCTTCGGTTCCACTTTGAAACGCCGCCTTGCTTTTCATCGCATATCTCAGCGCATCGTCCAAATTGCCCGACTTAGCATATAGATTCCGTAGATTAGAATAATGCAGGAACTTGTCTGCACCTCTGTAATCATCTGCCAACTGACTGATATAACCGTCATTCTTCCGATACCACTGTTCAGCCAGCTTGTAATTACCTTGACCTTTGGCTTCGTCACCCAAGTGATTATAATATGTGAACTTTATCTTTTGATCGTCAGTTGATGCAGCGAGAGAGTCCATCCTTTGGCTTATGACCAACATCCTCTCACTGTCGCCAAGTTCTTCGCTCAACTTGCGCTGTTCCCTCAGAATCTCCATGAGTTTTGTATCATTCTTAGTGGAAGCGGCTATAAGTGACGCAGAGTTATAGGCTTCAACAGCCCCCATCAAATCATACATGAAGTTTCTGATAGTACCTATCTGGCGCCAAACCTCTATTTCGTTTTTAGCATCCCCAATTTCATGGAAACCATCACGAGCATTCAGCATACAACTCAATGCCTCGCTGTATTTTTGTTCTAATTGTAATTGAGCACCCTCAAAATACCAGGATGTTGGCAATCTGGATAAAATACGCTGACGCATATCCTCATCTGCAAAGGACAGTATTTTATCATATATCTTTCTCGCCTCTGCATAACGACGGCTCTTTTTCATGATATATGATCCCGCCACAAAATAGCCATTCACCACATACAGATGCTGCAGGTCCTTTCGCTCCCGTTCATTGATATTACCACTTAGCAGTTCCTCACTTAATCGGAATCCTTCTTCGTATCTGCCCAGTGACTCATAGCACATCACGGCCATTGTCTGACTACAGACATAAACCTGTCTCTCAGACTCATTCGTCTGCCCCTTTGTGTTCTGTCCCACTTTCAAAAAGCCGTCAAGAGCTTCTTTGCATTTACCTTCCTTGTTTAGCTGAAAGGATTGTGTCATTATCGCAGACACCTCTGCCTCTGAAAGATTCTGGGCTTGCAGAGGCAACTGCGATAATAGAACTGCAAAAACAAAAACAAGTCGTCTCATATTCATTTCTTCAGCACGTTATACAGAGAATCAGCCTGTTCCTTATATTCGCTTTCGGAATTGCGTATCTTGTCAAGTAATGCTATCGCCTCCTCTTTTCGATTTAGTCCTATTAAGGCATGAACTTTCAACCATGAAAGCCCTTCTTGCTTCATGTTTAGTTCTTCTTGCTTGTAAGTCAACTCTTCTTCTGCACCTCTTGCATTTTCAGCACGTTCAAGAACTATGCGTTTTGTAGCAATTTCCTCCTCTAAACTGTCTATGCGTTCCAACGCTGTCTGATAATCAGCTTTGGCTAACAGGTTTTCAGTTGTCACATCAACGCCTCTTATTGTAGAAACACCTTGAGGACGTGGGCTAAATGCTACATCAGCATCTTCAACAAAGTACACATTCTTAAACAAGAAGAAACCTACGATGAACAATGCCGCAATTCCAGAAATCCAATAGATAAACTTTCTGTTGGAAGAACGAGGTGGTGCACTTGTAGTTTGTCTGTGCATTGGCTCAATAATATTCCGCTCATATCCACTTCCCGTGGCCTTGTATTCCATCTCTTCTGCTTTCTTTCTTTCCTTATATGCTTTAGTCCATCCGTTAACTTCATCATCTATATTCTCAAGCATCAAAGCTGTCTTCACCATGCTTGTGAATTCATATTGTTCTCTTAGTTCTACATCTTTTTCAAGATCATGTTCAAAATCCAACCTATCTGTACCCGACATTCGTCCTAACAGATAATCTTCTATTTTGTCTTGATATTCAACTTTCATATTCTTCGAAATTAAAAATGGTAATTAACAATGAACTCCACTAACCATAGACTTTAGAGTCTTCAAGCAATCATGTTTTTTTGATTTAACTGTATTTGAGTCCTTATAACCCTTGATAGCAGCTATTTGGTCATTACTCTTACCTAAATAAAGATCAAGTGTAAGGATATGTTTACACATACAGGTCATTTGAGATAGGCAATGTGCTATACGCGTCAACTTTGTTATTTGCTTGTCATCATAAAGAATGTCATTATACAAGGCACCTAGCTCTTTTTTCCCCTCATCAGTATCAATCCACCAATGCATATCATCACCTATATAAGGCATTTGAATTGTCAGTTTACTCTTGGGATTCCCCCTTTCAATCTTAACGTTGGTTGACTTCCCATTAATAAACCAAAACCACGCACCATTTTCAACACCCAGAGATTTATAGCCTATGTATTTCTCATATGGTGCCGACAAACCACTTCGAATTATTTTTGGAATATCAGGCAAACTTTCTGGATCGTCATCGGTCCCATCATTACGTTTACGTTTTAATTCTTTGTGCATTTTTTTTGCAATACCCATAAAATATGTAGTGAAAGCACTGCTAAAAGGTTTGTTGTCGGAACCAACCAAATCGCCATTATTATTAACATATATCCTGCGAATCCTAATATTAATTAATAATGCCTTTGCGGTCATCTGAAATATTTCAATAGCATCTTCCGTATTGACTTGAAATAAACCATAGTAATTGTCAAAATAGTAATTACTGATTCTTACACCCAAAGCATCTCCTAAACCTAGGGTGTTGTCATAATAACCCTTAACAAGAAACGCATCAATTTTCTTGCTGATAATTGAAGTTAAGCCATCTTCCTTCAATGGTTTTTCATCGGGTCCTATCAAGTTCCCTTCATCGTTAACATAAATACGTCTATTTTCTATCTTTTCCAGTAAAGCTTCCATTTCTTTCTGAAAAAGTTCTTCAACGACCTTCTTGTTTCTGTATGAACCATCATATACTTTCTTAAATAGCTCATTTAGCTTCACTTTTAATGCCCTACAAGCATCCGGGTCTTTTTCATAATACCCTTTAACAAGAACAGCATCAGAGCAATCCTTAGGAATTAGTCTTTTGTTTATTGCCATTACTTTATAAAATCTGAAATGTTATACTTTGTTGTTTCACCAGTAAGCACAGGGTTTTGGGGCAATCTGGCTCGGTATTGATCCATAAAGGTTTCAATATCCCTGAAGTCAAACGTCCCCTTCTGTGCTGTCACATAGAGAGCGTAGGTCAGTTTCCCGACCTGCGGATGCTTGATTTCCTGATTCAACTGGAAATCCTTGCAGGCACTGAGTGTCATCCAATGCTCAGGTGCTTTCTTTGATTTCGATTTCTTCTTAATAGGTATGATAAAATCATTCCATACGCCTCTTATCACTAAGCTGTCGTCATTCTCATCACCACGTGACGAATCTCCACTATGACAAGCATCGACCACTACCAGCATCTTGCCCTTACCACCTATCTTATTCTTGATAGCCGTCAACAGCACATTGATTTCGTCGTCTATCAGATGCTTCTCACCCTTATCTTTCTTTCCGTATGTAAGATAAGCATCGTATGGAATCCATGATTCGTCTAAAGAATCTGGCCACTCATCCCCATTTACATCCGTGACTTGCTGACCGTGACCAGAGAAGTGAATATAGACGACATCACCCCTCTGGCATCTGTTCGTCAGCGATTTGAATGCTGCAACTATCCCGGCCTTGGTGGCTTGCTCGTTCATCAGCGTCCGTATCTCCTTGTAGCCAGCCTTCTTCAGCATCTTTTGAACGTATGGCACATCCTTGTCGCCATTAATCTTTCCCCAGTTAGTATCCTCCTGTTTTCCAAGCCCTATAACTAAAGCTCTCTTGGACTGGCTAAGAGCCACTCCATTACATGCCAAGAGACCTACTATCATCAATATGACAATCCTTCTCATTCTTTATATTCTAATCCAACATGACGAACGCTGCCCAATAATAGGGATCTTTCTTGTAGCGCGGATTGTTCCTGACATTCGCCTTGGCATCATCAAAAGCCTTCCGCTTGTCCCAATTATTTCTGGCCAGTTCCTCATAAAATTTTATCATAAAGTCTTTCGCTGCTTCGTCATTTACACTCCACAGCGACATGACCATAGTCTGTACACCGGCCTTCTTAAAAGCACGTTGTAAACCAAACAGCCCCTCTGGTGTGGCTACGCCCAATCCTGTCTGACAAGCGGACAACACCAACAGGTCGGTTCCCCGCAAGTCCAAGCAGGCAATATTGTTCGCTGTCAACACACCCCCCAAAACACCTTCTGGCACCTTGTGGCCGGTCCACGCCAGGTTACCGCCAGACATGATGAGCCCAGAAAGCATCATGGCATCATTATATCCTTTCAGATAGTTCACGTCCTTCGCTTTCTCCGCAGTATAATAGAAGCCATGCGTTGCTACGTGCAATATACTCGGTGCTTTCCCGCTCAACGACAGGAACGACTCTTCCGTACCTTTCAAGCCAGTCAGCGGTGTCACTTTCACTTTACCTCCCTTCAGAACCTTTTCTATCTTGTCTATCTCCTCTTTGGCATTGGGCAAGTCTCGGAAAGGCCCATTACCCCTAACCGCTGCTCCCCGGTTTTGTGCAAACAGCGGCTCTACATGGTAATGAGATGCTTCGTTCGTCATCGTCGTTGCATCTACATCATACTTTAATGCACCATAAAGCGTTGCCGATGTATTCAAGGCTGTGCGATGGTTATCCTTCATTCGGGCTATCTCCCGAGCGGATGTTAATCGGACAAACCTATAATGATCTCCCAACAACGTACCGTCTCCCATTGGAATCGATTCTATAGCTATCTTATGCAATATACCAGCCGGAACATAATACACCGTTTTCTTGCCTTGCACGTCGTTCCTCAAAGGCTCCCATATCAAACTGAGTGCCTTCGATGCATACGGTTCTTTATAAAGGAAGTCTATCGGTTTGCCTCTCAACAGGAGTTTTATCTTGTCCTCTGTGAAGACATTTGTCAACTTCGGATACCTTTGTGTACGATCAATAATAAAGGCTGAGTGTTGGTACAAATTCTCTTCGATAGTAAAGTCGGTAAAGTCTAGTAATATCTCATCATGACCCAATGACTGCTTCACGTCATCGTAGGTCATATCCAAAAATGACGTATAGCCCAGCCTGCTAATGATAGGTGTCAGCCGTTGGTTCTGCTTCGATATCTGCTCGTGCAGCTCCTCTATACGACTCTTGTTCTTCTCATAGTCGTTCATCAAACCCTTTAGCTGGTTCTGCAGTCCAAGCATCTTATAATACACCTGCTTTTCCTCTGGTGTACACTCCTTACTGACGACTGCTGCCAGTGTCCTGTCTGATTCTAACAGTAAGGCCTTCGAGAACAGCAATGCCTCATAGCACTCCTTCGTAAATGGTGTTTGCTCTTCACCCATCTTCAATGCGTATGCCGTCATCCCGAACATCTTGGGAGCAAAACTCATCCAGAATGCATTGCGCTCCTGTACGGAGATATACTTTAGTTGTCCTGCCACGAGTTTCTTGCATATATCGACAGATGTGGAATAGTATTTCTTACCGGCTTTCTTTTCTCCTGTTTGGGCTTCCAGGGTCGCCAGTGACCACAGCGCATCTGCAAAAGCCAGGCTCATCTCACCATATTGGTATTTGCAATAACGTGCCACCTCTGCATAACACGCTCTTGCCTCGTCATATTTCTTACTTTGAAGCAGCGATGCCCCTAAAAGTTGTGCTATTCTGAAATAGTCCACCCTTCCGGCAGCAAGGGTTCCATCTACAGCCTCCAACGCCTTTCGGTATACCTTGCTGGCATCTTCCCATTCACCAAACATGGCATGGACTCTTCCTGCGACATCATGGAACCGCATCAAATTCGTTTTATTGTCGCCTTCCTTAATCGTCAGGCCATACTTCATCGAGTCCAATGCTTCGAAAGCAGCCTTCCTATCCTTTTGTTGTGCACAAATCAGGGCCTCGCCATCGTATGCCATATACCCCATCTGGCGTTTCATCATGTATTTCTTGGCAGCGTCAATATACAAGTGGCTGTATTTCTTGGCCTTCCCCAAATCTTGCACATTGAAATAGAAGTCGCGCAGGTTCACATAGACTGTAAACAGTTCTGATTGTCTTTCACTCTCAGTCAACGAATCCAGTAGTGCCTCGTTTGCCAACAAGTAGTGCTCCATCAGTTTGGTGTTCCCTTGTTGCATGGCCTCCATGGCTAACCGTTGATTCAAGCCAATTTTTATTCTCTTGTCGGTGGAGCAAGCAGTCAGGGAGTCAATCTTCTGTGCTATCCGCAATACACTCTCCATGTCCACCTTTGTCATATAGGCTTGTTTCAACTGAGAGTATATCTCATACTCATCGTATGGTCTGTTCAGTTCGTGTGCCAACACCACTGCCTGTTGGTAACGATAGATACAACTGTCAACCTCACCCATCCAAAAGGCACAGTTACCCATCCCTTTCAGTGCATTCATCGCCCTCTCTGGATTGTCTTCTACCGTAACAGCCAATAGCCAAGCAACCCGGAAACTACCGTATGCCTCTTCAAACCTCTGCTCTAATGTGAGCCTATAACCTTTCAGCAGCCTGTCTTCATCGTCAACATCTGGTTTCTGGACATGGCAAAATCCTCCTGCCTGTGTCATTACCAACACAGACAGGAGGATAACAATAATTCCTCCCAACAACAGCATTCCTGCCTTTGGGATTCTCATGCGTCTCGACTTTTAATAATGACGCTTATAGGCATGGCCACAGTTCTGACAGGTCTGTCCGCGCCCCTTGAATGCCTTACAGTAGCATCCGCTCTCCAAGCAACGGCCAAAACCCTCACTTTCCCTACCGCCACGAGTCACCACAGAGGTATCTACAGCAGCACTATCAGCCACTTCCACTGTTTCTACCTGCTCACTCTCCACCTGTTCCGTAGCAGGAGCCTTAGAGTTTCCACATGCCATGAATCCGCAGACCATAGCCGTCATTACCATTACACTAAATATCTTCTTCATTTTTCTATACCCTTTATCCGTGTCGGGCGCAACCCCTTAGTTTGTCAATCGCCTTTTTATAATTTCAGACAAATACTACTTTCTAACGAGTCGACTAATTGTTCCTCGACCATGACATGTTGAACAATTAACTTCAACCTTCCGAACTGTCTTTGTCGAATAACTAACCCTGTTTTCGTATTTTTTTCCAGTTCCGCCACAATCATCGCAATCAACATTCCTACGTTCGTAATTCTGGATTTCATCATTAGAGATAAAATCTCCTTCACGTGTAACTACACCAGGCATAGGAACGAATGGCATGTTTTGCATATGCCAAGTAGCTGCGGCAGCATTTTGCTGTAACATATTCATGTAGTTCATTTGCAGCATATTCGTCTGAGCCTGCATCTGCATCAACACGTTGTTTCTTTGGATATCTCCTATTATATCCAAAGAAGAACCAGGGAAAAAGTACTGAGCGCTCATCTTAGTGGCGCAAAAAACCATTACAATTGCAAAAATAATCTTCTTCATAACTCCAAAATTTTAATTGTTAATATTGAATTACACTCTTTTATGATAGACCTGACAATTTTGTAACCATTATTATCAAGAAAATTTTGTGGTGAACACAAGATTCCTGATTTTATTAATTTGCTGAATATGGAGCTGAAGCAATAGATATTATTAATGCCAATACGGATATGATAGATGATAATCCACCCCAATATAAAAAATATATCTGAAGAATCTCTAAAAGATTCCATCTTTCCCTTCCATATATTTTATATGATTCCGTAAAAACAGGCGTCATTCCTGACGAACCAGATTCCGAGACTCTTCTACATCCTATTGGAAGAATGGGCATTCCGATAAAACATATAAAAATATACCGGACTTCAGTTTCTCCATCACCTCGGAAACTCCCATAAAAAGAAGAACCGATACCGTTTATTGAGCCAAGCAAATTAATGCCTGCTGGTTCCCCATACGCACAATTGTAACTCCGGCTATTTAAATAGCTCTTAATCACTATACTCATTCCTAATAGAACCATGCTGATTATAACCCAGGCAACCATACTCTATTTATTTCTAATATTTATGACTCAGTTCAATATCTATACTAAAGAGCAACACTCCCTTGCATGCTGATAGCTAACTTTCTTAATCTTAAAAAGCCACTTTATCAATACTGTTACCAAACCTATAACGCTCCAAATAATGAGCAACAATATCATTGCAACAACCATAGGGATCCGAGAGTATAGACAAAGTGCCAACCACAAAAAAGTTATACCCCCAAAGACCCAAGCAACAATGGTATCAAACAAATTCCTCTTCTTACAGCAATCGCAACAACCATATACAGAATAATTCCTAACAGTATCTGTTTGCTTTACACCGAAAAAGAATAAACTGTATTTGGTGTCTGTGATAGCCTTTTCATTAACTATTCCAACAGAGTCACCAACGTGTATCTGCTTTCCACAATAAGGGCAAATCATTTCCCTATTGCATTCACAAATCTCTATTATGTTACTCATACTTCTTTAATATTTTGTTAATAATCATAAATCAGTAACCTAAGAAAGGGTAATTGTTCTAATCATTGTTGAGCATCGCCTTTAACCGTTTTATCTCATATCGCTCCTCTATGATTTGCCGTTCAATCTGAGTCCTATTGATAGAACCTTCAATATACTCCAACTGATGCTCTAACTGTGCAATGCTCTTTTCATGTCTCGCAATCTCAGATTCTATTTGGTCTGCACTTGTTCCTCCATTGTTATCATACTCTCCACCAGTGTTCCAGTCTAAATCGTCGAAATAGTTTGTAGGCAAGGTGTTGAACACCGCATCCACTTGGCCATATCTGCCGTCAAATCCAGTCCATCCCTGCTGAACACGCATATTTGTACTAATCCAACAGAACTTACATATCTGCGGCTGACCATACAGCCCATCTTGCACAGAACCATATCCCATACACTTGTTACAAGTCTCAATGCGTCCTGTTAGGCGAATATTTCCGATGTCGAGGGTTCCTTCCTCCTCTGCATCTGAGTCTTCGTCATATCCACCTCTTCCATCCTCTTCATCAATCTCTGTAATGGAGTAGTCATTACCTGGCTCATACTCAGAATTGCTTCTTGATGTGTTGCCACAAGAGATGAGGAATACACTTCCTAATAGAAAAACATAGCTTATTGTTTTCATATTCACCAATTGTTTATATCGTCCATGTCATACACTAAACTCTTAATCGAATCCTCCAGATTTGGAAAGAACCGATAGCCTGTAACTCTTTCCACCTGTCTGATAGAATTTACATAGAAGTCCTTCTTTCTATTCCCGTCGGTGTTCCTGCAGATGAATCCAATTCCTTTAGGAGTCGGTGATTCAGAACACAACACCACCTTAAAGAACGCTTCTGGCACAGGGATTTGGTTCGGACCAATTCTTTCATGTTGCTGACTTTTCAGGAAAATTGGGCCACAAACGATATAGATATTACCATATTGCTTTGCCCACTTCCGACAGGCCATTTCTATCTCTTTCCAATCACCCCTGTTCAGATTCGGGTTCT
>Ga0326511_10002830_pt1 | contig 13984 bp, 29 predicted proteins | sample 0_2496_0518_D_FD_203701 | JGI IMG/M metagenome (GOLD analysis project Ga0326511, IMG submission 203701) | Bovine rumen microbial communities from UC Davis, California, United States - 0_2496_0518 | ecosystem: Host-associated > Mammals > Digestive system > Stomach > Rumen | place: USA... | reverse complement strand
ACATAGTGGTATGATGTAGAGAATATTTCACCACAACGGCGACATCTTACATTAATTCGACTTGTCCTGTTAACATATCCACTAACATATTCAACATTGGGTGAATACGCATTAACCATGTCAGCAACATATTCTTCAGTATTTCTAAATCCGTCGTTCATTCTCACCACATCTCGCGCGTGACCGGCTGCTTCTTTTTTGCGCGCGTGAAAAATTTATTCACAGTGCGACCATGTCTCTCGTTGTGGCAGCGGTCACATAAACTAATTAAGTTATCCATGTCCAGTGCCAGGTCAGGATGATCAGCCAGCTCTTTGATGTGGTGGACACAGGTCGCACGGTTGAGATGTATCTCCCATCCATGCAGCTGTCTTCCTTCTTCGTTGGCCTTCGTGATCCTTCGTCTGCAGTCCTGGCATTCGAAGTGGTCACGCTTTAGTACCTGCATCCTCTTTGCCTGCCACGCACCTGAGTGATAGAACTTAAGCTTCTCTTTCTCTGTCATGTCATCACCTTCTGCAAAAGAAAGGCGGATCTTTGCGACCCGCCCGGCATGACTTGTATAGCGCTCTCGCCCTGCGCTGGAGGAGGGTATGTATAAGCAATCTGTTTAGCCAACTCTGTACAATACCAATATAACATTTATTCTTTTCCCCGGTGTATCATCTTATATTTTCTTCAAGCCTTCCGCGATCTTAAAAACATATCTGGACTTCCATCTGCTGAAGGTTACTCTTGTCGCACCAGCATCAAGAGGATACGGCATTCCGTGCTGGATGTTATTCCACACTGCGGTCTGATATGGTTCAGGCATCAGAGACTTCTCTGTCTCGATCAGGTTGATGATAGCCAGGTCACGCTCCAGGTTGATCGCCTTCCTTGCCGTCGGGTCACTGATGTCTGTCCCCCTTGGCATCCCGTCGCTCTGTCCTGATCCGGTGATGATAGCCTCTGCCTCTTCCTTGATACGATAGTATCCACGTATCGTCCAGAGGGTCCTGTGCCATTCATCCCTTGGAAGGATGTACTTGTTATTCTTCTGTCTCTGATAATCACGCATTATGGTTCATCCTCTTCATCGACTACGATGTACCTGCACTTATACCCGAGCCGCTTAGCCTTGGAAATAATCTGATACACGGACTGTTCCAGAATGCCCCGCTTCTCTGCCATCTCCCTGGCTGACTCTGCGATGATCAGCGGCAGGTCGTAGTCTTTATCTAGATACATGTAGGTCTTCATGGCATCACCTTCAGATGTCTGTCGAGGTCAGCAATCCTGAAGCACTCCCGCATCATGCCGCGCTTGCGGTCTTTGTACGGACGCTCGACTAGGATGACATGCGGATAGACCGCCTTGACTGTCACGATATCGCCGGTCTCCATCCATGCATGATGGTCTGTCTGATGATGTCCCTGGATTACCTTCATGCGTGTACCTGGTCTTGGAACCATGTCATCACCTCCGTATCGGCTCCGGCAGATAGCACCAAGCCGCCACCGTGAAAACCTTTATCCCTGGATAGTCGATAAGCGTCCACCCGTCGTCTGCATACTCTGCCAGCAGTAAGTGCGTACCGTCCTCTTTGGTCTGTATCAAGCACTGGGAGTTAAGTCGTGGCTCTCCTGCCTCGATCGGGATCAGGGTCGGGTTATTGTAGATGTTGTCCCTCTCACTGCCAGCCTGACAGAGGACGACTAGGAACATGCCGATGATGGTGCCTGCCATGAAGGATAGGATTGCTGTGATTAGGATTGACGTCATTGGTCGGCCTCCTCTCTGCAGGGTGATGGGAGTGGCATCCATGCGACAGCTTTAATTCTCATACCCTCTTCATAAGTTATGAATCCACACCAGGTTTCACCCCAAGTGCAAAATATGCAATGTCTTAATTCTCCTCTATCATCAGTGACCAATACCTCGTCATCTAATTCGGGCAACCTCTCACTGCATGGTATCCAGTGTGGTTGTGAGTTGATGGTTGGCATCTTATCTATAATGCTTTGTAACGTAACTCCGTCATGCTCCTGACCATCAACGTCTATTTGCCATGAATAAACTATTCTATCTGCATCAATCAATCTCATTCCTCTTCACCTTCTCTCACGATTTACTGGAATAGGATATCCATCAGGAAGTCCATGAATCATAGCCATAGTTGCTTTCAGCCCTGTTCTAAGAGCAGAAACATATGATGTATCCTTGCATTCATCTAATTCCCTCAATTGCTTTTCGATGCTTTCCTCAATCTGCCTGCGTAATGTAGGAGTCAATGGTTTTATGTAGTTCATTCCTCTTCACCTTCTCTCATATCTGCTCCGGTGTATGACACCATCTTTGAATCACAGAAAGGACAAGTTTTGAAATCCTCTATAAAATCAATGTTGCCCAAGCCGTAAAAATCATAATACCAAGGAATGAAACCGCCACACTCTGAACAGTACCATCCATCTTGTCCTGACTTTTCTCCGTATATCCACTTCCCATTCTTCCGTGATTCTGCGGATTTAGGATCATATTCAATATCATAAACTTCACCCTCTGTCATGAGTGTTTCGATTGCTTCAAGACATCCATTTCTAAACATTTCCACAGTTATCTCTGGTATAAATAACCCTTTCATTCCTCTTCACCTCTCATAAACAATCTCAAGCGGTTCTATTACATTCCGCAGAGCCATCCCAATGTGATCTCCATACAATTCTATAAAACACCACAGCTGAAATTCCGTATATCCGTTTTCATCTTCTTTCGGGAATTTCGGCTTGATTACTTCTCTTCCTGCGATCTGATTTGTCCTGTCATATTGATGGTAATATATTTTTTTTGCCCCAGTTGGTCAGTTTTACCTTGATCGGTTCGTTGATATTGATTCTGATAGGTTCTGGCTCTGCGGATGTCAGTTCTTCTATGTTATTAATGCATTCCTCAATTAATCCAAGTCCCCATGAATACTTCTCACGGTCTTGACCAACAACGTCCGTATCATCTAACACCCGCATCAAAAATTCCTTGCCAGTAAGAAGCGCATCAATCGCCGCCTGTCTGCTGATACAATCAAAAGTTGCATCTTCTCCAGAAAGTTGTGCCTTCTCCCTTCTCTCTTTCAGCTTTCTCAACCAGTCCGCCAGCTGTCTGTGTTCGTCGGAACATTTCCGCTGGTCGTCGGTGAAACAGTCATAGTCTGCTACGTCTTCACAGTGTTTGATCGCTTCCGTCAGTGTCATCGGTTCCCCTCCCTTCTCTCCATGTTCTGCGTTCTGATTCCGTCATTTTCGCAAGAACATCTTCGACGGTGTCATATATCCCGCACGAACTAACACCGAGACTGATATAACCTTTACCGCTGTAGCGTTTTATCTTGTGCGGTTCCTTATAAACCTTATTTCCACTCATACCGCAGATATAAAAGTGATAACCGTCCGCATCCAATTTTCCAGGATACGCATCTTTACACCATGGACAAGTATCACATTTAATTATAACCTCTCCTCCACATAATCCCTAATCTCGCTCACCGGGTCTATATGTCCGTCGACCTGGTCGATGAACTTGAGCAGGTCTTGTTTCTGCTTGTAGTGCTTTTCCATCAATCCCTTGCATGCCGTCTCGTCGAAGTTGGCCAGCTTAATGATAAGACGCATCCCCTTCAGAATCCGCTTCTTGCTGTACTCGCTGATGGCATGGTTCTTTGCCTCATACAATCCCCGCAGCACTTCGTCCATGTCAGGCTCTTCCTCGATGTCCTCGTACCTGGCCAGCTTGGCAAGGGCGTCGGACAGAAGGGATTTGTCTTTGATGACGGCTACGTTTTGATGGTATTCGGTGTATCTCATAATAGGCCCTCCGTTCTTTTCATCTTCTCATTGATTTTCCCGTACAGTTCCTCTTCACTAATCCCCAATTCCCGTCTGACATCGCTCATGACCAGAGTGACGTCTGCAATCTCTTCTGTCATGTCTGCGATCAGTTTCCGCTCGGTATATTTCTCGTTAAGGGTGCGGTCGCCATGCAGATGCCTTCTGTATCTGGCAGATGCTGAGATCAGTTCCCCGCACTCTTCCATCAGCTGGTTGAGTCTGCTCTCGGTGTGGTCGGTGGGTGTGGTGGGGCGTGGTTCACCGAGAAGGTCGGAAACGGGAACGTTCAAAGCGGAGACTAGCTTCTCAATGCTTGCCCTTTTAGGGTTATACTTCCCTTGTTCATAGCCTTGAACAGTCCCTATAGATAAACCTGTTTTTTCCGCTAACTCCTTCTGTGTCATCCCTTTCTTTTTCCTTGTCTGCTTAATCCTCTCGCCTATCGTCATTCCTTCTCCCCCTTCCATCTGAAGTCAACACATGCGTAATTCCTTGACCGTTCCATACAGCGGTTCTTGTGGATGCAATCCGTACAGGTCATTGTTCTGCCTCCTTTCCAAGGTGCTTAATTATTTGCTTTTCTGATTCTGATAATTGCCACTCAATTGCCGCCGCTTTTTCTGCCGCCGCTTTTTCTGCCGCCGCTTTTTCTGCCGCCGCTTTTTCTGATAAAAGATAACCCCCGCCAAAGATGCCCTTACCTCTTACTGCCTTCATGGAATCAAGCCTAGATATAAAAAGCGCATCACTTTTTAAAACGCAAAAATCAACACCGTATTTTGCCATATATCCCATCATTGCGGATGTAACCACATGATTAGGGAATTTGTATTTTGGCAGTTCTTTTTTTCCTGCTTTTACATTCTCCGTATCAATCCTCTTTATTTCATCGCTTAACTTCACAGATGTGCGGCATCTGTATCTGTTATCAAGATTAGTCACAAAAGCAGTATCGACTCTCGCTCCATTCTCGTATGTGATTGACGAGCCCGTAATTACATGCGTGATGTCTATGGTTCTTCCGACGCTGAAATTTGTCAGGTATGGAGCAAACAGAAAAAACTTAATTCCATGCTCTACGTAAGTTCTACAAATTTTTGTGAGAATAGAAAACGGCGGGTTGTCCACAACACAACAGTCTTCTGGATAATCGTACTGCTCATAGTCTGCCCCAGGCCAGAACGGTCGCACAACATTGTCTGCATCGATTCCGTACTCATCAATGACAAACTGCAGAACAGCATTATAAATATTTTCAGGAGTGTAACAGTCGTCCGTTGTCTTTTTCGGCTTGAACTTATCAATAAAAGCTTGGTAATTCGGGTCTATGTCTGCGAACGTTAACTGGTTAGTTATTTTTTCCAATCCTCTGCCTCCTTTGCCACTTCCAGCACGATATCCTTAGCCATGCTCAATCCAATAACCAGCATGTGGTCCCCTCGGGAATAGCATCCGCTTTCGTCCACGGGGACCTCTCCGATTCTTTTGTTTATCTTCTCGATGATTTTATAGATCTGTTCTGTCACTCAAATATTCCTCCAATGCTTCTTTTGCTTCTTCCCATCCGTGTGCCACTACGCATTTATACCCGAAGGCCTCCAGTGCTTTTATCCATACCGCCTGTTCTTTCCTGAGCCGTCCCTTGCCCGCTTTCATCTCAATAAACATTCCATGGTAACCATGGAGCGGAACAGGATAGAACAGATCCGGAACACCGGCCTTTACTCCCATCTGTCTGTTGCGGATCAGCCATCCCTGGCCGCCAACAGATTCGTTTGGAATATGGAAAAGGAACTGCAGCCTTTTATCTGTCCGGCACCACTGAATGAGCTGTTTCTGTTCCCAGGTCTCGCTCATGATTTTCCTCTCGCGCCATTTTAATTGATACAGCCAGCTTTCTCTCGCGGGAGAATTCTACTCCCGCAGAGAGTGAGCGACTGTATTAATGGGTTTTTCCACTTACTTACTCTTATATAAAGGGTTTTGTCAGTGGTCAGTGGGGAGCCATGTGCTGATGTTCCCCCGTCTCAACCGCTTGTACTCTTTCCCCATATATAAAACCTTGTCATCCTTCCGTTTGTGGACCAGCTTAATATCTTCGACCGTAATCACTTCATAATCCGTTTCTTTTGAGAATTTTTTAAAAGCATTACTCTCACTGATCCCCACCTGTTTTAGAGTCACCGCCGTATCAGTTCCGAGTTCCAGCATCTCTTCCACAGTGTCGAACCAGTCCGTCTTCTGTTTCTGACCCTTACCCGTACCGCGTCCGGAACTGCCCGAATCCGAATAGGTCGCTACGCCAAGATAGTTGTTCGCGTCCACGACATGCATGGGATAGTCGAACCATAACCGTTCTGTCTCCATCGGTGGGAATTCCCGGAGTGTTCCGTTCATCTCCCAGCCTGTCAGTTCAGCCGCTGCATCCTGGTGTTCTTTCCGGTACTTGTCGGTCAGACCATCCACATTTAACTCTCTCAGGTCCAGTATCGCGTCCGGGTCCCTGGCGAACACTCCGGATCCGGAAGAGCGGTCTGCAGCATTTGCATACTTGCCGGACGCACCTTTGGAATGATGGTGGCAGTAGATTACTGATACATTCATCTCCGTTGCCAGTCTGTCGAAGTATCCGCAGAAAGTCGCCATCTCGGTAGCATTGTTTTCATCTCCGGTGATGACCTTGTAAATGGGATCAATGATCACTGCAGCATAGCTGGTTGCCTTGTGGCGGTGGATCAGAATCGGCGTCAGTTTATCCATTGGCTTCGCCCTGCCTCTGAGATTCATAATGGTAATGTTCTGCAGGTTGTTCGGTTTCAGCCCCCGACGCTGGTAGATTTCTTTGAAGCGGTGATAACATGATGCGGAATCCAGTTCCAGATTGATGTAGCACACGCGGCCCTGTCTGCATTTGTGTCCGAGCCAGTCGACGCCCTCCGCAATGGAGATAGCCAGGTTAATCAGCAGGAAGGACTTGCCCGCTTTGCTGGGTCCGGCAAGAAGCATCTTGTGACCGACTCGGAGGATGCCCGGGATCAGCTCTTCCTTCAGCGGCGGCATATTATTCCAGACCTCGGACAGAGTCACATCTGCAGGAAGGTCATCGGCCATATCCTCCCGCCATGCCTTCCATGCTTCGTAATCCTTTGCACCAATGTTTCTCTCGATGATATATTGCCAGTTATTGCCGCGCTTTACTCCCGGAAGCCTGCTGAATCTGGATTCGTTTTTATCCTGGTCATCCGGTTCGAACCCAGACCGTTTACAGAACTCATAAAGTTCTTTTACCCTTGCCTTGTACTGCGGAGCGTTCTCCGCATCGACCCGGACCAGTGCATGGAGCGACTTGTTTCCGGAATTGATCAGGAACGTGATGGGCAGATTCATTTCTTTAAGAAGTGCGTACTGTTTTTCCTTCGGAATCTTATCTGACTCGATAAGGCAATGCTTCCACCTGGTTACATTCTTGTTGTTTTCGCCATCGCCGTCCAGCGGATTAAATCGTACATAAGCACCGGCAAATTCGTTCATGGTACCCAGTGCGTCCTTAATGGTTCCGGTTCGCAGCTTCTTGATAATGTCACCTGCAGTCCTTCTGTAGACGGTCTGTCTTGGCTTCCAGCTTCCGTCCGGATCCTGATAGAAACTGATGCAGTAACCCACGTACTCTTCCGGTTCAAAAAGCGTTGTAAAGTACTCAAGCATCTCGCCTTTTGGATTGTAATTATCCGGAGCCGGCGGTACTCTCTCGGGGCTGACGAATGACGGGTCTATGATATTTTCTTCCAACAGCAGATTACTGATGTCATAAAGCTCCGGCTCTGAAACTGGATTGTATCCGTAACTGGTCGCAATGTGGAACAATGTCCCGCCGGTCACCTCGGACCGACGGAAGCTATTCCATTTTCGCTCACATTCGCCTCTTTTATACTTGGAACCTGTGCGGCTCCAGTCATCCCATACCGTCCAATCAGCACCTTCATGCTTCAGTGCCATGCCGACCTTGAGCCATTCATCATAGGAACAGTCTGCAGGGATGTATTTGAGTAGTTCTTTGTCAATCAATAGGATGCACCTCTTCTGAATCAGTGGGGATTAGATATGTCTTCATGTCGGTCGTCCCTTTTTTGAAACATACATAATACTCGCCGTCATTTAATGTATATGCCTTCATAAATGCGAAATACTCGTTTCCCTTGTAATTAAATCTCATTCTGTTTTCCTCCTTTTATCAATCATGCAACTTCCACCTCTTCCATCCGACCGCTGCCAAAGCGGACATCTTTTTGCTGGCCTGTTCAAAGGTCCAGTCTATCGGTTCATATCCGAATCGTTTCAGGGTCCGGATCTGCTTCACGGTCGCCATCTTTCTGTTCGCCCTGTTGATCAGTTTGTCCATGATGGCGCAGGCATAACCTTTGGTGATACCTTCCGCATCGACTCCGAACCGCTGCAGAGCCTGGACCTGCTTCTCTGTGGCGTCTGCCTCTTCCCACTTGAACGTTGGTTCATAATCAGCAAGGCCCACATCATCGAGAATCACGAACAGTTCCAGAGGATTGACCAGCTTTGACTTCTTCTTCGCCTGGTTCGCAAGTGCTTTCGCCAGTGCGTTTCGTCTTGCTTCTTCCGCATCAGAAACCGCCGCAAACAAGTCTATTTCGTCGTTCCTGGCCTCTTTTACTACTGACTTGATATCTTCCTCATTATCGGAAACCAAAGACGCAGGACGGCACAAATTATGTTTCTGACACATCCACAGGAAGTCCAGCAAAAGCAGATTATCCTTGCCTGGGAAAAGCCTTGTCCCTCTGCCAACCATCTGACAGTACAGACTTCTTATCTTCGTCGGCCTGAGTACGACCACACAATCACAGGACGGACAATCCCAGCCTTCAGTTAAAAGCATGGCATTGCAGAGAACAGCGCCCGGACCCGCCTTGTCGAACCAATCCAGAATCTCTTTTCGGTCAGCACTGTTTCCGTTTACCTCTCTGGCTCCGGGGATCATGCCAGCAAGCTCCTGAGCGATACTGATCAGCGGGCAGAACACAACGGTCTTCCTTGCTGATGCGTGGATCCTGATCGCCTCCGCAATCTGAGGCAGATACGGTTCCAGTGATTCTGCAATGGAATCCACCTGAAAGTCTCCAATCGAGACCGTCACAGAGTTCATGTCGATTTCAAGCGGTATCGTCTTTGCCGTGATCGGACACAGATAGCCTTCTGCTACTGCAGTCTTTAATCCATATTCATAAGCGATGCCTTCGAAGTATCTCGCAAGACTCCGCTTATCTCCACGGTCCGGCGTTGCAGTAACACCGAGCACTTTCGCCTCCGGAAACTGGTTCAACACGGTCTGATAGCTTGGACTGATTGCATGATGGGCCTCGTCTACAATGATGGTCTGGAACTGTCCTGTGTAATCCCTCCGGCACATAGTCTGAACGGATCCGACAGTTACCTGACGGATCTCGTTCTCTTCTGCCTTAATCTTGCCCGGGAGTTCTCCATACATGGAGAAGTATTTATCCCTTGCCTGTTCGATCAGTTCGTCTCTGTGGGCAAGAATCAGTGTGTTGCCGTCCCGCTGGTGTGCGACAGTGTTAAATACCACCGTCTTGCCGCATCCGGTCGGAAGTACCAGCAGTTCCCTGTTCCATTCAGACCACTTGTCATTTATTGCCCGAACCGCCTCCAGCTGATAGGGCCGCAGCTTAAATGAATGGGAGCTCATCATCGGCATCACCTACATCCATAAAACCGTCCTTCTTTGCCCATGCATCATCGTTGAGTGTTACTGCAGGCGCCTTTGACGGGGGATAGAACTTCTCTACACGGTTAAACTCGTTGCCGTTATTTCCCTCTACGGTCGTGATCAGACAGACTCCGCTCATGCCGTCCATCTTGTTCAGGTCGACATTCATTTTGCCCTTCTCCGGAACCATGCCAATGCACTCTGCAAAAGTCCGCACCAGGAACAGCATCTTCTTGCAGATAAATAGATTGCTCCGCAGTGTCACGGTCCTGTCCGCTGTCGGAATTTCCAGTTCGCAGGTAACCTGCTGGGTGTTCTCGGGAATCTTCTTGGAATTGCCGGAATAATATCCAACCTCATGAGATGCTACAGTGAAGTGATAATCGCCCTCCGGAAGGACTTCGAAAGTATTGTCATCAAGTTCCAGATTATTAATGTTTAATTCAGCCATTTGCCTTTTCCTTTCTTGCGCACATCATGCACAGCTTCTTTCCATATTTGTTTTTAGTTGCGTTTGCGATAACCTCTGCAGATCTTCCATCTACCGGAAGGATTTCTTTGCCGCAGGCCTCGCAGATTATCTTTTCCTCTGTCGGTCTTTCAGGTGACACCCTTACCGCATCCACCATTTCACCGAAAGCGGAAATCTTCTTGATCTTTAATGTGATCTTCTTCCCGGCCCAGTCCTCAATGTATGGAGTCCCCCACACTTTTGCGATCATGCCGCCGTTGGTCTTGTTCAGGATCAGCGGCTTGATGTCTTCCACAAAGTAGGCAACCGTACATTCTTCCTTGCCGTTCTGATTCTGGACGATTTCCTGCTTGACCTCTTTAATGGTCACCGTCCGTTCCTCTCCGGGCTGAAAATCCCAGGAACCGAGATAATTAGGTGATGTCAGCTTCTTCCAGTGTGTCTTATTCATCTCCTATCAACTCCTCATTTTCATAGCCGGGCCACTGGTTTGTTTTCTTACAGACATGATAGAGTTCGATGAGGTCCCGGAACTGCTCTCTTCCTTCGTCAATAAATCCCTGGTCGCAGAAGTAAACCCTCACCGCATAAGGCGGATTCTTTTCCTGGGCCACAAAAGCGAACTTATAAGACTCCAGTGTTTCTGCAAAAACGCCTTCTGTGTACATGGCCGCCTGCAGCTTATAGCCATGCGTTCTGCAGGCTCGTTCAAAATGGCCGTCCTCACAGCTGTTTGCGGTCTTGTAATCGACGATGTACTTCTGACCGCCGTACTCAGTCAGACAGTCTGGTCTGCATTTACACGGTTCACCTGTATCCGGGTCCGTCCACTCGATCGGAACCTCATGCCTTCCTGTCTTTAAGAGTGCGGCGGCGGTAGGATGGGTCTTAACGGCCCCATCCATTGCCTGAATCACTTCAAGGTCTGCAGGCTTAATCACCGATCTGTCTCCCAGAGACTCCATAAACTCAGCCCATGCAGCCTTTCCTGCTTTCGTCCGCCTGTCAACTTCCGGAGCTGTTACATAAGCCTTGTCAAACTCTTCCGGTTCCAGGATGAGCTTGTGCGCCGCAGTCCCGAACTCCATCGCCGGAGTGCTTTCGCTTGGATGCGTGACTGCATACAGGTAATGAGCGGGGCTCTTTCGCAAGAGCCACAACTCAGACCGTCTCACTGCTGGAATCTGATCGTACTGCTTCATCTTTTACTCCCTCCATTTCAAAACTGACCTCAATCGGCATATCCTCGGGATTATCTGCGGTAAAGGCCGCATTAAATACATCATTCATAAATACCCATGCATCCGACTTACTTCTGAAGATAATTGGGCTATTGTACCCAATCTTCACACTGATAAGCATTAATTATTCCTCCCCTTCAATTCATTAATCCAGTTGTAGATTGTCGCCTCGCTCACTCCGAACTCTTTTGCGATTTCAGACTTTGTCCATTTTGCATTAATCAGAGACTGCAATTTGCCAAGGTCCTTTTTCCTGTTCCATTTGGGTTCCGGCTCCGGCTCAATCACTGACTCTTCCTCAACCTCTTCCGGCTCTGGCTCGGGCTTTTCGTCCTTGTACTGGATGCTCAGAATATGCTCCAAACAGTAGTCGTGATAGTGGCGGATCTGGTCATCCGTGTCAGCCAGGAAACTGCCTTTGTACCCGATCCTGCCCGGCAGTATTGCCCGGACTGTGTCGGAATCGGTATCGACCACCTGTTTGCAGTAATCGCAATAGTACGTTACTTCAACCTTTTTCATTGATTCCCTCCGTAATACGTGTTATCCTGTAAATGTGTTATTTTGAAATTGGTCGTCCTTTGCGGCGGCCTTTTTCTGTTACTTTCCTAAAAGCTGCGTTTCGTCTCTCTTTCTTGCTGGTTGTGAAAACAATGTTCGCCAGGTACCACCAAAAGAGCACCGACAAACAGAACCAGCAGAAGAACAGACACCATAAATCTCCATATTCCCCGAGGCACCAGATGCTCATTGGAACTCCGATCAGAGCCAGCACCGGGGCAATTCGGCTTAACATAACTTCTCCCTGATCAGACAGGTGACCGCTGCCACTGCCACGGATCCAGCACAGATATAAGCCGGGACCATGGACGGCGAGTCAATCATGCATGCCGTGAGCGTTGCGGTGATAATGCTTAATGCTGTAATGGCGTTCAACAGTGTTCTCATATCAATATCCTCCTTCTCTCGAGTAATAAAACCCCGGCCTTTCCTTTATCGTCCGCATTATCTCCGGTGGACTGGTTCGGATCAGGACCTTTAATCCGTTCCTTGTTGTGACTCTGTAATGAGTCGTGCAGTAATGCTTTGCGATATTGCTCCGCTGGTCTCTCTTGATAGCTACCAGTTCGCCGTCTTCCAGCTTCATGACATCTTTGGCGGTCATCCGTCTGCCGTTTTCGTGTCCCATGTGTCCTCCCTTCATGCTACATCCTCCCAATCTTCCTTTCGGAATGGTGGGACCGTCTTTCTCAGGTTCTTGTCCCGGAGCCTGGTCTTGTACATGCGATAGTCTAGCCAGGCATAATAGTTGACCAGGTCATCGACTATCACGGTTGCTGGGTATCTTCTTCCAATCTCTTCCCTCACTCCGTCCCTGATCGCCGCCACTGTCCAGCGGGACAGTCCTGTCAGTTCGCAGATTTTTGTGATTCGGAGATAGGGGACAGGTTTTGTCATGTTGTCACCTCCAATCTCTCACCGACACCCTCACGACTCCCCACAGGCTGAAAAGGAATCAAAGGGGTTTTGGATTTACTTATCGTTGCCAACTCTAAACACTAACCAAATACAAAAGGAGGAGGTATTGCCTGTGGAGAGTTGTCAGGATGCCGGTATATCTTTCAAAAGTAGAATTAAATTCTACTCTGACGGCATAAAAAATACACGGTCCAGGTCTGAGGAATCAATTCCCAGATAGTCACACAGGACCCGTATCTCACTAGCCTTAAACTCTGTTTTGTTGCTAATTTTCTGAGACAGTGCGGCTCTTGAAATGCCGATTTTATCAGCCAAAAACTGGATTTTTAAACCGCTTTTGTTGATGTACTCTCTCAGCAATGCCGTATCGGTCACGTTGTCACCTCCTTTCTGGTAGAATATTTTTCTACCATCACCATTGTACTACCCAGTAGAATATATGTCAACTTAATTTTTTATTTTTGTAGAAATATTTTTCTACTTAGTGTATAATAACTGCACGGAGGTGAAATCATGAGCATAGGGGAAAGAATTAAGATGAGAAGAGAAGAATTAGGGTGGACGCAGGAAGAACTTGCCAAGAAAATGGGATACAAGTCGAAATCCACCATCAACAAAATAGAACTGGGAAAGAGCGATGTTACGCAGAGCAAGGTTCCAGAATATGCAAAAGTGTTAATGACCACATCTGCCTATCTGCTGGGAATGGACGATTCAGAGAACTCGCAGGAATCACCCTATTATATTAATCCGGAAACAATGCGAATCGCCCAGAAGATATATGACAATAAATATCTAAGGGGTCTGTTTTACGAATCAGAAGATGCCAGTCCTGAGACGTTGCAAACAACCCATGATATGCTTGTATTGCTAAAGAAGAGAGAAAGAGGCGATGAATAATGATTGATGATTACGGTAATAACATTCAGTTTCTGAAAATGCCGGCACCTGAATTTGTGACCATAAACGAGGATGGAAGCCATACTATATTCTTGAAGGCAAATATGTCAGACGAACAGACTCTGGAAGCCTACAAACACGCACTGAAACATATTGCAGATGATGATTTTTACAAGGCCGATGTGAACGACATCGAGAGCCATGCACATGGGGAGGGATAGAGATGTGGATTGAGGAACTGAAAAGCGGCAAACTCCGAGCGGTCGAACGATAC